>Ga0157302_10000016_pt1 | contig 68774 bp, 75 predicted proteins | sample NitcycUS103311B2_FD_108381 | JGI IMG/M metagenome (GOLD analysis project Ga0157302, IMG submission 108381) | Soil microbial communities from Arlington Agricultural Research Station in Wisconsin, USA - Nitrogen cycling UWRJ-S103-311B-2 | ecosystem: Environmental > Terrestrial > Soil >... | reverse complement strand
GGAGCGGATGTAGATGCAGGTGTCGAGCTCGCCGGTGTAGGAGAGGTAGCCCACGGCGCCGCCGTAGGGCCCGCGCCGCACGGGCTCGAGCTCGTCGATGATCTGCATCGCCCGCACCTTGGGCGCGCCGGAGAGCGTGCCGGCGGGCAGCGCCGAGCGCAGCACGTCCATCGCGCCGACGCCTTCGCGCAGCGTGCCGGAGACCTGGCTGACGATGTGCAGCACGTGCGAGTAGGTCTCGACCACCATCAGCTCATCGACCGAGACCGAGCCGTACTCGCAGACCCGGCCGAGATCGTTGCGACCGAGGTCGACCAGCATCACGTGCTCGGCCCGCTCCTTGGCGTCGTTGACGAGGCGCTCAGCGAGGCGCCGGTCCTCCTCCTCGTTGGCGCCGCGCGGGTAGGTGCCGGCGATCGGGCGGGTCTCGACCGAGCGGCCGGTCACTTTGACCAGCGGCTCTGGCGAGGCGCCGGCGATCTGGAAGTCGCCGAACTCGAGGAAGTACATGTAGGGCGAGGGGTTGACGGCGCGCAGGCCACGGTAGACCGAGAAGGCCTCGACCGGCGCCGGGGCCGAGAAGCGCTGCGAGGGGACGACCTGAAAGGCGTCGCCGGCGTGGACGTACTCGACGATCCGCTCGACCGCGGCTTCGAACTCGGCCCGCTCCATGTTGGAGCTGAACTCGGGAGGCTCGGTGACCTGCGGCTGGACGGGCGCGGGGACGGCGCCGCGCAGGCGCTGGCGGGCGTCGGCGATCGCCGCGGCAGCGCGCTGGTAGGCGGCGTCGATCCCACCCTCGTCATCAGCGAAGGCGCAGGCCATGATCGTCAGCTCGTGGCGCAGGTGATCGAAGACGAGCAGCAGGTCGGTGACCATCAGAGCCAGGTCGGGCAATCCCAGAGAGTCGGGATTGGGCTCGCCCAGCGGCTCGACAGTGCGGACCAGGTCGTAACCGAAAAAGCCGACCGCCCCACCGGCGAAGGGCGGCGGGCCCTCGACCGGAGCGAGCTTGAAAGCAGCGAGATACTCGGCAACCGCCCCGTAGGGATCAGGGGCCTGGCTGGAGCCGCCCTCGGAATCCGTCAGAACGCCATCGCTCCAGCGCAGCACCGAGCGCGGCCGGAAGCCGACAAAGGAGTAGCGGCCGACCTGTCCCTGCTCGGCGGACTCGAGCAGGAAGCAGGGTGCGCCCTCGGGCTCGCCGGCGCGCAGCTTGAGAAAGGCGGAGACGGGCGTCTCGCAATCGTCGAGCAGGCGGGCGCAGACCGGCACGACGTTGCCCTGTTCCGCCAGCGCACGGGCCTCCTCCAGGCTCGGCTCGAGCCTCAGCTCCGACTCAGCGACGACGGCCATTGAGCACTTCCATCGCGACGGACTGGGGAACTTGGCGCGCGGCGAGCAGTACAGCGAGGTGGTAGAGCAGGTCGGCGGCCTCTTCGGCGACGCGCTCGTCGGACTCCTCGCGCGCGGCGCGGACCACCTCCTCGGCCTCCTCCTCGACCTTTTCCCCAATCAGCTTCGGGTCGTCGAGCAGCTGCACCGTGTAGCTGCCCTCGGGCCGCTCGGCGGCGCGACTGCGCAGGGTGCGCTCCAGTGTCGCCAAGGTCTCATGAACAGCAGGCGCGGGCTCGCCGTCACCATCGAGATCCCGGTAGAAGCAACTGCGCTCACCGGTGTGACAAGCGGGCCCGGTCGGCTCGACCAACGCGACAATCGCGTCGCCATCGCAATCGAATCGCAGCTGGCGCAGCTTGAGCAGGTTGCCCGAGGTTTCCCCCTTGCGCCAGATCTCCTCGCGCGAGCGACTGTAGAAATGCAGCTCTCCGGTCTCAACCGTCAGCCGCAGCGACTCCTCATTGGCATAGGCAAGCGTGAGCACCTCGCCACTGACGAAGTTCTGGGCCACAACGGGGATCAGCCCCCGCTCATCGAATTTGAGCTGTTCGAACATCGACACCAATCGTATGTGAGGCAGTGGGGACACCCTCGAACGGGCGGATACTCAAAGTGACGAGCTCATTAGCTCGTCACTTGGACGGGCGAGGGTGTCCCCACTGCCTCACTCGATCCCCAGCCGATCCAACAGGTCCTCATCCCGGCGCCAGTGACTGCGAACCCGGATCTTCAGGTCCAGGTGCACCTTCGCGCCCAGCTCGGCTTCGAGCGAGCGGCGGGCGCCCGTGCCGATCTCCCCCACCTTGGCGCCCCCCTTGCCGATCAGGATGCGCTTCTGCGACTCGGTCTCGGCCCAGACCTCGGCGTTGACCGTGACCAGGCCGTCCTCGCGCTCGCTCACCTCTTTGACCTTGACCTCGACCGAGTGCGGGATCTCGTCGCGGGTGCGGTTGAGCACCTGCTCGCGAATCAGCTCAGCCAGCAGCAACTCGCTTGACTGATCGCTGTGGTCCTCAGGCGGATAGAGGTAGGGCCCCTCGGGCATCAGCTCGGCCATGCGCTCGACCAGGGCGTCGACGCCCTCGCCGCTGCGGGCGCTGATCGGGAAGACCTCGTCGACGCCGCCCAGCTCCGCCGCCTCGGCCAGGACCGGGACCAGCTCGTTCGGCCCGAGCCGATCGGCCTTGTTGACGGCACAGATGATCGGTAGTTTCGCGCCCGCCCCGAGCAGAGCGCGGGCGATGAAGCGATCGCCGGGCCCAACGCCCTCCTCACCGTTGATCACGATCAGGGCGAGGTCGGAATCGGCGAGCTCGCGCTCGACCCGCTTCTGCATTCGCTCGGTGAGCACGTCGCGTGGACGCTGCACGCCGGGCAGATCGACGAGAACGAGCTGGCGGCCGCCCTCGACGTTGGTGTGGATGCCGCGGATCGCCCGCCGCGTGGTCTGCGGTCGCATCGAGACAATCGCCACGTGACTGCCAACGATCTGGTTGACCAGGGTCGACTTGCCGACGTTGGGGCGACCGGCCAGACCGATGAAGCCGGAGCGGGTCACGCCAGGCACTCCAGCACCTTGGCCTGGAGCGCCAGCATTTCGCCCGCGTCGGTCTCATGGTCGTAGCCACAGAGGTGGAGTACGCCGTGGACGGCGGCCTCGGTGACGTCGGAGCAGTGCTCGGGACAGATCGCCACGTCGCCGAGCTCACGCGGCCCGGGCGCGGGCGCGGCGCCGTCGATCGGGAAGGCAAGCACGTCGGTCGGCGCGTCCACACCACGATGCTCGCGGTTGAGCTCGCGGATCCGCGCCGCATCGACCAGCTCGACCGCGAGGTGGCCATCGACAACTTCCGCCGCGGCAAGCGCAGCGGCCACCGGCTCGCGCAGCTGCGCCGGCACGTCGGAGAGGTCGGGGCTCAAGAGCCCGGCGTCGGCCCGTGTTCGGCCCGCGCCGCGCGCTCGCGGTTGCCGTGCTCGTCGTAGGCGGCGACGATGCGCTGGACCAGCTTGTGGCGAACGACATCCTCGCCGCCGAAGGTGATGAAGTCGATGTCCTTGACCGAGTCGAGGATGCCGCGGACGACGACGAGGCCGGAGCGCTGGTCGGTCGGCAGGTCGATCTGGGTGACGTCGCCGGTGACGACCATGCGCGAGTTGAAGCCGAGCCGGGTCAGGAACATCTTCATCTGCTCGGGGCTGGTGTTCTGCGCCTCGTCGAGGATCACGAATGAATCGTTCAGGGTGCGGCCGCGCATGAAGGCGAGCGGCGCCACCTCGATCACGCCGCGCTCGAAGTAGCCGTTGACGCGGTCCGGGTCGAGCATGTCGAAGAGGGCATCGAAGAGCGGCCGCAGGTAGGGGTCGACCTTGGCCTGGATGTCGCCGGGTAGAAAGCCGAGCCGCTCCCCGGCCTCGACCGCGGGCCGGGTGAGGATGATCCGCTGCACCTGCTTGTCGGCCAGGGCAGCGGCAGCCATCGCCACGGCGAGGAAGGTCTTGCCGGTGCCGGCCGGGCCGACGCCGAAGGTGATCGTGTGATCGCGGATCGAGTCGACGTAGCGCTTTTGGTTCAGCGTCTTCGGCGAGACCTTGGTGTTGCGGTGGCGCCAGACGACGTCCTCGAGGATCTCCGCCGGACTCTCGTCGGCGTCAAGCGCGCCGGTCACCGCTTCGATCGTTCCCGGCGCCACCTCGTGCCCGTTCTCGATCAGCTCGACCAACTCATCGACAACGGTGGCGGCAGTCTGCACGTCATCGGACTCACCGTCGAGGGTCAGTACGTTGCCGCGCAGGTGGAAGTCGCAGTCGAGGTGTCCGCGAAGGGCACGAAGCACCGCGTCCTCGGAGCCCGCCAGCTCGGCGGCGACGCTGTTCTCGAGCGTTAGCTGCCTACGCGCCAAGCCGCTCACGCACCGCCGCGCTGACCCGCTTGCCGTCGGCGCGCCCGCCGAGCTTCGGCATCAGCGCCGACATCACCTGGCCCATCTGCTTCTGCTCGCTGGCGCCGGTCTCGGCGACGGCCGCATCGACCAGCTCGGTCAGCTCCTCGTCGGAGAGCTGCTGCGGCAAGTAGGCCTCGATCAGCTCCGCCTCGAAGTTCTCGGCCGTGGCCTGCTCGGCGCGACCAGCGTCGCCGTAGGCCTCAGCGGCTTCGAGCCGCTTCTTGCGCTCGCGCTGAAGCACGGCAACCTCGTTGCCATCGCCGAGCTTGGCGTCCTTCTGCAGCGAGTCGACGATCATCCGCAGGGCGCCGGCGCGCTCGCGGTCGCCCGCCTTCATCGCGGTCCGCACGTCCGCCTGCACCTGCTCGAGAACGCTCATCCGATCTAAGGGTAGTCGGCGGCGTCGGGCGCCACCGCGAGGCCTTTGGAGACGAGGTCGGCGATATCGGTGCTGACCAGGGTCCAGTCGTGTCGGCGTGCGGCAGCAACGTATGCGGCGTCGTAAGCGGTGAGTCCGTACTCGCTGGCGATTTCGACGGTGCGGCGAATCAGGTCGGCATCGATGGCGACCACCTGTCCGGCGCAGCGTGCGGAGATCAGCCGGCACAGGTCGGTGGCGTCATCGCCGCGCTGCTTCCTCGCTCCGACGACGTTGGCAACCTCGTAAAGGGTCAGATCCAGCGCCGCAACCGATTGGTCCGAATCGACGGCGAGCAGGCGCGCGGCCTCGAAGTAACGATCGCCACCGTCCTTCGCGGCGATCCAAACACCGGCATCGAGCAGGAGGGCGGTCAATGGGATTCGCGGTCTTCGCGGATCAGCTTCGCGGCATCGCCGCCCATATCTACGGGCGGACCGAGGAGATCTTCAAATTCCTTGCGGCGAGTGGCGTTCTCCACCGAGATCTCCCTCTCGACCAGCCGCTGAAGAAGACCACTGCGTGTCTCGCGATTGGCTCGCGCCTGAGCATCGAGTCGCTCGAGCAGGTTGTCGGGAATGGAGATCATCACCTTTGCCACGAGCTGAGTATATACGGTATTGCCGAGGGCTGTTGTCGTCATGAAGCCCCCACCCTCCCAGCCCGAGATTCACGCGTGGGAACGCGAATGTGCCAGAACCGAGAAATCCGCCGTGCGGAACTCAACCGTGTGAAATCTCAACCTGTTGCACCTCGCCCAGAGGCATCTGCAGAAAGCGAGTACCGAGGTCGCGAAAAGAGTCGACGTCGCCGGTGCAAAGGAATCGGTAGTCCCCCTCGCCGTCCGCAACGCGAGCGAGCCCACGGCGCTCGAGCGTGCGTTGGACGGCTGCGGCGACGGCGTGGCCGCCGCTGACCAGGCGGATATCGCGGCCGAGGATGCGCTGCAGCATCGGCGCCACCAACGGGTAGTGGGTGCAGCCGAGGATCAGGGTGTCGACCTCGGCCCGCTTCAGCGGCGCGCAGTAGGTGCGGGCCATCTCGACGACGGCCTCGTCAAAGGGCGAGCCGTCCTGGATGAACGGCGCCAGGTCGGGCGCCTCGACTTCGGTGACCTCCAGCGCCCGGCCCTGCCCTTCGAGCGCGTGGCGGTAGGCGGCGCTGGCAACCGTGTTCGGTGTCGCCAGCACGCCGACCCGCCCGTTGTCGGTGATCGCGGCAGCGATCTCTGCCTGAGGCTCGACCACCGGCACCACCTCCACCCCGTACTCCGCGGCCACCTCGCGGGCGACGTCGGAACCGATCGAGGTGGCGGTGTTGCAGGCGATCACCAGCAGCTTTGCGCGACCGCCCAGCAGCAGCTCGGCAATTGTCCTGATCCGCGCCCGCAGCTCGTCAGGGTCCTTGACGCCGTAGGGGAACCAAGCCGTGTCACCGAGGTAGACGTAGTCCTCCTCGGGCAGCGAGATTAGGCACTCATGCAAGACGGTCAGCCCGCCGACGCCCGAATCGAACATCGCGATCGGCAGCGACGGGTCGAGCTTGGTCCCGGCAACCGGTGTAGCCATCAGGGCCTACCGGCTAGAGGAATGGCTTGTAGGCCATGAAGAAGACCGTCACGACCACGATCAGGCCGGCAAGCCCTCCCACTTTGCTGAGCCGCGCGCTCACCGCGTTGAACTCGTCGCTGAGCGCGTCGCCGGTCCTCAAGTCGCGCTCAGCCAATTCCCTCGCCTTGCGCGTCTGAGGCTTAAAGAACGCTCCTTGAAGGGCGAAGAGGGAAATAATCGCCAGGTACCCAACGCTGATGAATGCCTCGTTGGCGTCCCAATCCCCGTCGGCCTGCATGTATATGCCCGCCACCAGCAGAAAGATCATCCCGGGCGAAACGAGATAGCGATCGACCTTCTGCACACCGGCGATGATCGCCGGTGTGGCGCGGGGGAACTGCGGCGCGACCGAGAAGAAGAACCCGTAACCGAAAGTCGGGCCGAAGGCCAACACGACCGCGAGGACGTGTAGGAAGAGCGCGAACTTGTAACCGGGATCGACGATCGTGGCCAGCATCGGCCCGAAACATAGCGGTGCATACGGCGACCTGGCGACTTATCCGTCTATCTGACGGGAAAGTCGCCAGCTCAGCTTCGTAGAAGCAGAGCGGCCCAGTCGCCCTCGACGCGACGGTCGGTCTCGGCAAGACCTATCGGCGCAAAGAGGGCTGCAGTCTCGTCCAGCTCGGCCGGGAGCAGTCCCGAGCAGACCAGGGTTTGGGGAGCCGGGAGGGGGTTCTCCGGAGCAACAGCACGGAGGCTCCCGAGAACCCCCTCCCGGCTCCCTCCGCCGACGAGCTGTGCGGCTACGGCTCGGAGAACCGGCGCGGTCATGTTGGCTACCACCGTTGGAGCAAGCTCTGGGAGGCGCTCGCGAAGGTTGATTCGTTCGAGCTCAACCTCCACTCCGTTTGCCTCAGCGTTGACGGTTGATGCCTCGATTGCGGGCTCCTCGTGGTCGTAGCCACGAACCGGGTTCCAGCCGAGCTTGGCCGCCGTAATCGCGAGCACCCCCGAGCCAGTCCCTAGATCTGTGAGCGGTCCATTGGCCTCACCCGCCTCCTCCAGCTCGAGCAAAAACTCCAGGCAGAGCCGGGTCGTCGAGTGAGCACCGGTACCGAAGGCACGGCCGGGGTCGACCACCACGTCAATCGTGCCTTCCCGCGGCTCCTCCCAGGAGGGGCGCAGCCAGAGGCGGTCGCCAACCAGGAGCGGTTTGTGGAAGTCCTGCCAGCGATCGGCCCAGTCGTCCGGGACCTCGGTGGACACCACCTCGACTAGACCGTCTCCCGCCGCAACCTCGATCTCACCCAGCTCGGGTAGCTCGCCCTCACCGCCGTAGATCGCGTACTCGACGTAGTCGGGACCACGCTCCTCCTCGACCCCGTTGGGGGCGAGCACGGTCAGCTCGGCGAGGACGATCTCGGCTTGCTCGGGCCTGCAGCGAACGGCGAGGCGGATCAACCGAAGGCTCTGCGCATGCGGGAGAAGAAGCCGTCGTCGCCCTCCTGAGAGCGCAGGTTGCGGGCCTCGAGCGTCTCCTCAAGCTTTTCGGCCAGCTCGCGTTGCTCAGCAGAGAGATCGGTGGGGACGATCACGTGGATGACGATGCGCAGGTCGCCGGGCGGGCCGCCGTTAGCCCCCGGCAGCCCGTGGCCGCGCAGAGCGAACTGGACGCCGTGTTGGACCCCCGGCGGCAGCTCGATCTCGCGCTCGCCCTCATGGCTGGGAATCTTCACCGACGCCCCGAGCATCGCCTGCAGTGCCGAGATCTCGACGGCGTGCATGAGGTCCTGGCCGCGCATCGGCCCGCGCCGCACCTCGAAGCCGAAGGCGCCGCCAAAGACCGCCGAGAAGATGTCCTCGACCGAGCTGAAGCCCTGGCCGCCGGGCGGGAAGCCGCCCGAGCGCAGGCCCTCGTGACCGAAGCGGTCGTAGGCCTGGCGCTGCTCGGGGTTGGAGAGCACCTCGTAGGCCTCGGCCGCCGCCTTGAACTTCTCCTCGGCCTCGGGGTCGTGAGCGTTGACGTCGGGGTGCAGCTCGCGGGCGAGGCGGCGGAAGGAGCTCTTCACCTCCGCCTCGGAGGCGCCGCGCTCGACGCCGAGGATCTCGTAATAGTCGCGTGGCATCGGGTCTCGGTCAGCCGTCGTAGACCGTCTCGCAATAGCGCGAGAGCTCGCGCGCGGCGCCCCGCACAGAGGCGATCGCGGTGGCGTAGTCCATCCGCAGCGGCCCGACCACGCCGACCGCGCCGAGGTTGCGGTGGGCAAGGCCATAGTTAGCGCCGACGACGCTGACCGAGCGCAGCTCCGGCTGCGGGTTCTCGCCACCGATCCAGAGGAAGACGGAGCGCTGGTCGAGGACCGAGCGCAGCATGCCCAGCAGGCTCGCACGCTCCTCGAGCGCGGTCATCAAGCGGTCCGCGCGGGGAAGGTCGGCGAAGTGGGCTTCGGAGAGCAGGCGCGAGGCGCCGTCGGTGTAGAGGCTGTCGAGCGACTCCTCGCCTTCCAGCTCGGTAAAGGCAGCGCTGAGCGCACCGACGAACTCCGCCTCAACCGGACCCAACTCAGGATCGGCAAGGCGGCCGGCGATCATGCGAGCACCGAGGCTCATCCCTTCCAGCGACTCGTTGAGGTAGCTGGAGGCCCACTCGACCAGGCCGGGGTCGACCGGCGCGGGGAAATCGAAGACGCGCTTGGCGACGGCCCCGTTGGAGGCGATCGCCACCACCATCACGCGACTCGGCTGCAGGCGCAGAACCTCGACCCGGCGGATCGTCGCGGCAACAGTCTCGGCCGGCACCGTCACCAGCGCCATCAGGTCGGTCACCTGCGCCAGCGCCGTGGTCATCTCCCGCATCGCAGCATCGATCTCCCGCCGCAGCTCCAACTCAACCGCGTTCTCGGCGGGCAATCGTCCTGAAGCAAGCAGCGAGTCAACGTGACTCCGATACCCAACCTCGGTCGGCACCCTCCCCGCCGAGGTATGCGGATGGGTCAGATAGCCCGCCGCCTCCAGGGCCGCCAACTCGGCTCGCACGGTAGAAGCTCCCCACTCAACCTCGGCGCGCTCAGCAATCTCCTTCGAAGGCACGGGCTTGCCCGACGCCAGATAGGCGTCGACGACAAGTCGCAGAATCAGCTCTTGGCGCTGGGAAAGCACGCTTGAAGTTTAAGAGGAGCGGCGGGTGGCCCTCCCAAAACACTCAAGAGCGGCTCCTGCTGCTCGTTTTGGGAGGGCCACCCGCCGCTCCCCCACCTACGGCTGAATTTCCGCCTCCGCATTGCGGATCGTCTGGTTGTCTCCCTGCGCCGCCACGGTATCGACGACGACCGTGTCGCCGTCCACGCTCTTGACCGTGCCACTGACGACGATCTCAGTCTCGGGCGCGCCCATACCGCGAAACTGCACCGAGAGCCGTTTGAGGGCCTTTGGATCGCCACCGGCAACATCGGTCGCCGAGCGCGCCACCAGGCCCATCATGTAGAGGCCGTGCAGGATCGTGTTCGGCAGCCCGACCATTTTGGCGAACTCGGGGTCGATGTGGATCGGGTTGAAGTCGCCCGAAGCGCCCGCGTAGCGATGCGGCAGGTACTTGTCAGGAGTCACCCTCAGCTCGGGTATCGCGTCCCCGACATTCAAGTCCGCCATCTCAGACCCCCCTCACGATCAGGGTCCAGGTGCCCTTAGCGACCTGATCCCCGTTCTGGTTGACCGCGTTTGTCTCGAAGATGTAGAAGCCCTTGCCGTCCTTCTCGGAGATGTCCAGGCACTTGGCCGTGGTTGTGATCTCGTCTCCGGAGCAGGCTGGCTCACCCCATTCGAATTCCTGGCCGCCATGCACCATCGCGGCGAAATTCATACCGACGTCGGGGTCGAACATCGCCGGCCCGACGGCGGGCGAGCTGTAGACGACGGCGAACATCGGCGGCGCGACGACGTCGCGGTAGCCGGCCGCCTTGGCCGCCTCGCGGTCGAAATAGACGGGGTTGTCGAGTCCGACCACCGTCGCGTACTCCCGAATCTTCTCCCTGCCCACCTCATACGTTGTAGCGGGCCATTCCTTGCCTATAGCTTCTGTCTTAACGGTCATGGCGCAGCAGTCTAAAGACGCTTCCCTGTCCTGGTCGTCTGGCCAGCCGAAGCTGGAAAAGGGAGTCGGGCGCCCCTGTCGGCGGCTTGTACTTTTTCGGCAATTCCTCGCGGCGCCAGCAACTCAACTCTCCACCGAAAAAGTTGAGCCGACAGGGGCGCCCGACTCCCGCACCCCTACTCGTCAATCTCAAGAACCGCAAGAAATGCCTCTTGAGGCACTTCCACGCGCCCGACGGACTTCATCCGCTTCTTGCCCGCCTTCTGCTTCTTCAGCAGCTTCTGCTTGCGGGTGACGTCGCCGCCGTAGAGCTTCGCGGTGACGTCCTTGCGCAGCGCCTTGACCGTCTCGCGGGCGAGGATGTTGGAGCCGATCGCCGCCTGGACAGGAACGTCGAAGAGCTGGCGCGGGATCGTCTTGCGCAGGCGCTCGACCAAGCGCTTGCCCTGCTCGTAGGAGAAGTCGCGGTGGACGATGATTGAGAGCGCGTCGACCTTTTCGCCGGCGAGCAGGATGTCGACCTTGACCAGGTCGGAGGCGCGGTTGCCGATCGGCTCGTAGTCGAGCGAGGCGTAGCCGCGGGTCGAGGACTTCAGCAAGTCGAAGAAGTCGAGGACGATCTCCGCCAGCGGCATGTCGTAGCGAATCTGCACCCGCTCCGGGCTCAGGTAGTGCATGTCGACGTGGGTGCCGCGGCGCCCCTGGCAGAGCTCCATCACGGCCCCGACCTGTTCGGAGGGACAGATGATCGTGGCGCGTATGAACGGCTCTTCGACCGACTCGATGGAGGCAGGGTCGGGCAGGTCGGTGGGACTGCGGACTTCATTCGAGGTGCCGTTGGTCAGGTGGACGTCGTAGCGAACGTTGGGGGTCGTCGAGAGCAGGTCGAGGCCGTACTCACGTTCCAGTCGCTCGCGCACGATCTCCATATGCAGCAGGCCGAGAAAGCCACAGCGGAAGCCGAAGCCGAGCGCCTCCGAGGTCTCCGGCTCCCAGGAGAGCGCGGCGTCGTTGAGGGCGAGCTTCTCGAGCGCGTCGCGGAGGTCTTCGTAGCGGTCGGTATCGATCGGGAAGAGGCCGCAGAAGACCATCGGCCGCACCTCGCGGTAGCCCTCGAGCGGCCCCGCCGCGGGCCCGGCCTGAGCCGTGAGCGTGTCTCCCACGCGCAGCTTGCTGACATCCTTGATCCCGGTGATCAGGTAACCGACGTCGCCGGCTTCCATCCCCTGCACAGCGGTCATCGCCGGCCGGAAAAAGCCGATGTCGTCGATCTCCGCCTCGGTCCCGTTCTGCATCGCAAGGATCCGCTCGTGCTTGCGAAAGGAGCCGTCGACCATCCGCACGTAGGCGATCACGCCGCGGTACTGGTCGAACTCGGAGTCGAAGATCAACGCCCGGGTCGGCGCCCCGAGCTCGCCCTTCGGGCCGGGGATGCGCTCGACGATCGCCTCCAGCACCTCGGGAACGCCGATGCCGGTCTTGGCCGAGATCCAGAGCGCTTCCTCGGGGTCGCCGCCGGTCAAGTCGGCGATTTCGGCGGCGACCCGCTCCGGTTCGGCGCCGGGCAGGTCGACCTTGTTGATCACGGGGATCAGCTCCAGTCCGGCATCGATCGCCAGGTAGGTATTGGCGACGGTCTGCGCCTCGACCCCCTGGGCGGCGTCGACGACGAGCAGCGCGCCCTCGCAGGCGGCGAGGCTGCGCGAGACCTCGTAGGAGAAATCGACGTGGCCGGGCGTGTCGATCAGGTGTAGGTGGTAGGCCTGCCCATCAGCGGCCTTGTACTCGACCCGCACCGCCTGGGCCTTGATCGTGATCCCGCGCTCACGCTCAAGGTCCATCGAGTCGAGCATCTGGGCCTGCATTTTTTTCGGGTCGACGGCGCCGGTGATCTCGAGGATGCGGTCGGCCAGGGTCGACTTGCCGTGGTCTATGTGGGCGATGATCGAGAAGTTGCGAATGTGGTCCATAGCGCGGGGGCGGAGTATGGCGATTGGGTGGCGGGACCTGGGGTATCGGCCGGCGGGTCCTGTCACGGTGGCCCTCCCCATGTGCTCGGGTGCCGCTACGCGGCCCCCTGCGCTATGGGGGACCCCCGCCACCGTGCCACCCGCCGGAGAAGGCAGAAGTCCAGCGACGTCCTCCAAAACATCAGCGACAGGCCGATGGATCCAGTTGGGTCCTTAGCTTGAGGACTACCGTGGGCGGCTCGCGCAGGACGACGGTGGTTCCTGGAGCTTCTGTCCAGCGGGCCGTGGCTGGATACGTGGGCTTGTGGGGTTCGATGCGGTCGCGGCTGGCTACTACGTAGTCGTAGTTGCCGCCGTTGAGAAGGCGGCGCCAGGTGCGGCAGGTGGTTGGGGCTGTGAAACCGCCGTGGGGATGTTCAATGCCTATGTAGTCGATTTGGTTGCTCAGGTCCCTGCCGTAGAGGGGGTACTGGCGGGTGCTGGTGGTGGCGATGCGGGCGTCGCTGATTCCTTGGGCCCACTTGAAAGCGGCGTTGAGTCCGGGGGTGGTGAACGAAGGGTCCTCGTAACGATGTTCGAGATAACGGCGCTGGACCGGATACCCGATCGCTACGACAAGCAAGATCGACACCCCCGCCACCAAGCGGTCGTACTTCTTTCCGCTATCCGGTGGGAAGTACGACCGCACCGCCGCATCGGGGCCGGCTCCCTCGTTACGGTCGTAGTTCTTTCCGCCATGCGGCAGGAAGTACGACCGCACGGCGATTAGGCGGTGTAGGCGGGAACGGAGGCGAGGTGTTGCCGATAGGAGGGCCAGGCCCAGGACCAGGGCTGGGGTCATGTAGCGGAGGCCTGACTCGAAGCCGTCGGGCATGCCGCTAGGGCCGGATGCCGAGGTTGGGGCAATCAGCCAGGCGAGCGCGGCGGCTAGGCCGACCAGGCCGGCCACTCGGAGCAGTGGATCGGCGCGGCGGTCGAGGCTCAGCAGGAGTCCGGCTAGGGCGAGGATCCCGAGTAGGGGCCAGAAGATGGTCAATCCGTGATGGAGACCAGGCAGGAACCAGTCCGACCAGATCGAGCCGTCGGTCAGGTAACTGAGGACGCTGTGGCCCTCGCGGCCACCGAGGGCTTGCTCGGGCGCCGGCAGCGTGATCGGCCCGAGGTGCCTGATCCAGGGCAACGGGTTGCCGGTGTGGACAAGGTTGCGCAGGTACCAGTAGCCGCCGCCCGCCAGGGCCGCAAGGCCGGCCGCGGCAAGCGCCCGCCACCTGCTCCCCCGCGGCGCGACCACCACCAAGCCACCAACGAGAATGATCGCGGGCAGCAGAAAGTTGAGCTTGGTCCCAGCGGCAAGGCCCGCCGCCAGTCCAGTGACGATCAATGCACCGGTCGGAAGCCCTCGCTCCCCCTCCCTGCGAGCCTCCCAAGCATTCAAAGCAACCGCAACAGCAGCAAGCAGGAAGAAGATCCCGACGATGTCATTGCGCGCCTCGCCCGCCTGATCGGAGAGCGCGGGAATGCTCAACGCCACCGCGGTGAGCGCCAGCGAAACGGGCGCCACCTTGTACGGCCGCCCAACGCACCATCCCGCCACCAAGCACCCCACGAACCAGCCGAGATTCAGCAGCGGCGAAAGCAGATCGCGATCGAACGCGGCCATCCCAACCGCGTGAAGCACTTCCGAATTCGCCGGATAGAACCAAGCCAAGAACTGCGGCGCGATGAAATGCAAGCTCCACGTATCGCCACTCTGAAAGAACCCGGCAGCAAACGGCCCGTGGTACCAAGTCGAATCGAACCCGGTCATCCCGGTGCTCAACTTCGGCTTCACATCCAGCCCGAACTTGACAACCGCAACCGCGGCAATAGCCAGGGCAACCAACGTCGCAGGCGAGGGACGATGGGGGGGTCCCTCCGTCTTGCTGGGTTTTTCGCCTCTAAGTGGACGGCCCTCGCTGAGTGATCTGTGCGAAAAACAGGACGCCGCTGCGTCGGAGGGACCCCCCCATCGTCCTCCCAAGCGCGATTGGAGCATCGCGCCAATAACGATCACGATGGCGAGATACGGAACCGCTGCGAACCAGCCAACCGTCCCAAGGAGCTCTGCCACCCAGAGCAGGCCGGCTATCGCGAGCACCGCGGTCGACAGCTGCGCCGAAATCCCAGTGAGCGCAGGTGTCAGCTTTTTCCGTACTGCGGTCGCACCGAGCCAGGCGAAGCAAATAAGCAGACCGAGATCAACAACGCCCAGCAGATACCGCCCCACCCCGAGCATCTAACGCCGCCGCAGCAGCCGCGTCATCTGCTCGAGCTCGGCGATCTTGAGCAGCTTCGCCATCCCCAGATAGGTCAGCCCGCCGAGCCCCAGGCCGACGCTGAGCGAGATGATCTGCCCGGCGAGCCCGCGCCCGAGTTCGTTGTCGAGAAAGTCCCAGACGCCGAACGAGACGGCGGCAAGAGCCCCCGCGGCGATCGTGATCTTGGTCGCGGTGCCGAACAGCCGCCCCAGCTCGAGGCCGCCGAACTCGCGGCGCAGGATCACCGCCTGGGCAATAACCGCTGCAGTGGTGCCAATGCCCGTTCCAGCGACGATTCCGGCGACGCCGAAGGGCTTGTAGAGGACAAGGGCGCCGAGAGCGGAGACGACAAGGTCAATCGCGGCCAGACTCGTCGCCATCCAGGGTCGCTGCAGGCTGAAGAAAGTACGAGTCTGGAGCAGGTACAAGCCGTTTGTCGGCAGCGTGAAGGCGAACCAGAAGAGGGCGGTGGCCACGAGCGCGGTCTGCTCGGGCGTGAATTCGCCACGCTGATAGATCAGGCGGATCATCGGCGTGGAGAGGACGAGGACCGCGGCGGCGGCGGGCACGAGGACGAAGAGGATCTGACGCATACCGTTGGCCATCGTCGCGCGCAGGTTCTCGATCTCACCGCGGGCGGCGAAGCGGGCCAGGGTCGGGAAGAGCACGGTGGCGATCGCGACCGAGAAGACCCCCTGGGGCAGCTGGTAGATCCGAAACGCCTTGTCCATCGCCGCCGGCGCCTGGTCGCTGACGAAGCTGCCGAAGAGGCTGTTGATCAGCAGGTTGAAGTTGATCAGACCGAGGCTGATCGTCACCGGCAACATCAGCAGCAAGACGCGGCGCACGTCCGGGTTGCGCCACTCGAAGCTCCACTCGAATTTGAACGGCGTATTGCGCAGGTCGAAGGTTGGAATCATCAGCTGGACCAAGGTGCCGACAAGGATCCCGATCGCGTAGGCGTAGATCCGGTTCTGGCCGTGGAAGGCCGGCGCCAGCACGACGACGACGGCGATGATCGTCAGGTTCCAGAAAAGCGATGAGATCGCGAAGGCGCCGAAGCGGTCGTAGCTATTGAGGACGCCGACGACTACACCGCTGATCCCGAGCAGGATCAGGATCGGAAAGAGAACCTGAGAAAGAGTGATCGTCAGGTCGAGGATCTCCCCTTCGAAGCCAGGGGCGAAAAGCGGCACGATCACCGGCGCGAGCAGGATGAAGAGCGCGGTTATCGCCCCCAGGACGAGGGTGGCGAGCAAGAGCAGGGTCGAGGCGAGCCGGAACGCCTCGCGGTAGTTCTTACGCTCGAGCTGCTCGGTGAAGATCGGCACGAAGGCCGGCTGCAGGGCGGCGTCGGCGAAGAGCGTGCGGATCAGGTTGGGGACCTGAAAGGCGATCGTGAAGGCCGACATCGGGCCGTAGATGCCGTAGTAGCTGGCGGCGACGATCTCGCGCACCAAACCGGCGATCCGCGAGGCCGCGGTGGCGATCGAGAAGAACGCGGTCGAGCGGGCGATGCGGCCCGCCTGACGGCCGGAAGCGGGGTTTGCGCCTGGTTCCTCACCCGGCGCGAAGGCCTCCGCCTCACGCACGGCAACGTCTTCAGCAAGCGCCTCTTCGTCGCGGTCGGGACTGTCGGGTGCCTTGGGCGTCTCCAAGCTTGTTCTCAGTCGCTATAGTCGGCGGCCGCCCGGAGGGGGCTCGGAGCCCTCTCAGGCACATGACTCATGGCCAACATAGCCTCACAGAAGAAGCGGATCCTACGCAGCGAGCGCGAGCGGACTGAGAACCGCCTGCTCACAAGCACGGTGAAGACCTACTTCCGCCGCCTCGAGGCCGCGGTTGAGGCCGGCGATTCAAGCAAGATCGAGGCTGAGCACAAGGCGCTCGTCTCCAAGATCGACAAGGCCGTACAGAAGGGCGCGATGCACAAGAACACGGGCGCCCGCAAGAAGTCCAGGGCCGCTCGAGTCGCCGCCTCCGCAGCCGCGAAGTAGCTACGCCGCAGCTCCGGCGGCTCGTCTAAGCGCCAGGGTGAGCGCCAGCTCGTCGCCGTAGTCGGTGCCGCCGCGGCACCAGACCTCGAGGTCGGCAAGCGCCATCGTCGCCTCGTGAAGCTGCTCGAGGTCGGCCTTGCCCAGGCGAGCGACCAGCTGCTTGGCGGCGTAGGGATGCATGCCGAGGCTCGACTCAACCTGCCTTGGCGGCACCCCCTCCTCGATCTGAGTGGCGGCCGAACAGGCCTTGCGCAGGCGCGAGGCGAGACCGTAAATCAGGCCGGTCACGCTCTCGCCCTGCGAGACCAGCCGCTCGGCGAGACCCGCCGCGCGCGCCGGGTCTCCTTCGAGCAGGGCGTCGGACAGCGCCCACACGGCCGTCTCGGAGGTATCGGAAACCATCGCCTCGAGATCCTCGACCCCGACCCGCCCACCTTCTCCGGCCCAGAGCGCCAGGCGCTCCAGCTCGTTGCGCAGGCGCACCGGGCTGACACCCATGCGCTCGACCAGGACGCGTGCGGCGGCGGGCTCCAGCACGTAGCCGAGGCGCTTGGCGTCAGCGACGAGCAGACGCGGCATCTCGCGCGCCTTGGGCACCTCGAACTCGTGAATCTCCCCTTTGCCCGCCTTGACCGCCTTGAGCAGCTTTGCCGGCGCCTTGGCGCGGGCGATCAGCACCACGGTCAGGTCCGGCGGTAGGGAGCCGAGCGCGGCAAGGACCGGCTCGAGCTGACGGTCGCGCCAGCGCTCCACCCCGTCGGCGAGCAGGTAGCGCCGCGTCTCGGTCAACGACATCGCCGGGATCGCCGCCAGCAGCGCCTCGTGGTCGGGTCCGCCCCGACCCTCGTTCGGCTCGAAGATTTCCAGCGCCCCCGCCCCGCCATCGCCTTCAGCCCGGGTGCGCAGGCGGCCTCGCGTCGCGTCGATCTTCGCCTGATCGGTGCCGGCGATCAGATAGAGCGCTGCCAAGTCGGCCATCGCGGCCGAGTCTAGTGGCGGGACCTGTCTGACTCGCCGCTGTCGGCAGCTTCCTTCGCGGCGGCCGGGCTGACCGTTTCCGGAGCCGGCGTCGCCGCGGGGGGTGGTGGAGCGACCGGCTTGGTCGTGGCAGCTGCACTCTGGTCCTTGCCCGCCTTTTCGGCAGCGGCGTTGCTCAACTTCCCGACCGAGGGGGTCTGGCTGTCCGACTTGACGCTCTGGCCATCCTTGGACTTGGCGCTGCCGTCGCTCGTCACCTTTGCCGTGGAGGGGCCGTTCGGCTTCGTCGTGCCGGGGGAGGACCCCTTCGCCTGCCCGTCGGCGCCGGACTTCGATGGGCTTTCGACCACGGCCGGCGTGGGAGCTGCCGAGGGGGCCGAAGCAGTGGGCGCGGTCACCGGGGTCGTCGGCGTCGAGGCTGGGACTGACGCGACGGGCTGCTGCCCCGCGGGAGCCTGCGGTGAACCCGGCGAAACGGCGACATGGCGTGAGCCTCCGACACCCCGGTCGCCGCTGTTGCCACCGCCGTTGGCGGTCGTCTGACCGGCGTGGCGGGGACGGCCTTGAGCGCCGGCGCGCGACCGCACGCTAAGTGCCGGCGTGGAAGTCGCAACCGCAGGGCTATGGGTGAGGGCAACCGCAGCGTGGACGCTGCCGGCCTCGGTCGGGTTGCCGGGAATCGGGCTACTGAAGACGGTGGGGAAGCCCAGTTGGGCGATGAACAAGGTCAGGCCCAGGCCCACGGCCGCGACCGCGGCGACCAGCGCGATGGAGGCGTTGCGAAGGCGCAGCAGCATGCCGTCGCCGGCCAGGCTCTGGCCCGCTGCTCGCACCCGCTGTCGCATCACGAAAAGCATTTCGTCTAACCATCGCCCATTGTGGCGGTCGGTGAGAGCATTTGGCGGAAGAAACCCCAATATTGCTGAGGTGATCTGTTGAGACGTTTTCAGTCGCCCGCGGCGATCGCGACGTCTTTCCCGCTGACATCGAGGACGATCGTGCCGTCGCGATCGGTGCGCAGGGTGGGCACATGGTGCGCCGCCAAGGCGGCAAGCGCGGTGGGCGTCGGGTGGCCGTAGGAATTGCCAGCACCGACCGAGATCACTGCGAGGCGCGGAACGATGCGATCGAGCAGGGCGTCGAGGCCAGCGTCTTCGCTGCCGTGATGGGCGACCTTGAGCACATCGACCGGGCCGGGATCGAGGGGGACGACTTCCGCCTCGGCGTCGGCGGTGAGCAGGATCGAGAAATCGCGCCAGCGCGCCAACAGCACGAGTGCCTGCGTGTTGGGGTCGGCGCCGGCCAGCGGAGTCGCGAGCAGCTCCGGCGGCGGCCAGAGGACTTCAACCCTCAGCCGCCCCGAGCGCAGCACAACGCCCTCCGCGACCCGCATCGGCCTGGAGCCCGCCAACTCGGCCTCGCCGCGAAGGCGGCGGCTGAGCCTCGCGTAGGCAAGATGGGCGACCGGGAAGCGCCCGAACAGCTCCTCGATCCCCCCGGCATGGTCGGACTCTTCGTGGGTGACGATCGCGACACCAAGGCGCCGGACGCCGGCCGAGCGGAGCTTCGCCTCGAGGCCGTCACCCGGTGGCCCGCCGTCGACGAGCAACGCCGGAGCGCCGGCAGGCTGAAGCAGAACCGCGTCGCCCTGACCAACGTCAAGCACGGAGACGCGCAGCCCGGCAACGGGACCAGAGGCAGCGCCACCATCCCCTCCCGCGCAGACGAGCAGGAGAGTGAAGAGCCCAGCCGCCAGAAGACCCCAAACCACCCGCCGACGGACCGATTTCGGTAGTCCCAGTCCGGTTATCGGCCCGTCGGCGGCGGGAACTCGGGCATCCCTGAGGAGCAGGAGGTGGCGGTGGCGCAGCAGTGCGGGTATACCTATTGCGGCAGCTCCCAGCGCCATATATGAGACGACCAAGCCGGCCAGGCCCAGCTTCACCGGCGGATAGGCCCAGCTCGGACCGCCGCACCAGGCGGCGATCTGGGCGATGTAAGCGAGCAGAGGCGCGCTGATCGCGTTGAGGACCCCGACCGGGAAGCCGGGCACCTGACCGGCGACCGCAGCCAGCATCCCGAGCCACATCGCCGGCGCCACCGCGGGCAGCGCAAGCAGGTTGGCGAAGAGAGTCGTGGTCGAGATCGATTCGAAGTGGAAGGCAATCAGCGGCGCCGTCGACAGCGTCGCGGCAACCGTCACCGCCGCTCCCTCGGCGAGCGCCCCACGCCAGCCGCGTCCACCGATTCGCGCAGCGATCGCAGCCCGCAGGGGCGAGGCGAGGGCGAGGATGCCGAGCACGGCGGCAAAGCTGAGCTGCCAGCCGACGTCGGCGCCGATGCCAGGGTCGACGGCGAGGGTGACAAGAGCCGCCAGGGCGAGCGCGTAGAGGCGCGAGCTGCGCCGTCCCGCCAACGTCGCCAGCACGCTGACCCCGCCCATCACGCCCGCCCGCAGGATCGACGGACCTGCACCCGCTAGGGGCACATAGACGACGATCGCTGCGAGGATCCAGACGAGGCGAGCCCGCAGCGAGATCCCGAACGCCGCCAGCAGGGGCATGGCCAGCAGCGCGAGCAGGGCCACGTTCTGGCCCGAAACGGCAAGCAGATGGCTGAGCCCGGCGCGGCGGAAGTCTTCGACTGTGGCCGCGTCGATGCGCTCGTCCTCGCCGAGGACAAAGCCGCGCGCCAAAGCCGCCTCGCGGGCGGGCATCCCCTCCCCCAAGGCGCCCTCGGCACGGCCTCGGATCTGATCGCGGTGGGCGAGCGCCAGCGCAACCACCGCGGTGATGCCGAGTACCAGGAGCCACGATGGCCGCCCGCTCCGCATCGGCGCCTACGGCTGCAGGCGGGCGCGCAGCGACTGCATCGTCGCCGGCCCGATGCCGCTGACCTGGTCGAGCTGATCAACCGAGGCGAGCCCTCCCTGCTGGTCGCGGTATTCGACGATCTTCCCCGCGGTCACCGGCCCAATCCCGTCAATCGTGTCGAGCTGTTCCGCCGTCGCCGAGCCGAGGCTGATCGGCCCATCTTCACCAGCCGCCCCGGCGGCCAGGGACGCCCCGCCGGGTTCCTTTTTCGGCACCACCACCTGCTGGCCGTCGGCGAGCCGGGCGGCGAGGTTGATCGCTTCCAGCAGGGCCCCACCCGTCGCGCCGCCGGCCCGGCCAACCGCATCGGTGACCCGCGCCCCCGCCGGCAGTCGGTAGACACCAGGGCGAGCCACCGCACCAGTGACGTCAACAACGACGTCACTGCCGGAGCCACTGGAATGGAAGGAGACACTGCCTCCTGACGAAAACGATGCGTTGGATTGACCGCTATTCCCCTCCGCGCGGATTGCTCTGGCTCCAAGAAGAAGCAATGCCACCGCAACGGCGCCGTAGACGGCAATCTGAGAGCGAGAAAGCTCGGGCACGTCCCCAGCCTTGCCGGTCGCGACGCAACTGTGGCGCGCACAGTGATTAGAAATTCAAACGCAACTGAGTCGCGAGAAGCAAGCAGGTCGGGGGACGCAGGGAGCGTGGCGTGCTCTGCACGCGAGCGACTGAGGACCCCGAGATGCGCCGCTTATCGCGACTCAGCTACAGGTCTTCGTCGTCGTAGCCCGCTACCTCAGCGAGCTGGTCGCTGTAGAGCTCCGAGGCCGCGACTGGCGGGGACTGCACCGAGATGCAGGCGAGGTCGGCGTCGGCGTTGTTGGCGACCGAGTGATCGGTCGCCGGCGGGACGAGGATCAGGTCGCCCTCGGCGACCTGCTGGGTGTCGCCGGCGACGGACATCGTGCCGGCACCGCGAACCACCACATACACCTGCTCGGCTTCCTCGTGCGAGCGCAATGTCTGCTCGGCGCCCGAGGGAAGCTCCAACCAGGTGACCGAGAGGTTGCGCGAGCCGAGTTCGCCGGCATCCATCAGCACGCGGGTGCGCAGCCGGTGCCACTCCTCCACTGGTGCTTCTGTAAGTCTTCTGACGAGCACGCGCGCTTTCTACCAGATAAGTGGACTGAATCCGTGACCGCTCAGCGAACTACGAGGTTAACCAGCTTGCCTGGCACGACAATCTCCTTGACCACCTCGTTGCCGTCGAGGAAGCGGCTGACCTTCTCGCTCTGACGCGCCAGCCGCAGCAGCTCCTCGCGCGGAGCGTCGGCGGCGGCCTCGATCCGGTCGCGCAACTTGCCGTTGACCTGGACCACGAGGGTCACCGTGTCGGCGCTGAGCAACTCGGGGTCGGCAACGGGCCAGGGCTGCTCCCAGAGCCGGCCGCCGTTGAGCCGCTCCCAGATCTCGGCGCTGAGATGGGGGGCGAAGGGGAAGACGAGCGAGGCCGCCGTCGCGGTGGCGAAACGCACCGCCGCGGTGCCCTCCGGCGTCGCGTAGAGATCGTCCTTGAGCCGGTAGGAATCGTTGACCAGCTCCATCACCGCGGCGATCACCGTGTTGAACTGAAAACCGCGCTGGAAGTCGCGCGTCGCCTTGTCGATCGCCCAGTGGGCCTTGACCAGCAGGGCGCGGGCGTCGCCCTGCGCCGCGGCGGAATCGAGCTCGCCCACCGGCTTGGGCTCGACCTCCTCGCAAAGGCGCCAGAGGCGCGAGAGGAAGCGGTTGACGCCCTCCACCCCCTCGTCGGCCCAGTCGGCGTCGCGCTCGGGCGGGCCCATGAAGCAGATGTAGGTGCGGGCGGTGTCGGCGCCGTAGCGCTCGACGTACTCGGCCGGGCTGACGGTGTTGCCGCGCGACTTCGACATCTTCGCCCCGTCGCGGGTGATCATCCCCTGGGCGAAGAGGTTGGCGAAGGGCTCCTGCACGCCGAGCACGCCGACGTCGGCAAGCGCCTTGGCGAAGAAGCGCGCGTACATCAGGTGCAGGATCGCGTGCTCGACCCCGCCGATGTACTGGTCGACCGGCAGCCAGTGATCGGCGGCGGTGCGGTCCCAGGCAGCGCTCTCGTTGCCCGGGTCGAGGTAGCGGATGAAGTACCAGGAGGAGTCGACGAAGGTATCCATCGTGTCGGTCTCGCGACGGGCCGAGCCACCGCAGCGCGGGCACTCGGTCGCGACCCAGTCCTCGGCGGCGGCCAGTGGGCTTTTGCCCTGCGGCGCGTAGTCGTCGACCTCGGGCAATTCGACCGGGAGCTGGTCGTCGGGCACCGGGACGATCCCGCACTCCTCGCAGTAGACGACCGGGATCGGCGCCCCCCAGTAGCGCTGACGGGAGACCAGCCAGTCGCGCAGGCGGTAGTTGATCGAGGTCTTGCCGCGGCCCTCCTCGCCGAGCCAGGCGACGATCTCCTCGTAGGCCTCGCGGTTGCCCTTGCCATCGAAGCGGCCCGAGCCGGTGATCGGGCCGTCACCCGGGTAAGGGAGGCCCTCGTCGTCGCGAGCGCTGTCAGGGTCGGAGCCCGCGATCACGCGGCGGATCGGCAGCTCGAAGCGCTTGGCGAACTCGTAGTCGCGCTCGTCGTGGCCGGGCACGGCCATGATCGCCCCGGTCCCGTACTCCATCAGCACGTAATCGGCGACGAACATCGGGATCTCCTCGCCGTTGACCGGGTTGACGACGCTGCGCCCGAGTGGCACGCCGGTCTTCTCGCGGTCCTCCGCCCCACGTTCCTCGGCCGACTCGCGGGCGGCTTTGGCGACGTACTCGCGCACCGCCTCCTCGGCCGGGGTCCCGGCGACCAAACGCTCCAGCTCCGGGTGCTCGGGCGCGAGGACGAAGAAGGTGGCGCCGAAGAGGGTGTCGGGCCGGGTCGTGAAGACCGGGAAGTCGAGCCCGAGCTCTTCGCAGCGGAAGACGACCTCGGCCCCCTCGGAGCGGCCGATCCAGTTGCGCTGCATCGTGATCACGTGCTCGGGCCAGGACTCGAGCCGCTCGAAGTCGGCGAGCAGGCGCTCGGCGTAATCGGTGATCTTGAAGAACCACTGCTTGAGCTTGCGCTGCACGACCTCGGTCCCGCAACGCTCGCAGCGGCCGTCGATGACCTGCTCATTGGCGAGCACGGTCGCGTCCTTCGGGCACCACTGCACGGGCGCTTCGGTGCGATAAGCGAGGCCGTGCTCGAAGAGCCGCAGGAAGATCCACTGGGTCCAGCGGTAGTACTCGGGGGTGTGGGTCGCCAGTTCGCGCGACCAGTCGATCGAGATGCCCCACTCGCGGAACTGGCGGCGGAAGGACTCGATCGAGCGCTCGGTCGCCGCCCGCGGCGCCTCGCCGGTCTTGATCGCGTTGTTCTCGGCCGGCAGCCCGAAAGAGTCGTAGCCCATCGGGTGAATCACCTCGAAGCCGTGGCGGCGGCGGAAGTGGGCGATCGCGTCGCCAACGGCGTATGTCTTCAGATGCCCGACGTGGGGTTCCCCCGAGGGGTAAGGCAGCATCTCGAGCACGTAGGACTTCGGCTTCGAGTCATCGAAGCCCGGCTGCCCAGGATTGGCGACCTCCCAGGTCTTCTCCTCGGCCCAGACCTGCTGCCACTTGCGCTCGATCTCTTTGGGGTCGTAACCGGCCATGCGTGGCGCGATCTTATGAGGGGTGCGCACGGCGAAGCGTCGAGCTCAGCCCCCAGCCGGAGACCACGGCCCAGACGGACTCGAGCAGGAGGAAGCCCCACTGGCGTTCACGCCAGGCGAGAACGCCAAGGATCAGCGAGCCGAGGAAGTTAAGGACAAGGTAAGTCCGCGAGTGCTGATCCATGGCGCCGAATTGCGCTGCCGCGAAGGCGATTAGGATCAGCAAAGCCCCCACGACCTGTACGAGCTGCTCCACGACCCGAGCGTACTGGCCCCGGCCCGCAGCTCAGAACAGCGGCGAGAGGGCGGCGAGGATATGAGGCCAGACGTAGACCTCGATCGTTGCCGCGATGACGAGACAGGGGATCGCGATCAGCACGGTGACGACGGTCGCGGCGAGGAGCTGGTTCCACTCGCCGCGGCGACTGGCGATCAGCCAGGCCGCGAGCGGCAGAAAGAGGGCGGTCAGCTCGAGCAGGGCATGCGGGAGGACACTGAGCAGGAGGGCGATGATCGAGATGTGAAGTTGGAATGAGATCGTCGAACCCTGGAAGCCCAGGTAGAGGGCCTGGGTGAAGAGCGAGAAGAGGGTGACGGCGCAGACGAAGAGGATCGCCAACTCACCCGCCTTGACGTGGATCCAGCGCGAGAATCCGCTGCGCTGGGCGGCGGCGATCGGCATCGAGGCGCCGGCGATGAAGCCCGCAACGCAGGCGGTCGCGTGCAGTGCCAGGACCAGGGAGTTGCGCCAGAGGATCGGCAGCAGGTCGCCGGGTTGTGAGGGTTCGGTCAGGCCCGACAGGTGGATCGGGGTGATGTCGGGAGTGAGCAGGCCGGCAACAACCCAGACCGCACCCAGCAGCGCCAGGGCGATCGCGACGCTCAACGCCAGCCAGCCGCGCAAGACGCCCCAGGGCCGCTCGCTCCAAGCCCCCAGTGCCAATCGCGTATCCCGCATCCCGTGCGAGAAGACGTGCGAATTGGCCGTGCTCATCGCTAACTCATCGGCAACTTCGCGCGCCGATCTGAACAGTGGAGCTGAGGGGGCTCGAACCCCTGACCTTCGCGCTGCCAGCGCGACGCTCTTCCAGCTGAGCTACAGCCCCGGGAAACTCGTGATCGGTCGCTGAGTTTAGCGCTGCTCGCGCAGTTCGCCGGCCTCCTTGGACCTGCTGACTCAGCTGATGCGCCCACGCGCCGCGGCCGTGCGACGGAACATCTCGGTGCCGCCAAACCGCTCCACCAAGCGCTCGACCAACCGCGGCGCCAACTGGCCCATCGCCAGCAGCGGGCGCACTGGAGATCCAGACTCGATCACCTCGGGGCGGTCCCGACGAATCGCCTCCGCAACGCAATCGGCCACCTTGTCGGTCGTTGTCTCGCCAAGCATGCGGTTGGAGCTGACGCCTTCTTCGACCATCCGCTGGTACATACCGTCGCCGGCGGTGAAGCCCGGGCAGACGACGGAGAAGCCGATCGGCGCGTGGCGATACTCGGCCCGCAGCGACTGATTGAACCCGATCAGGCCCGCCTTCGTTGCTCCGTAAGGCTCGTTGTACGCGGGTCCAATCTTGCCTGCCAAGGAGGAGATGAAGACGACGTGGCCCCGCCCACGCTCGAGCATCGCGGGCACGACCCGATGGGTCAGCAGCATCGGCACGGTCAGGTTGACGTCGACCACCGAGGTCAACTCCTCGGGGCGATAGCCGGTGAAGGGCGCTGTGATCTCGACGCCGGCGTTGTTCACGAGCACGTCGATCGGTCCCAGGGCGGCCTCGCTACGCTCGATCAGGGGGTCGACCTGGCTCAGGTCGCCGAGGTCCGCCGCGACAGCCTCGGCGCTGACGCCGATCCCGCGCAGCTCGGCAACGAGCTCTGCCAGAACCTCCTCGCGCCTGCCACTGGCGACAACGTTCATCCCCTCCCGGGCAAGTCGCCGGGCGATCTGGCGCCCAATCCCGCCCGTCGCCCCCGTGACCAATGCCGTCCTTCCCTGAAGCTGCTCCATCTCGAACCTCCGCCTCGTTGAGTCGAGCGATCATATGGTTTGGTGCGTCGAACCAATCAACGTCGACGGCGCTACCGGCCTTACTTTTGACCCCTTTCCGCTGATAGCCTGGCGGCGATGCGGGGACAGTTGCTGTGCACCGCACGGCGCCTCGGGGCGCTCGTGCTTCTCTTCCTCGCGGCAGCACCATCGTCGTCTTCAGCGGTGACTCGCTCCGATTGGCTCGGCAGGATCAACGAGATCCGAGCCGCTTCGCGGCTGCCGCCGGTGGTCGAGGAACCGGCTTGGAGCGCCGGCATCCTCGCCCACCTCGATTACCTCTGGAAGACGCCCAACGACCTGACCGAAGGTGCCAGCCTTCACAGCGAGAACCCGGCCAGCCCCTACTACACCCCAGAAGGCGCCAAAGAGGGCGAAAGCAGCGATCTGGGATCCGGGGAGACGAACGTCGAAGCGATCGACAACTGGCTCGCCGCCCCATTTCACGCGGTCGGAATGCTGCGGCCCGGCCTTGAAAAAGTCGCCTTCGCCCGTCTCACGGGGACGGGCAATGCCGGCCTTGACGTGATCAGCGGGCTCAACCCCGAGACCCCACCGAAGCTGGTTCTTTTCCCTGGTCCCGACAGCACGATCGACCTCGCGCACTACGTCGGCGAGTCACCACCCCCGATCGAGACCTGCCTCGCCGAGCACCCGGGGGCCGACTACGACTCCTCCGGCCTGCCACTGATCGCGTTGCTCACCGAACCGCCCGCAGCCAATCTCAGCGCAACCATCACCCTGCCCGACGGGAACCGAATCAGCAGCAGCGACAACGACCTCTGCGTCGTCACCGCCAGCACCTTCGTCACCCACAACACGATCTACGGGTCGACCGGGAGCAGCATCCTCTCCTCCGACAAGGCGGTCTTTTTGGTCCCGCGCGTTGCGCTCGTCGCCGGTCGCTACTCGGTGACAATCTCGCAGCCCGGCAAGCCGGACATCGCCTGGTCGTTCAACAGCGACCCGAAGCCGGCATTCTCATATCCGCGGCTGAACCTGGACGTCCACGGATCGAAGTTGCGGATCGAAGCCGACAAGAGACTGGTGGGACACGAGGCGACGGTTGCGATCCAGCGCAACTGGGTGCCCTGCGGCCTCATCCTCCACGACCCCCGCTGCACCTGGGTCAAGAAGGGTCCGATCCTTCACCGGCGGCTTCGGCTCGCCAAGGTTTCGAGGATGCGCTTCCGCCGTCCCGGCCAGTGGGAACGGGTGGCGATCCATGTCCGCACCAGGGGCTTCGAAGCAGAAGAACTGCACTACCCCCCGACCTCGGGATCGATCGTGCTGATCGGCCCGAAGCCGCACCACGCGGCTCGCTGACCTTCGAGCCGAACTTACAGACTTAGGTCGACCGTCCTCCGACCGCGGGTGACCCTATTGTGGCCCGCCCTTGTACGACGCCTCTCAGCACCCGATCGGCGGCGAGGCGCTTACCCGATCGCTTCCGCATTGGCCCGATGCCCGACCCCTCCGCTCCTGGCAGGAGGAGGCGACCGAGGCCGTGCGGGCGCACTCGGCCACCAGCTTCTTGGCCTCGGCTACGCCGGCGGCCGGCAAGACCACTTTCGGCCTGCACATCGCCCACCGGATGCTGAGCGCCAAGTTCGTCTCGCGCGTTGTCGTGGCCGGCCCGACCACCCATATCTGCCGCCAGTGGGCCGCCGACGCGAGCCGCTACGGCATCGACCTCGAGCCAAACAGGCCAAATTCAGACGGGCCGGAGTCGGCCGACTTCCACGGCGTCGCCGTCACTTACCAGACGATCGCGGCCGGGACGGATACGCACCGGCTGGCCGCCGCCCGCCGGCCGACTCTGCTGATCGCCGACGAGCCGCACCACATGGGCGATCTGGCCGCCTGGGGCGTGCGAACCCGCAAGGCCTTTGGCGGCGCCCGCTTCCGGCTGCTTCTCTCGGGCACGCCCTTCCGCTCCGACAACTCGGCGATCCCCTGGGTCAGCTACGACGAGGACGGCCTCAGCCGGGCCGACTACACCTACGGCTATCCGCAGGCTTTGGTTGACCGGGTATGCCGCCCGATCACCTTCTTGCCCTACGACGGGGAGATGGAGTGGGTCTCGGATGGTCGGCTGCGCAGCGCCGACTTCGGCCTTGCCCTGCCAGCGGTGGAGGCGGCCCGGCGCCTGCGGACGGCGCTCAGCCCGGAGGGCGAGTGGATGGATGAGGTGCTGCGCGACGGCGATGCCAGGCTGAGCGCGGTGCGCGCCGGCGGGCACCATGACGCGGGCGGTCTGGTGATCGCCTCCGATCAGGATCACGCGCGGGCGATTGCGGCGCGGCTCGGGTCGGTCTCAGGGGAGCAACCCGAGCTGGTGATGAGCGACGAGCCCGATGCCAGCCGGCGCCTTGCCGATTTCGCCTCCTCCGACCGGCGCTGGCTGGTCTCGGTCCTGATGGTCTCAGAGGGCGTCGATATCCCCCGCCTGCGGGTCGGTGTCTATGCGACGGCGGCGCGGACGGAGCTCTTCTTCCGCCAGGTGGTCGGTCGCTTCATCCGGACCACCCCGGGGCCGGGCCGTCAGATGAGCTACCTGCTGATGCCGGCCGACCCGCGGCTGAAGGCACTCGCCCACGAGATCGAGCTGGAGCGCCGTCACGCGCTCGATCTCTCGCCGGACGCCGAGGAGGAAGAGATCGAGATGGACGACTCCGATCCGGAGCGGCCGGAGCCGGGTGGCGGCTTTGCCGCCCTGAGCTCGGGCGGCGCCGAACTCGACGAGGCGATCATGAGCGAGACCGCACTTCAGCTCTTCCCGACCGATGACCCTGGTCCGGGGGCGAAGAAGGCGACCACCACTGCCAAGGCCAAAGCCGCGTCTAAGGACCTCGAACCCGAACGGGAATCGGCCTACGCGACCCGAGAGCGGCTGCGCGGCGAGCGCAGGCGCCTGGTCGCCGACGTCGCCCGTCGCACCGGCAAATCGCACCGGGAGGTCCAGGCCCGCATCAACCGCGACACCCGGACGCGCTCGGTCTCCAGCGCCACCATCGAGCAGCTCGAGCGCGGCAATACGATGCTGCGCCGCGAGCTGTGGCGGTGAGATCCAGCAGATCCAACCCTAGCTCGACTTCCCCGACTTCTTGCCGCCTTCGCGACCGGCGGCGCGCTTTTGCGACTTGCTGCCGCCGCTTCCCTTTCCGCTCTTTTCCCCACCCTTTTTGGATGATTCCGAGGAGTTGGCGATCGAAGCGGCGCGCTGCTTGCTCATCCCCTTCTTGCGCAGCCCTTCGTACTGCTTGTCGTTCTTGACGCTCGGGCCACGGTCTTTCGCCATCGCGATCTCCTCCTCTGAGTCAGGGCTTGAGGACGACCTTGATCGCCCCGTCGGCCTTCTTCTGGAACATCTCGTAGGCGCCCGGCCCATCAGCCAAGGGCACCTGGTGGGTAGTGAGGTCATCGACGCCGAGCGGATCCTCGTCGCCTTCGAGTAGCGGCAGGATTTCGTCGGTCCACTGCCGCACGTGTGCCTGCCCCATCCGCAGTTGCAGGCCCTTGTCGAAGATCTGCATCATCGGCAGCGGGTCGAGCTGACCACCGTAGACGCCGGAGATTGAGACGGTGCCGCCGCGGCGGACGCTGTCGATACAGGCGAGCAGCGCCGAGAGCCGATCGACCGCCGCCTTTTCGGTCATCTTCGCCGCCACCGCGTCCGGCAGCAGACCGGTGATCGTCTGTGCCATCTTCGCCCCGGGGGCGCCGTGCGCCTCCATCCCGACCGCGTCGATCGTACTGTCGGGGCCGCGGCCGTCGGTGAGCTCGCGGATCGCCGCCGCGATGTCGTCGTGCTTGTCAGGGTTGATCGCCTCCACCCCGTTGCGGCGAGCCATCTCCAACCGCTCCGGGACGTTGTCGATGCCGAAAACCTTCTCGGCGCCCTGATGGCGGGCGATGCGGCCGCTCATCTGGCCGATCGGTCCGAGGCCGAAGACGGCGACGCTACCGCCCTCGGGGATCGCCGCGTAGTCGACCGCCTGCCAGGCCGTCGGCAGCACGTCGGAGAGGAAAAGATAGCGCTCATCGGGACCGCCCTCTGGCACCTTGATCGGCCCGAAGTGAGCCTGGGGCACGCGCAGGAACTCGGCCTGGCCGCCGGGAACCTGGCCGTAAAGCTTGGTGTAGCCGAAGAGCGAGGCGCCCTTTTCCGTGTCGCGGTTCTGCGTCGTCTCGCACTGGGCGAAGAATTTGCGCTCGCACATCCAACAGTGGCCGCAGGAGATGTTGAAGGGGATGACAACCCGGTCGCCGGCCTTGATGTGTGTGACCTCGGGGCCGACCTCCTCGACGATCCCCATCGGCTCGTGGCCAAGGATGTCGCCCTCGTCGATGAACATCCCCAGCACCTCGTAGAGGTGGAGGTCGGAGCCGCAGATCGCGGTCGAGGTGATGCGGACAATCGCGTCGGTGGGGTCCTGGATCGAGGGATCGGGCACCTCGTCGACGCGGACGTCGCGTTTGCCGTGAAAGGTGAGTGCCTTCATCGGTCCTCCTCGGCCGAGCCGGGTTCGGCCATTTCGCGGTGTTTCTCGGCCTTGACGCTGTCGAGCTCGACCTCTCCGGCCTCTTTTCGCTCTTTCACGACGCCACCCCCAGCGGTACGTCGGGCCGGTCCCAGCTCTCGGCCACCCGCTCGGCGGCCCGCTGCTCCTCAGCGAGGATCTCTTCCGCGGTTGTCACCACCGCGTCGTCACCGACTCGCGCTGCGACCCGTTGCAGCAGTTCGTAGGCGGCAACCTCGAGATGCTCGAAGGCGAAGGAGAAACCGGCGAGCTTGGTGGTCGAATCCGGCTGGGCGCCGAAGAAGGCGGAGAGGTTGATCCCGCCAGCCTTCAGCATCGCGTCCTTGACCAGCGACGGCCTGGCGCCGCGCTCGTCAAGCAGGGCCGCGATCCGCTCGCGATGATGCCGGGTCTCATCGAGGTGGTCGCGGAAGGCCGTCTCGAGCTGCTCGTCGCCGGCCCGCTCAGCGCCCGCCTCCAGCAATTTTTCCGCCTGCCCCTCGAGGGCGTGGACGTCCCGAAGGTAGGCGACCAACGCCGAGTCGATCTGGTCCGCGTCGACCGCCGCCAAGGAAACCTCGACCGCGGTGTCGAAGCACTGCTCCAGACGCCCGGCCATCCGTCGCTCCTCCTCGGCGATGGCCGCGGCCATCCGCGCCGTCTCCTCGTCGTCGGCGCGCTCGGCCAGTCGCCTCAGCAGCTCGTAGGCGGCGAGCTCCATGTGCTCGTAGGAGTAAGCGTGCATCACGAGCTTCCCCGGCGTGTCTGGCTGGGACGCCGCGAAGGCGACCATCCCCCAGCCCCCGGCGACCCCGGCCGCGTCCTTCAGCTTCGAGGGTTCGCCACCCAGCGCCTCGAGGCGCTGGCGCACGCGGAGCTCCTGATCTTCGGTCTCGATCAGGTGCTGTTCGAACACCTGACAAAGGCGCTCCTCTCCAGCGATCCTCGGCGCCGCGCGGAGCTGCGCCAACGCCTGCAGCTCGATCGAGTGCACGTCGGCGAGGTACTTGACCACCTGCTCGTCTCGATCGCGATCCCACTGGTGGGCACCAACGCCGGTTTTCAGGTCGTCGAGTCGGGCGGCAGAGCTGTCGGCTTCAAGCGGCGGGGTCTTGGCGCCTTGGCCCTCGCGCAGACCCTCGATCAACTCTTCCAGGGCTTCGACGCCGCTATGACGTGGCTGCCAGCCGAGCTCCTGACGGGCTCGTTCGGAGGACATCAGCGGCACGTTCAAGGCCATGTCGAGCCAGCCTGGCGGCGTCGGCTGCAAGCGCACCCGCCAGCTCAGATCGGCAAGGCGACGCACGACCCGCGCCGGCACGGGGAAGCTGCGCACACCGATTCGCTCGGCCATCTCCTCGGGGCTGAGCGGTGGCTCGGCGGCGATGTTGAAGGCGCCCTCCACATCGGTCAGGACGGCTCGCAGGTAGGCCCGTCCGACGTCCTCGGAGTGCACGGCCTGAAAGCGCAGCCGGTCGATCCGAGGCAGGGCAGGCAGGAGGCCGCGACGCAGGAGGAAGTTGGGCAGAAACGGCCCGACGAAGAAGCGGCGGATCTCGGTCGCCGCCTCGTCCTTGAAGATCAGGGCGGGACGGAGCCGCACGACCCGCGTCTCGGGATTGGCGGCTTCGAAGCGGTCGAGCTGGCGCTCCACCGCCACCTTGTGGCGCGAGTAGAACGAGGTCGGGGTTCCCTCGGCGGGCCAGCCCTCATCGACCTCGCGGTCCTTTGGGCCGCGCGAATAGACGCCGACCGAAGAGGCGTGGACGAGCTTCGGCACGGCGGCCGCGGCCACCGCCTCGAAGACGCGCCGGCTGCCCTCGATGTTGACCCGCTCCAACGTAATCGCGTCGCGCGAGGGCTGAATCGCCCAAGCGAGGTGGATCACCGCATCGGCGCCGTCGAAGATCGCGCCGAGGTCAGCGGTGAGGATATTTGCCTCGATCCAGCTGGTCTTCGGCGGGGTCCAAGTCGGTTCACGCCGGGCCAAGCCGACGATCTCGTCGATCTCCGGGCTCTGACTGAGAGCCTCAACCGTGCTGGTGCCGACATTGCCGGTCGCGCCGGTGATTACTACCTTCATCCTCTCGCCTTCCGTTGCGTGGATTTGATGGCGAGGAGTGAGCGGTGTCCCGCTCCCGGAGGCCTCTCGGCGTCTGTACCCCTGCCGACCCGGCCGAAACGTGCGGCGCTACAGATCAGGGCGCGTCTTAAAAAATCAGGCGGCCTGCGACAGGTCGCCCCGGGCGGGAAGCTCGACGAGCTCCCCGCCTTCGGCGTATATGGGCTCGAAGCTCGCCACGGAGAGGAGGACGAAGCTGTAGCCACAACTGCAGGCTTCGCGCTCGACGTGCTCGAGGGCCTCAACCACGAGCTCCGACTCCTCGGCGCAGTCGGAGCAGAAAACTGTCACTTGCCACATATGCCGATGGTTGCGCGCCCGCCGGACGGAGCGTTCAGACCCGCTGGCGAATCATCTCGATCGGCCCGACGTCGAGCAGGGCCGGGCAGACGGCCGACCCGCCCGTCTCCATGCAGGAATCTCGATCCCTGCTCAGGACTCTTCGTAGGGGTCTTTATCCCCGGCCAGCTTTAGTGAACCCTCCTTTACATCGGCGAAGTGACGTTCTTGGATCGGCAGCGCCCACTCGACCAGTGTTGCGATCTCATCCTCACCGGCGGACTCGTTGAGCTTGCCGAGTACAGCCCAATGCCCGACCTCGCCCGCCTCGGCCATGGTCAGGAACTCAAAGCCGTCGAGCCCATCGGACTCACCGTCGAGATAGGTCGACATCATCTCGGTCGCCTCGCCCTTGGTTTCCTGTGCCTTTTCGAGGATCGCGGTCTTCTTGCCGTCTCGGGAGTCGGCCGCCTCGGTGCAGCGGCGCTCGGTCTCTTCGGCCTCCTTGCGCATCCGCTGCAGGGCGGCGACGATTTCCTCATCCTCGACCATGCCCTCAACTTTTTCAGTCGCGCCCTGCGCCGCCTGAGCGAGGCCCAAGACCTCCGCGAGCTTCTCCTCCAATGTCGTCAGGTCCGCCACTTTTCATCTCCTCCTTCGTTCGAGGTTGGAATCGGCGGTCTCTCCTACCCCTGTTTCAGGTTTGACGAAACGTCCCTTTAGGAAGGCCTCGTCACATCGTTTTGCCCGGTCCGAGTCGGGGTAGCCCGCCTGATACATCGGAAAAGAGGGAGCCAACATGGGAATCTCACTGGGCGGAATCCTTGTAATCATCGGCATCGTCCTGATGTTTGTCTGGAGCTTTTGGATCGGCCTGATCATCACCCTGATCGGCTTGATCGCATTCGGAGGCTTCGCGCGAGGAAAGTGGTACTGATGCGAAGATGTCGCGTCGTCGTTCTAGCGAGCGTCCGCGGAAAAGTGAAGGCACCGTGACCTGCTTAGGTTCAGGTTTTTCACCGTTCGGTACTGGGTATCGTTTGGGCAGAGCGGAGTAGGCGTGTAGCGACTCTCCGCTCCCCTATACCACCGGTCACTTCCGCCGTTTCGTGCGGCGCGTTGGGTTCGGCACATCTGATCTTCGCGCCAGTACGGCGCCGAACTTTGGACGAGGTGAGTGCATCATGGGAGCTCTGGTTGCCTGTGGGGACTGCGGTTTCATCACGCGCCGGCACAGCCGGATCGGAGTTGACGGCAAGTGTCCACACTGCCGGCACGAGCTGACCCCAGTTAGCTTCTCGGCAGCGCGGAAGCTGCAGATACGCAAACGGGAACTCCGGTCCGCCGTCAAGGACCAGGAGAGTTCGTGAGAGCCGGACGGCCGGTCAAGCGGGCGCCGGCCGCCTCGCATTCGCCCGCGATCTGTTCCAGCGGCTCCGGCGAGCCCGCGCAGAGGGCCAGGGAGGAGCCGCGACGCGCGAGGCGCAAAGCGGTGGCGCGGCCGATGCCACTGGAGGCGCCAGCCCGTCGTCGGGGCGGTTCGCTGTGGTTACCCGGCTTGCGGCAAATGAAGCGCGTCGGTTTCGGCGAGGCGCAGGCCCTCGATGAGCGTGAAGAAGGCGCGGGCGAACGGGCTCGAGGAGGTGCGCTCCCGCAGCGAGGGCCAGTCGACCTGCTCGCGCAGCGCCCGGGCGATCTGCAGCAAGTCGCGGTAATCGGCGCTGTGCTCGTCGAGCGCGAGCAGCTTGGTGAGGAAGATGTCCTCGAGCGCCATCACCCGCACGTGCATTGCCGCGACGCTGAGCTCCTCCCCGCGCTCCAGCACCTGCTTGGTGATCCGCATGCCGGCGGGCTCAAAGATCAAGTCGATCAGGACGTCGCCGTCCCAGGCCTTAAAGAGCCACTGCTCCGGCGGCTTCTCGGTGCGCATGCCGGCGGCGGCGAGGGCCGCCAGCGCTCGCTCGGCCTCGCCTGGCTCGATCATCAGGTCGATGTCGTTGCCGGAGGGCGGGCCGCCGCGGGCCCAACAGCCGAGGCCACCACCGAGCAGATAGGGAACGGCCTGCGCTTCCAGGGCGGAGACGGCACGCTTGAGGCTCTCGGTGAGGGCCTCGATGCTTGTAGGTCTCTCCTCCACGCCCACGCTGATCAATTTCCCCTCGTCGGGTCCCCCGAAACAGCCGCCATGTTTTTGCTCGCCGCAACGGGTAGATGGATTGCGTGAGTCCGCCGAGCGCCGCGAGGCGCGTTCGAATCGCCGCCTGCGGCGACGTCCACTGCCGCGAGGCCAATCGCGAGGCAGTGATCGAGTCCTTCTCGGTGCTGGCGGGAACAGCCGATTTGGTCTTGATCGCGGGTGACCTGACCAGCCACGGCACGGTCGAGGAGGCCGAGATCCTCTGCGAGGCGGCTGTCCGAGCCCAGGCCCCGGTCTTCGCCGTGCTCGGTAACCACGACTGGCAAGACGACGCGGGCGTGGCGATCGCCGATCGCCTGCGCGAAGCCGGGATCGGATTGCTCGAACGCGAATCTCGCGTCTGCCTAGTCGACGGGGTCGAGGTCGGCATCGTCGGCTGCAAGGGCTTCGTCGGCGGCTTCGCGCCACATCACCTGCCCGACTTCGGCGAGCCCTCGCTGCGCGCGGTCTACGCCGAGACGACGGCGGAGGTGGAGGCGCTGGGGGCCGGGTTGAAGGAGATCGCCACCTGCCCGCTACGCATCGTCTTGCTGCACTACTCACCGACGGAGGAAACGCTGGAGGGCGAGCCGCGGGAGATCTTCACCTTCCTCGGCAGCGAGAGATTGGCCGCGCCGATTCTCGAGCACAATCCCGATCTGGTCCTGCACGGCCACGCGCATGAGGGCGCCGCCTCGGGACGCGTCGGCGAGACCCCCATCCACAACGTCTCCCAGCCGGTCCTCGGCGAGCCCTTCTGGCGGACCGAGCTCAGCGTCCCCGCCCACGGCTCGATCCCATGACCTCACGTTTTCTCCCGTCCACGGCGGGTAGGCCTAAGCCATGAACTCAAATCCAAATCGCCAAGAGCGCGAGGCGGAAACGCTGGCCGAGGAAGAGGCCGCGGCCGCCGCGGCAGAAGCCGCGGCGATCGGCGGGGAAGTCGGCAAGGATTCGGACGATCCAGCTGAGCAGCCCTTGATCGAGGCGGGCGAGGGAGAGGCCGAGGGCTTCGAGCTGGCCGAGCGCGACCTGGAAGACATCGCCAGCCACGGCGACCAGCATCGCTTCCCCGACAACGTGCCGCCCCCCGCAGAGGAGCCGAGCGATGCCGCCTATGGCGAGGCCGACGAGCCGACCCTCGCCGACGAGTGAGGAGCGGAGCGATGGCGCACCGCCTGCTGGCAATAGTCACCAATGACCCGCTCGGCCCGGAGTCGCTGCGCGAGCTGCGCACCGGCAGAAACGGCAACGGAGGCGAGGGGATCGACCTGAGAGTGGTGGTCCCGGCGGTCGAGGCAAACGCCTTTCGACACACGCTCGGCGACATAGACGAGCCCAAGCGGGAAGCCGAGGCCCGGCTCGTGCGCGTGCTCGAGGAGCTGCGCGCGAACGGCATCGACGCCGCGGGCGAGGTCGGCGACCCCGACCCGATCCAGGCGGCCCAGGACGCCCTGCTGAAAACGCCGATGGATGAGATCGTGATCTTCGAGCACGAGCAGGCGCAGGCACGCTGGTTCGAGGAAGGGCTGCTGGAAAAGGCGGAAGCCGGGCTCGAGCCCCCGCTACGGATGGTGGTCCTGCACGGAGACCAGGACGGCGAGGGACACGTCGTCGACGTCGAGACCGTCGGCACCGGCACTCACGACCCCGCGGAGGGACAGGAAGTCGGCTCCGCCTACCTTCCGGGCCTCTCGCGCGCCGATTTCGCCGGCATGGTCGCCGCCATCTTTGGCACCATTCTCGCCGCCGTCCTCGCCGCTGCGGTCACCGCCGAGAGCGGCGACGTCAGTGGACGCGCCGCAGCCGCGATCCTGATCGCGCTCGGGATCGCTCTCGTCAACGTCGCCCACGTCGTCGGCCTGACGCTGATGGAGAGCGTCCGCTACCGCGGCGGCTTCGCCAAGCTCTTTCGCTCTCTCTCACTGATCGGCACCCCACTCGCGGTGGTAGCGATTTTCGTGCTCCTGGTGAGCTGAGCGGCATTCCGGGTAGCTCGCGAGGACTGCAAGCGACTCAGGAGGCAAAGACATGGGTTCAGAAGAGACGGGCCAGGTCACCGGCACCAAGGACAAGGACTACAACGTGATCTGGTTCACCGAGCAGTGCCTGAGCAACGTGCTCCGGCTCGACACCTACGTTGAAGACGCCGAGCGCGAGGGCGACTCCGACCTCGCCGAGTTCTTTCGGCGCGCCCAGGAGACCAGCCGCAAGGGGGCTGAGCAAGGCAAGGAGATGCTGGCGAAGCGGCTGCAAGGCTGACGCCATCGTGGCGGCTCGGGTCAATGAGGTTAGGGCGACCGCCTACGCGGTCCCGACCGATCGGCCCGAGCACGCCATATCGGGATCAAGGTGTCGCCGGCATCCCTAGCGGGTAAGGGGGCGGCATGTACTTCATCTCTCTGATCGTGATCCTCCTGATTGCCCTGGCAATCTTCTTCTCGCCGATCTTTGCCGTGATCCTGATGGTCGTCTTCCTGCTTGGACTCGGCGCCTACAAATTCTTTGGCCCCGGCACAGAGCCGGAGCACGCTCCCGTAAGCGCGGCTCCCGCCGGGGGCGTCCCGGTCACGAGCAAGCGCGAAGCGGCCGAACGCGGCATGTGGGGAGAGAAGCAGCCTGAGGAAGAGGGCGAGGAAACCTCTTAGCACGAACCTCACCGTGACCGTGACGAAGCTCGGCTACACCCTCTCCAGCGAGGAGTTCGCCGCTCCCTTGCTCGTCGCTCAAGCTGAGCGGGCCGAGCAGGCCGGGTTCGCCTTCGCCTCTATCTCCGACCACTTCCACCCTTGGGTCGACGAGCAGGGCGAGAGCCCGTTCGTCTGGGGAACTCTGGGGGCGATCTCGCAGCGCACCGAGCGGATCGAGCTGGTGACCGGCGTCACCTGCCCGACGACGCGTGTCCACCCGGCGATCGTCGCCCAGGCGGCGGCGACGGCGGCGCAGCTCCTGCCGGGGCGCTTTTCGCTCGGCATCGGCACCGGCGAGAACCTGAACGAGCACATCACGGGCGAACGCTGGCCCGGCGTGGTCGAGCGTCAGGCCCGCCTCGAGGAGGCGATCGAGGTGATTCGTGCCCTCTGGAGGGGCGACCTGCAGAGCCACCGCGGCGAGCACTTCACGGTCGAGAACGCGCGCCTCTACTCGCTGCCCAACGAGCCGCCACCGCTGCTCGTCGCCGTGGCCGGAGAAAGCTCGGTCGAGCTCGCGGCCCGCGCCGGCGACGGTCTGATCGGCACCGCCCCGGTCGCCGATTCGGTCAAGCAGTTCCGCTCCGAAGGCGGCGAGGGCAAGCCGACCTTCGGCCAGCTCCACGTCTGCTGGTCCGAGGACGAGCAGGAGGCGAAGAAACTGGCGCTGAAGCAGTGGCCCAACGGGGCGATCAGCGGCAGCTACTTCCTCGAGCTGCCGCTGCCCGCCCACTTCGAAGAGGCGGCCGCGGTGCTGGATATCGACGACATCGGCGAGAACATCGTCTGCGGCCCCGACCCCGAGCGCCATCGCAACGCGATTCAGGAATACGTTGACGCCGGCTACGACCACGTCTACATCCACCAGATCGGACCCGATCAAGAGGGCTTCTTCGGCTTCTACGAGCGCGAGGTCCTCCCCGGCTTCCGCTGAGCAGATCGCTCGGCGGGGCGGCGCTCGCTGAGGCGGCGGCGGTCAGGCTCTAGCCCGAGCTCGCCGCGAGCGGCCTCGCAAGCCTTGCCAGCGCCTCGCGATCCTTGCGCAGCTCGCCGATCGATTCGCAGACTTCGGCCGCTCCGGCCTCGCGCAGCTCGGCCGCGGAGAAGCCGCCGGTCAGCACGGCGAGGGTCGGCACCCCGGCCGCCTCGGCGGCCTTGACGTCCCAAGTCGAGTCGCCGAGCATCACCGCCAGGCCATCGCATCCGACCTTCTCGATCGCGGCGTGGACGAGGTCGGGGTGTGGCTTGGTGCGCTCGACGTCGGCGGACGTTGTCCAGCCCTCGATCAGCTCGCGCCCGTCCAGAAGATCGATGTAGTGCTCGACCTCTTCGGCCTTCGCCGAGCTGGCCAGGATCGCTTTGGCGCCGTCCTCGTGTAGCTCCTGCAGGAGCTCTGTGGCGCCGTGCATCGCCTGCACTTCCCCGATCAACTCGCTGTAGGCCTCGCCCTCGGCTTCACGGATCGCCTCGCCGTGGGAGCGCTCACCCTCCTCGCCGATCAGCGCCGCGACGATCTGGTCGCCGCCCATGCCGATGTGGCGATGGATCTGCCAGAGCTGAACCACGTAGCCGTGATCGCGCAGAGCCCGGTGCCAGGCGATCGCGTGCTGGTAGTTGGTGTCGACCAGAGTGCCGTCGATGTCGAGGACAACGGTGATCGGTTTGTCGGGCGCCACCTGCGTCGGCTACCCGCGCATGCCTGCGTCCCAAACGGGTAAGAGAGCCGCATGGCTTCCGAGAACGAAGAGGCGGCGCAGCTGGAAATCAGCGGCCGCTCGAAGATGGGCAAGGACGAGCTGCGGGCGGCGATCGCCCGAGCGAAGTAGGCCGGCGGCGATGCGCTACCTGCACTTCTGCGCCCACGAGCAGTTCCCGCCTGACGACCTCTTGCGCCAGGCGGTCGAGGCCGAGCGGGCCGGCTTCGATGGCATCGGCTGCAGCGACCACCTGCAGCCCTGGTGGGAGGGCGGCGAGTCCGGCAATGCTTGGGTCTGGCTCGGAGCTGCCGCGCAGGCGACCGAGCGCGCCCTCTTCGGCACCGGCGTCACCCCGCCGGGGCCGCGCTACCACCCAGCGCTGATCGCCCAGGCCTGGGCGACGATGGAGCTGATGTACCCGGGGCGCCCCTACCTCGGCTTCGGCTCGGGCGAGGCGCTGAACGAGGCGCCGCTCGGCCACGGCTGGCCACCGGTAGGCGAGCAGATCGAGCGCATGGAGGAGGCGCTCGAGATGATCCGGGCGCTCTGGGACGGCAAGAAGCTGAGCGGCGAGGGCGATCACTTCGCCGCCGATGGCGCCTTCATCCACAGCCTCCCCGAGGGTCGCCGTCCGCCGATCTACGTCTCGGCCTTCGGCCCGCAGGCGGCCGCCGTCGCCGGCCGCCAGGGCGACGGCCTCTGGACGCTGGCCGATCCCGAAGCCGTGCCAAAGATCCGCGACGCCTACCGCAGCGCGGCCTCCGACGCCGGCCGTGAGCCGGGTGAGATCGTCCTGCAGGCCGCCTTCTCCTGGGCCGAGGACGACGAGGCGGCGCTGGAGGGCGCGCGGGTCTGGAAGGGCGCCCAGCCGAAGGAGTTCTACAAGGAGGACTGGCACGACCCGAAGGCGATGTACGAGCACGGCGAGAAGCAGATCTCAGACGAGCAGCTGCGCGAAGCGATGATCATCGCCGCCGACTCCGAGGAGCACGTAGCGCGGATCCGCCAAGTCGAAGAGATGGGCGCGACGACGGTGGCGCTGATGAACAACTCCGGCGCCGACCCGGTGGCGGCGATCGGCATCTACGGACGCGAGGTCCTGTCGAAGCTGAATCGCTCGCCGGCGCCGAGCTGAGCTCGCCTAAGGAGAGGACGGGAGACGCCCGAGCGATGCAGCGAGTACGAATCGGTTGCTCGGGCTGGAGCTACGGCGACTGGCGCGGCGGCCTTTACCCGGATGGCCTGCCGCAGCGATGCTGGCTGGAGCGCTACGCCGAGGTCTTCGACACGGTCGAGGTCAACGCGACCTTCTACCGCCTGCCGAAGGAATCGACGGTGCAAGGCTGGGTCGAGCAGGTGCCTGGCGGCTTCCTCTTCGCGGTCAAGGCGAGCCGCTACCTAACCCACATGAAGCGCCTACGCGAGATTGCTGACGCAGTCGCGCGCTTCTGGGAGCCGCTCGAGCCGCTGCGGCGGGGCCGGCGGTTGGGCCCGGTGCTCTGGCAATTGCCGGAGAATTTCCATCGCAACGACGACCTGCTCGCCTCAGCCCTCGATCAGCTTCCCAAGGCCCGCCACTGCTTCGAGTTCCGCCACCCGAGCTGGTTCGTCGCCCCGGTGCGGCAGCTGCTGCAGGAGCACGGCGCCTCGCTGGCGATCGGCGACGACAAGCGCCGGCCGCTGCCCGAGGCCAAGCCGGTAGGCGATCTCGCTTATTTGCGCCTGCACTACGGCCACCGCGGCCACGGTGGCAACTATTCCGAAACCGAGCTCGACGAGTGGCGCCGCCGCATCGCTGCCTGGCGCTCGCGGCGTGAGGTCTTCGTCTACCTCAACAACGATTGGAAGGGCTTTGCGCCTGCCAATGCTCGCTACCTGGCGCAGGGCTTGTCAAGTGGCGATGGTGGGTAGAGCTGGTGGCGCGGCCGCGGCATCGGCCCGGGGCGCAGCGTCAGACCGAAGCTGGCTGATCGCCGTTCGGAGACGCCCCAAAGGCCGAGAGGGCATCCTCGGCGCTTTCGAAAACCAGGCCGTTAGATGTCAATCCGGTTACCGAAAGGACGCGAAGGACCTGGTTCGAAGGCGCGCAGACGGCGACCTGGCCCCCCCGTTCGGCGAGCTGATTGCGAGCATGGACAATCACCGCAATCCCGGTCGAGTCAATGAACTCACAGTTCTCAAGGCTGACCAAGACGTGCTTGCACTCTTCTCCGGCCCGGGCAAGTCTCTGCGCGAGCTGCGCGGCAACCGAGAGATCGAGCTCACCCTCGACCTGGATCTCCCGACACTTAAGCCGAAGATCTCGTTCGGTGAGTCTGAAAACCCGCAGATGAGACATTGACCCTCCGAATTTAGTTTCTCGCCGGAGTCACAGACCGGCCTTCCAGCCGCGCTGCGTGCCTCTCTCTGTAGTCAACGCCTCGGCGCCTCGCCCCGATGCGTCACCTAAATCCTAGCGCCGAGTTCGAGTGGCCGCAAAGGACAACCCCAAGAATCAATCCTCCAAGTAGAAAGCTCAGCCGCAACGTCCTTTCCGGTGTCCATGCCGCTGATGAAAGCCCGCACCTTTCGAGACGGAGAGGCGCACCATCTCGCGGGAGATCTCCGCCAGGACCGAGTAGGTGGGATCGACGCCATCGCCGGTCGCGACACTGCGCACGTCATTCATCTTCTGCTGCTGACCCCCCCCTTGGTTGAGCCGCGCGCAAGGAAGAGGAGGATGAGTCCCGACGTACGGGAAGCGAAACTCGTTCAAGCGTAACCGACCGCAGAACCGGGACAGCTCAGGCGATCTCGAACGCAAGCGTCGCCCTCAGCTCAGTGCCGCCCCCGCGCACGCTGCGAAGCTGGAAGCTAGATGCCATGGCCCCTACGAGCAGAAGACCCAAGCGTAGGCTGGCGGGCTTGGGGTCGGGCCGAGCACTCACGCCTTGCCCGCGGTCACGAATAACGACCTCGACAGATTCTCCCTGGAGAGCCAGCTCGACTTCCAATGGCTTATCGACGTCATCATCGGCATAAGCGTGCAAGACGACGTTTGAGCATGCCTCTGAGACAAGAGTCTTGAGATCGTTTCGGGCTTCCTCTTGCATTCCAAAGTCACGGCCAGCGCGATCGACCGCCTTGCGCACCGCGCCGATGTGCTGACGCTCGGCGGAGAGACTCATGAATAGCCGGCCCTGCTCGGTTGTTTCGGTCACGTCTTTCATCTTGGCCGCCATAAGTCAGCCTTGGCCCCGGGCTCGCGGCCATCCTCGTTGGCTACCCGACCAAGCGAACGAAAAACCGACCGTAGACCCGCGGGCTTGCGTCGAGCGCCGGCCGGGTATGCGATGACGAATGTCGCATCAGGATTCTCGTCCTTCGCGAGGCGGGCTACGGTGGAGCCGGGGCGGCCGAGTGATTGTCTGGCTGCGGTTCCTGATCATGCCCGCCTGGATCGGCGCCACCCTAATGGCGGTCGCGCACCTTCCCTCCGCCTTTGAAGCCGAAGCCGGCGAGCTGGGAAGCCTCCTGCCACACTCTTCTGAAGCGCTCGAAGTCGAACACAAGGCGATCGAGACCTTCGGCTTTCCCCTTCTCAGCCGCACGATGGTCGTCGCCCGCCAACCGAGGGGCTTCTCCGCGGCCGAGGCCTCAGCCGCGGCCCACTACATCGCCGCCGCCGACCGAAGCGAAACCCCGAACGCCGTCAAGGCGGTGCCGATCGCCGACACCCCGGGGATGCTCGGTGGACGGCCGGCTACGACGATCGTCGCCTACCTCTATCTCAGCCCGGCGCTGAGCGAAGACGAATCCCAGGAAAGCGCCGAGCGTTTTGCGAGCGGATTCGGCCGCGTCACTTCGGCGCCACTGGTGAAGGTGACGGGCGCCCTGCCGGGGACCCGCGCGGAAACCGAGATCGCCGAAAGCCACCTAATCTGGGTCGAGCTGGCAACGGCCCTGCTCGTGGTGGGGGTCCTCGCCCTCTATTTCCGCTCCCTGGGCATTCCCCTGCTCGGGGTCACGGCGGTGGCGGTCGCCTATCTCTGCGCCGACCGCGTCCTCGGCTGGATCGCCGAGCGCTACGGCCTCTCAATTCCCCGCGAGGCAGAGCCCGTGATCGTCGCCTTGATCTTCGGCGTCCTTACTGACTACCTCGTCTTCTTCGTCTCGGGCTATCGACAGCGACTGCACCAAGGCGCGGAGACGACCGACGCCATCGCCGAGACGAGCAGCGAGCTCTTGCCGGTGATCCTCACCGCGGCGCTGATGATCGCCGGAGCGACCCTGACCTTGCTGCTCTCCGGGGTGCGCTTCCTCGGCGCCTTCGGGCCGAGCATGGCAGTCGCGGTGATCGTCTCGGCGCTGGTCGCGATGACGTTCGTGCCGGCTGCGCTGGCGGTCTTCGGCCGGGCGTTGCTGTGGCCAAGCGGACTCGCTCAGCAATCCTCCGAAGAGGGGGAAAACGGGGAGAAAGGCGCAACTGAGAAGCCCGGCGCTCGCGGCCACCTGCTCGGTGCCGCGGTCAGGGTTCCCGTGCTGACGACGTTCCTCTGCGTTGCAGCTTTGCTGGTGGCCGCGAGCGGGTTGCGCCACCTCGAGCTGGGCAATCCGGTGATGCGGGGGCTGCCGGAGACGAGCGAACCCCGCCAGGGATATGACACCGCCGCGGTGGGCATCGGCCCCGGGGTCCTCGGGCCGACCATGCTCGTCCTCGAAGGGCCGGGCATCGCGGGGCAGGGAGCTCAACTGGCGAGCTTTCAGGCCCGGCTAGAACGCGAGCGCGGAGTCGTCGGCGTGCTTGGGCCCGCCGACCAGCCGCTCCCCTCACGCGCGGGGGTGATGCTGGCGCCGAACGGCGAGGCGGCGCGCTATGTCCTTGCCTTCGAGGGCGACCCCGACGGCGCCGAAGCGATCGACGCTCTCTCAGAGGTCGAAGCCGACCTGCGGACCCTGCTCGAGGACAGCGGGCTCGCGGGCGTCAGGACCGGAATCACCGGCGACACCACGATCGCCTCCGAATTGACCGATGAGACGACCACCGCTTTCGTGCGGGTGACGCCGGCGGCAGTGGTGGTGCTGCTCGTCTTGCTCTGGATCCTGCTCGGCAGCTGGAGCGCGCCGCTGTACCTCGTCGGCAGCAGCCTCCTCGTCGTCGCCGCCGCCCTTGGCCTCACGGTCTACGTCTTTCAGGGCCTGCTCGGCTACGGCGAGCTGGCCTTCTTCGTGCCCGTCGCCAGCGCGATCCTGCTGCTGGCGCTGGGCGCCGACTACAACGTCTTTTTGATTAGCCGCATCTGGCAGGAGGCCGAGGATCAAGAGCTGAGGTCGGCAATCCGCAGCGCCGGCATCCACGCCGGCCGGACAATCACGGTGGCTGGGATCATCCTCGCCCTCTCCTTCGCCGCGATCGCCCTGATCCCGATCCAGGCCTTCCGCGAGATCGCCTTTGCGCTCTGCGTCGGGCTGCTGCTCGACACGCTCCTTGCACGCACGTTGCTGGTCCCCGCCCTCGTCGCCATTTTCGAGCGGGATCGCCGCCGCGAGAGCGGGAGCCGCCGAGAAGGCCTTCCAAACAGCGCCCCGAGCTAGGTGGTCAGCTTCGGGCAGGCGGTGATGGAGAACTAACAGTCGGAGTACCTCGCCGTTAGCTCCTTCGCGATCCTCGCCGTCTACCTGCGCCAGCGCGGCTCGCCGGGAGTCAAAGCCGGTGGGAGCGCCTAGCGAGGACGCAACCGGCGAGGAGGGGTGACCCACTCCTTGCGTCGCCCGGTCGGCGCGAGACCGCGGATCGCCCGCATCGCCTGGATGGTGAGCGCCAGAGAAGGCGCCGAGCGCTCTCCTGGTGTCGGCCGCCCCGTCTTCGTCGCCTTTGTCTCCCTCAGCATGGCCTCTGCCTACCCCGATTTCGTTCTTTCTGAACCAGGTTGATGAGGAAGCCGTTGGCGTGTTCGACCGCGGGGCCGTCCGGATCGGGTCGCACGGCCTCCTGAAGGCTTGGCCCCACGTCAGTCGGGCAGCTCCTGCCTCTCGCTGAGCAGTGGCGCGAAGAGGTCGCCGCGGTCATCGACCCGGCGCAGGACGTCGGCGTGGTCGAAGACGAGGCGGTCGGGGTCGCCGGCCTCGCATGCGGCCTCGAGCTCGTCCCACTCGAGCGGGGTCGAGACCGTCGGTTGCTCCTTGGCCCGCAGTGAGTAGGCCGAGACCGTCGTCTTGTGGCGATCGTTCTGGCTCCAATCGACCAGGACCCTGCCGGCGCGATCGGCCTTGTTCATGCGGGAGACGACGCGGTCGCCGAATTTCGCCTCCAAGGTTTCGGCGACCGCCTTGGCGAAGGGCTTAGTGCGCTCATAGGTGACCCCGGTGTTGAGCGGCGCGTAGACCTGGATTCCCTTTGAGCCAGAGGTCTTCGGGTAGCTGCTGAGGCCGAGCTGCTCGAACATGCCACGGATCCAGAGCGCGACCTGGGCGCAGTCGAGGACACCGGCGGGAGCGCCGGGGTCGAGGTCGAAGACGACCGCGGTCGGGCGCTCGATCTCGCTGGCTAGCGAGAGCGAGGTATGCAGCTCAACGTCGGCCAGGTTCGCCGCCCAGACCAGCGTCGGCAGGTCTTCGACCAGGCAGTAGTCGATCTCCTCACCGTGGCGGTCGCTCCAGATCCGCGCCGTGCGCACCCACTCGGGCCGGTGCTTGGGGCAGCGCTTCTCGTAGAAGTGGCCGGAGTCGACCCCGTCGGGGTAGCGCTTCATCGTCAGCGGCCGGCCGCGCAGGTGCGGCAACAGCACCTCGGCCATCTGCGCGTACCACTCGATCAGCTGGCCCTTGGTGAAGCCGGTCGCCGGGTAGAGCACCTTGTCGAGGTTGGAGAGGCTGAGCTCGCGGCCGCCGAGATCGAGGCGGGCGCGCTTGCGGCCGGCCGCGACCGACGCGGTCAGCTCCGCCTCGGCCGGCTGCGCCTCCGCGGCGGCGACCTCGGGACGCTCCAAGCGCACCTCGACTGCCGGCTTGTCCTCGCGCAGCCCCTTGAAGGAGCCGTGGCGAACCATGCCCTCGGCGGTCATCTCACGGAACTCGATCTCGGCGACCAGGCGCGGCTCAACGAAGTTGGCGTTGCGGGGGCCGCGGCGGCGGGCGAAGGGGTTGGTGTCGCGGGCCAGCGGGCGCAGTTGCTCCAGCAGCTCGTCGAGGTCGCCCTCGGAGAAGCCGGTGCCGACCTTGCCGGCGTAGAGAAGCTCCCCCTCCGGGTCGAAAGCGCCGAGCAGGATCGCGCCGATCCGACCGCGGCGGCGTCCCTCGCCCGCCACCCAGCCGCCGATCACGAACTCCTGGCGGCCTACGGTCTTTACCTTCAGCCAGGCACCGCTGCGCTTGCCCGGGGCGTAACGGCTGTCGAGCCGCTTCAGCACGATCCCCTCCAACCTCTGCTCAGCGCTCGCCGCCAGCAGCTCCGCGGCGTGCCCGGCCGAGTAGCCGGGCGTCTGCCAGCTCTCTCCGCCGAGTTCCAGCCCCTCGAGCAACTCGCGGCGGCGCGCGTAGGGCTCGGCGGTCAGGTCCTGACCGTCGAGGTAGAGGAGGTCGAAGAGGACATAGGTGACCGGGTGCGATTTCATCCGCCGCCGCACGACGCTCGCATCGGTCTGGTGGATGCGCTGCTGCAGACGCTCGAAGCTGGGCCGACCCTGTTCGTCGAAGGCGACGAGCTCGCCGTCGAGGATCGCGTCGCGGGCGCCGAGCTGGCGGGCGAGGCGGCGCACCTCCGGGTACTGGGCAGTGACGACGTTGAGGTTGCGAGTCTGCAGCTCGATCCGCCCGGGACGGCAGTAGGCGATCGCCCGCACCCCGTCCCACTTCACCTCGGCCGCCCAGCCCTCGTCCTTGGCGGGCAGCGGCGCCAGCTTGGCCAACATCGGCACCAGCTGAGCGGGGAAGGGATCGCGCTCCTCCGACGGCGGGTCAATGCGGTGGATCATCCAGTCCTTCTCGTCCTTGCCGGCGCGAAAGAGCGCGTAGCGACCCTTGACTCGCTCACCCTCGAACCGGACCATCACCTTCTCCGCCTCCCACTTCTCCAGCTCGTAGGTGCCGCGGTCCCAGATCCGCATCGTCCCGGCGCCGTACTCGCCCTTCGGGATCTCGCCCTCGAACTCGAGGTACTCAAGCGGGTGGTCCTCGGTGTGGACCGCCTTGCGGTTCTCCTCGGGGTCGGCCGGGATGCCGTTCGGAATCGCCCAGGAGGCGGCGACCCCTTCGTGCTCGAGGCGCAGGTCCCAGTGCAGGCGGCGGGCGCTGTGCTCTTGGACGACGAAGCGCGGCGCGCTCTTCTTGCGCCGCCGCCGTTTCGGCGCCGGCTCCGGCGTCGACGCGAAGTCGCGCTTGCGCTCGTACTCGCCGAGCCCGTCGCGTTTCTTACTGTTCTCTTTCGCCTTTTTCGCCCGCGTCGCCATCAGAATCGACTCACAGTTTGATCGCCGTTATTGCAGATACCCACATGCCGAAGGGCAATCGCCGCCTACCGGAGCGCTGTCTCGAGCTGATCGGCGCGGCCGAGGCGACGATCCACGTCGGCGACTTCTTCGCCGCCTCGGTGCTGGCGGAGCTGCGACAGCTCTGCCCAGCGCTGCTCGCCGTGCACGGCAACGTCGACGAGCCAGCGTTGCGGCGCGAGCTCCCGAAAGAGCTGGAGATCGAGCTCGGCGGCCGTACGCTGACGCTCGTCCACGACTCGGGTGCGGCCAAGGGCCGCCTCACCCGCCTGCGCCGACGCTTCCCCGAGGCTGACGCGGTGGTCTTTGGCCACAGCCATCTCCCCCTGCACGAAGAGGAAGACGACTTTCAGATCTTCAACCCTGGCAGCCCGACCGAGCGGCGCCGGGCGCCGCGCGCATCGATGGGGCTGCTCGACTACTCGAGCGGGCGTCTGATTTTCGAGCACGTTTGGCTTTAGCCGGGGCTTTCTTGCATTCCGCCCATCGTGCCTCGTGCCTCCATCGCTGTGAGAAACCCTCGACAACGGGGTAAGCGGGCTAACAGGCAACCCAAGGAGATCGACGTGCACGTAACCGATCAAAGGGCGAAAGGACGACCCGAGCGCCAGGAGCAGGACACCGCGGACACCCAAGCGAAGATCACCCCCTACCGTGATGGCCCATATCTGGTCCGCGGTCCATTCTCGATCGTCGACCAGAACGGCAACGAGATCGAGGTCAAGCGGCGGGTCATCGCGCTCTGTCGCTGCGGGCGCTCACAGACGCGGCCCTTTTGCGATGGCACTCACAAGGCGATCGGGTTCCGGGCCGAGAGCGGGCTCCCGGCGCCGGCGCCCTCGCCGGCGGACCTCGAGCCGTAGCGGCGGCGCAGTACGCGGGGGAACGTGGCCGAGTGGCGCAGGCGGACCTCGCCGTAGCGGACCCCGCCGCGCAGCCGGGCCGCGAGGGCGAGCCAGGCGCAGAGCGAGCGTTCGGCGACCCAGACCGGGGCGAGCAGCGACGAGCTGGCCGGGAAGCGGTCGGCACCGCCAGCGCGGCGGCGACCGCCCTCGGCGGCGAGGATCAGCGCCAGCGCGGCGGCACCGAGGTTGCGCCTGGCCGCGGAGCGGTGCGGGATCGCCGCCGCCTCAGCAAGCCCCAGCGGCAGCGCCGCCAGGAAGAAGCCGATCCGAGCCGGTATCGCGAAATCGTCGTATGCCTGGCGCACCCGCTGGGAACGGAAGTGCGCCACGCTCGGCGGCCGGCGGGCGACGTAGAGATCGAGCGGGGTCAAGACCTTCCCCCCGGCGGCGCAAATCGTCCGCATCAGCTCGAGGTTCTCGAAGAGCGCGTCGCCGTCGTAGCCATCGGCGGCGAGAAAAGCGGAGCGGCTGACGGCGAGCGTTCCGGGAAAGTCGCCGACCGGGAATTCGGGGTCACCGGTAAAGACTCGGTTGAGCAGCGTGCGAGCAGTGTCCCAGCGAGCGTGCCAGGGCAGCTCGTCGAAATAGTTCTGCGGGCGCACGAGGTCGGCGCGATCGAGCAGGCCGGCGACGCGGCGGAGCGCCGCCGGCTCATAGCGCACATCGTCATCGGCGAGGACGACCCGCTCGCAGGAGCACTCGCGCAACCCGGTGACCACCCCGTTCACCTTGCCCATCTCGAAGTGCAGGTCCGGGTGCGGAGGCAAGTGCCACGCGACGCCGCGCAGGCTCTCCTCGTGTCGGCTGTAAAGCGGCTCGGGCGAGCCGTCGACCACGAGGATCTCCTCGACCTCGCCGGCGATCCCGCGCAGGTAGTCCGCCAACTCCCCGATCGGGCCCGGCTGCCGCCAGCGAAGCGGCAGGACGTAGGCGATGCCACTCACCGCAGCGAGCTCTCGCCGTCCCGCCACGAGTCGAGCAGCCGCCGGGCGAAGCGGGCCTCGAGCAGGAGCAGGGCGCGGGCACCGAAGACGATGTCGGGGGCCAGCTCGGGCTCCTGCCGCGCCAGCCCCCCGGCGAGGTCGTAGGCGGCGATGTTCTCGTGTACGGCGTCGGCCTCGACGTGCTCATCGTAGAAGTCGGTCGCCTCGGCGTCGAGGCCGAGGCGGCGCAGGCCATTGCCGTAGCGGCGGTTGGGAATCGAGGAGGTCATCTCGAACATCGCCAGGTGGCCGACGATGGCGCCGCGGCGGCTCCGGCGCAGGCCGGTCGCCGACATCAGGTTCACCGTCGCCAGGGTCGTTCCCGGGATGCTGCCGAGGTAGGCGTTCTCGCGGTCATCGAGACCGAGGGCCCGCATCGTCTTGGCGAAGAGCCGCGAGTGCATCCGCTCCGGCCGGCCGCCGCCGTACTCGTCGGCCTGCACCTCCAGCAGCGCCGTCTTCGCCGGGCCGTCGAGACGGGGAATCGCCCAGCTGTGGGGATCGGACTCCTTCAGTTGGTAGAGAGACCGGTGGATGACGAACTCGCGGAACTGCTCGATCTCGGCTTCGCGCTCGAGGTAGCGCGAGAGCGAAGGACCGTCGTCCTCGGCCTCGAGCCGAAAGAGCAGCTCCCCCACCCGCACGGGATCGACCGCCTCAAGCGGCCCGACCGCCTCGGCGAGCGCCGCGAAGAAAGCCTCCTCCAGTGCGTTGCGAACCGCGATCAGCCCGGGGTGCCACTCCCACTCCGGGTCGATGCCAGGGAAGGAGCGGTAGTGAAGCTCGAAGCAGAGGTACAGAGCCAGCTGGAGATCGTCGTCGCCGAGAGGGTCGTCAACGACGGCGGCTAGGCGCGTCGCCTCCTCCGCAGGCTCAGCGGAAAGGGTCATGTCAGCTGACTGAGCCGAGAGCATCGCCACCACCAAGGCGGAGATCGGGCCCGCTGAGGGCAGCGCCGCGATCGATTCGGTTCTCTTCTCCCCCACGGTGGTCACCCTGTTCGTCTCCCCTGGGCGACCCTTCGGGAAACCAGCGCCTCGTGCCCTAGACGCTCGATAGTCACCGGCCGCGCTCCGCGAGGTGACTCAGCAGGCCCTCCATCCCGGCCTGCCGATGGATCCGGCGCTGCTCGCCGGCTCCGTTACCCTCGCGCAAGATCCGCTCGATCTCGGTCAAGGCCGCATCGCTGCCGAGTTCGCGCGCATAAGGCCGCACCGAGTCGAGCATGCGGCGGCAGGCCTCCCGCGCCGGTTCGGACGCCACCGAGTCGAACAGGATCTCGGCATCGAGCCCGTGGCTCGCGGCCTGGAAGTAAGACTCCTCGAGCGCCTCCCGAGAGAGGCCGGAGTCACTCGGGTCGGCAAGCTCCTTGGCGGCAATCGCCTGGATCAGCGCCGCGATCGCGCTGGAGCCGACGGCGTCCATCTGCACGTCGACGGCCCTCACCTCGACGGTGCCGAGCTTAGGGTGAGGTCGAACGTCCCACCAGATGTAGGTGTAGTCATCCACCCCGGCGGCGGCGATCAGCTCGTCCGCGACCCGGCAGAAGTCCTCGTAGTCCCGAAACTCCCTTGGCACCTGGAAGCGGGGATAGCTGCGCACGACCTGGGTGCGAGCACTGTCGTGGCCGGAGTCGGCTCCGTCCTGAAAGGGAGAGTTGGCGCTGAGCGATTGAAGAACCGGGAGATAGAGGCGAAAAGCGTTTGTCAAATGAACCGCGGTGTCCGGCTCGGGAACGCCGACATGGACGTGCAGCCCGCAGGGGGGCGTTTTGAGCAGATTGCCGAAGTCTTCCCGGACGACTTCGTAGCGCGGGCTGGAGACAAGGGTCGGCTCTCTCGAGCTGGCCGGGTGAAGGCCGGCACCGAGCATCCGAAAGCCCGCGTCGGCAACCGTGCGGCGCAAATCATGCAGCTCCGTCAGCACATCGTCGGCGCCGTGGCAGATTCCCGTCTTCAACTCGATCTGTTCGGCGAAGATCTCGGTGGAGATGCGATCAGTCGCGGGGCCCGCGACCCGCTCAAGCGCCAGCTCCCCCTCGGCAATCAGCTGGTATTGCTCGTCGACCAGGAGAAGCTCCTCCTCAACGCCAAGCGAGAGAGGCGGCGAGCTGCCGAACTTGTGGTCATAACGATCCGACGCGGTATTGCTCTTCATGGGCGTTCAGATGCCCTGCCTAGCGCAGCGCGAAACGTCTGGGCGAGCCAGCCGTTCTCGAAGCCCAGGAAGCCCAGGCTCGTGTGCTCAGCCGGGAAACTGCCGCTTGACGACTTGGGGGACCGGGTATACGGGCAACGGAGTGGAGGTATTTAGATCGTCTTCTCGCGAGGAGGGCGGAGCCCCAGATGTTCGAGCGACTCAACACGCCAGAGGAGGCCTTCAATTACCGGCTCGGAGCGGCGCTCAAGATGGAGCGCACGGTCGTTGAGATCCTGGAGATCAACATCAAGAACGCCGAGAGCGGCCTCGTCGTTGAGTTCCTTGGTTCTCATCTAGAGGAATCCCGAAGCCACCTTCCGACCGTGGAGTCGGCCTTCAGTCTCTTGGGGTGGGAAATCGACGACTCCCCGTGCCCCGTGATCGACGCCTTCGAAAAGCAGGGGGAAGCGCACATCAAGAAGGCCGAGGCCACGATCGTCGACGCGATCATCCTCCAGGACGCGGTGGAGATCGAGCATTACGAGATCGGCGTTTACGAGAACTTGATCGCCGGAGCCAGGGCGATGCACCGCGAGGATGTCGCCGAGCTGTTGCAGCGCAATATCGAGTCCGAGCAAGCGGCTCTTGGGAAATTCATGGCCTTGTAGGCCGACCTGCCTCCGGGACGTTCGCCTAAGCTCCCCGCGGACGATCCTCGCGCGGCGTGGGAGAAGGACGGGCCGCCTCGGGCTGACCCGAGGACCGAGCCCGCTCCGCTTGCCCACGGCGATAAGCCTCCTCGAGCATCCGCGAGGCGACATCGCGCCCGCCAAGGCCAAAGGCGAGTGCGGCTCCCAGTGCCACCGCACCCATCAGGGCGGCATAGGTGATCGTGACGATGTCGGTGGCGATCCTGAGCTGATTGAGGACCATGAACACAGCTATCCCCATGACGAGTGCGGGAGCGGCCGTCGTCATCAGCTTGCCGGTAGGCGTGTCGCCGAATGCGCGATCGGCGAGCTTTGCCAGCCCACCGGCGATCGGCACCGCGAGGACAAGGATGAGGATTGCCGCGATGACGTTTGGCAGGTAGTTGAAGACGTCGGCGACGAAGTCGTTGAGTACGGCGAGGCCGAGAGAGCTGATTGCGATCGAGAGGGCGCCGAGGAAGACGAACCAGAAAACGACCCTGCCAATCACCTCCGAGGGCGAGACATCCGGGAGAAAGCGCTGCACGTACTCGCCGCTGGCTCCCGACTGAAGCGCCCTGTCTGCGCCGACCTTCTCCAGGCCCACGGCCACCAACTTCTGGAGCGCCTTCGCTATGAGAAGGCCGATGACGAGGATGATCAGGAAGCCGATCAGCCGCGGCAGGAAGCCAATCAGGTCATCAAGCGCTTGTTGCAGGCTCTCCGATATCTCAACAGCTGCTAGTTGCATAGCTTCCCTTTCGTATTACCCGAGGGCGTGGGTTGAACCGCTGGATCAGTCCTTGAACAGGTCGCGAAGGTGGCCTTTCTTTTTGCGTGCCTGGCCCTTTGCCTGACGAGCCCGGCCCTTGGCCTTTCCCTCGGGGTTGCCTTTGAGCGCGGCGGCAGCCTCGCGGGCTCGGCCGCGAGCCTTGTCCAGAGCGCCACCGCTCTTGTCCCTCGTCTTGCTTTTCATCCTTGACTCCTTCTTGAGCTATTGCGTTTTCGGTCTTGCTCACGCCCCTCGGCGCCTTCCGAGGAACTCGGCTCCCCGAGTCGAGCCGCAGCCCGCCAGCGAACGCGGACGTCGCGGTAGGTCACCCCCGGCTCGACCTCGTCGGGAAGGTTTTGACGCTCGCTGCCAGAGGCTGTTTGGAGCTCCCCATGACCATCGGGCTCGCGCAACTCGCCGTGGAGCTCGACACGCGTCTTCGGCTTCTGCCGAAAGCGCAGTTGCTTCGCCTTGACGCTTGCGCCGATCTCTACATCGGCGCCCTCGACGCGATCGGGATTGCCCTTTCGCGCCATCGCTAGGCCTCCTGCGCCTGTCTTACGTCACGGATCGTGATCCGACCTTCCGGCCCGGTGCCATCGACATCGTCGAGGTCCACGTCCAGCTCCTCGGCGGTCCGCATCGCTGCTTCGGTCGCGTTCGCCTCCTCGGCTTTGCGCTCCTTGCGCCGCTCGCCGACCTCCTTGGCCTTGCGGGCCGCGGCGAGGCCGAGCTCTTTCGCCTCCCCCGTGGCGGCTGACTTCAGCTCTTGCACGACCATTTTCGCGGCGAGCTTGGCAATGCCGCCCGCGCTCGCATCAGAGGCATCGCCGCCTCCGTTGCCCCCGAGCACGCCCGCCGCCGCTTGCTCAACCTCTCCGACGGCGCCGCCCGCGCCTTCGGCGACCCCACTCACGGCCTCACCGGCTCCCTGGCCGGCTTGACCGGCGGCTTGACCCAGACCCTCGACCGTCTCGCCGACATTGCCAACCGCCTGGCCGGCGCCTTCGCCGACGTCGCCAACGGCTTGCCCAGCGCCATGGCCGATATCGCCAACTGCCTGGCCGGCCCCTTCGCCGATCTGGCCGACGGCCTGATTGGCACCTTCCCCGATCTCGCCAACGGCCTGACCGGCCCCGGATCCCACGTCCTGAACGGCTCCGCCCGCGCCTTCGCCGACGTCCTCGACCGCCTCGCCGGTTTTGCCGAGAGCCTTCCCGGAACCCCGACCGACATCTTCGATCGTCCGCCCCAGGCTTTTCACGAGCTCCGGATTGCGGTCGATGGTGGTTAGGACGCGGTCGACGATCGCCGCGACGCGGTCGAGTCGGACTTTCAGCAGGGCCTGGGCCTCGACGCCCTTGATGTCGATTTGGAGCTTGCCGAGATGGGCGTCGACCCCGGCGTTGAGCTTGACCAGGTCCAGGACCTGGGCTCTCAGCGCGACCCGGGCGTCGAGGTTGTCGAGCTCTAGGTGGATCGAGTCGACCTTGACCACGGGAACGGCCAGGAGGACATCTGGATCGCCACGCGGGTCCTCAATGTCGGACAGCGCGTATGCCTCGTACTCGCGCTCGGCGGCGGTTCCCGCCTCGGCGACGTTCTGCGCGAAGCGGTACTTGCCGGATTTTTCCGAGGCTCGCTGGCCTTTGCGCTGGCCGCGCTGGGGGGCCTTGACGTCCTTGCTCGTCCTCCCCGCCGTTTTCGAGATTCGCGAAGATTTGGTCTGCTGAGAGGCCATCATCTACCGCCTTCCTGGCCCTGATCCTGGCCGCCGCCAGGCTGTCCTTGGGCAAGGCCCTCGGTTACTTGGCGGGCGCCCTGACCGACGTCGGCGACCCCCTGTTGAGCTCCCCGGCCCACGCCTTGGAGGGCTTGGTTCGCGCCTTCGCCGATCTGTCCGGCGGCCCGGCCGGCCCCTTCGCCGATCTGGCCGACTGCCTGGCCAGCGCCTTGGCCGATGTCCTGAGCCGCGCCTTTGGCGCCTTCGCCGACATCCTCGACCGCCTCGCCGGTATCACCGACGAGATGCCCAGCACCCTGGCCCACCTCTTCGGCCGCGTGGCCGATCCCTTCAAGCAGCTCGGGGTTGCGATCGAGCGAGGTCAGCACGCGCTCGAGGATCAGGGTGACGTTGTCAAGCCTTGCCTTGAGCAGAACCTGCGCCTCGACGCCCTCGATCTTCAGCACTACCTTTCCTAGGCTTACGTCGGCGCCGACACTGATATCCACCAGATCGCGCACCTCTGCCATGACCGCCACTTGTGCCCGCAGGTCATCGACCTCGATGTCGATCTCGTCCACCTTGACGACGGGAACATCGAGGAGAACGTCAGGGCCGTCCGGGAGCTCATGCGGGTCGACGATCGAGTAGTCGGGGAACTCGCGTCTTGAGCGCGTGCGCCGTGAAGACGACGATTTTCCGTTGCTGTGTCCGGACCTAGAGCGCGAACGCGGTTTGCGTTTGGGGGTGCTCTTGGACCGAGACCGGTCTTTTTTCTCCGCCATTGGGCTTTCTTCTCCTCCGTTCGTTTGTGGCCGCCCCCCTTAAGGCTCAGCTCTCTTTCTTCGAGGCCAAGCCGATCACACGATCACGAGCAGGCCCATCTTGGTTCAAAATCCCTGTCTGGCTGCGGTACCCGCGCCAAATGCGGGCAAACCGGGAATCCAGCGCAAGCTCAAGTTTTGCCATTGCGGCCAACTCCTCCCCCGAGCTTGTCCTCGACGGCCCCCGCGATCTGCTCCAGGTCGATGCGGCGAGCGCGGTTATAGGCGGCACGCGCCGCGACCGCGAGCCCGACGCCTACAGCGACTGCGCCGACCCCGCCGAGGTGGTGGTTTCGACTCTCCTCCCGTCTCGCCGGCCGCTCGTCTTCCTGTAGGAACGATTCAAGCGCCGCCGTGGCGATCCGGTTGAGGTCGACCGCCACTTTCGCTCCTAAGACCGCGAGGACTGGTACCGCAGCAGGCGGTAGGTGATGGCGCCGGCGGCCGTGCCGACTACCATCGCCGCGCCTATCGCGCGGGGTGGCGCCGGTCGCTTGCCGCCGACGCGCTCGGCCACGACGCGGGTCAGGAAGCCGCTCATCTCATCATCCTCGTCTCATGAGCGCGAGGTACTGCGTTTGCGGGACGAGCCCGAGCCCGAGCGTTTTTTGGTGGACCGAGAGCGGCCGCTTGAGCTGCCCGCGCTCGACGACGCTTTGCTGCGACTGCCGGAGGACCCTCGGCGGCGGCTTTTAGAGGAGGAGCTGGAGCCCGCGCGCCGTGACGAGGAGGACTGTTTTTTCTGCTCCTTCTCCTGCGGCTGCGGCGAGTGCGAATGCTCTCTGTCGTGGATGTCCTCGAACTCCGCGTACTCCCGGTCTTTGTCGTATTTCTCGTCATGCTCCTCGACCAGCTCCCCGTCGTGGATCACGCCACGCCAAGCGCCGGTCTCGATCTCCTGCATCTCGATGTAGGCCTTGAAGCGGGCCAGGTCACCACGGACAGCGCGCTTTACGTGACGCATCCCGCGAGCCGCCTTCTCGATCAACGAGCCCGGCTCGACGTCGAGCGAGACCTGAACGCGGGTGAGGCTGGAGGCGAGTTCGTGGAAGGTGACGACGCCCGTGTGGATGACGCCCTCGTTGACGCTCCACTGGATTCGTTCATCGGGTCGCTGCTCAACGATCTGGCCGGTGAACTCCTTCGACATGCCCCAGACCTTCGTCCTGAAGGAGATGGTGCAGTCATCCTCCTGCGTCGCCTGGTCGAGGCGATGCATGAACTGAGGCCATTCCTCGAACTGGGTCCACTGGTTGTAGGCGGTCGAAAGCGGCACGCCGATATCCACGGCCTGCTGGATTGGCATCCGGCGGCCCTTGCCGACGCCCGGCGTTCCCTTGCCTTTGCTTTCTCCACCGCCGCCTGGAAGCATTTTCTTCCCGATCTCCTTGGCGAACCCGGGAGCGCCACCGGCCTTCTCCGCGGTGTCGCCGACGGCGTCTTTGACGCCCTTTCCGACAGTGTCCTTGGCGCCCTCGGTCACCTTCTCCACGAGGCCCGAGCCTTTCTCTGCGCCCGACCCGCCGATGCGTTTGACCGCAAGTTTTCTGACGGCTTTGCCGGCAAGAGGGGCGGCGGTCGCCAGGACGGCACCCGCAGCGAGTCCTCGCGCTGCAGAGAGGCCACTGTCGCTTCCGTTGTTGCGGAAGGGCACCTTGCTATGCCCATTGCTGGAGATGCTGTGGCTGACCTCTCGGGCAATCGTGCCAAGCGCAGTTCCGATCACGTCTCCGGCGTCCTTGACGTCCTTAGCCATTGCTTCCTTTCCTCGACCCTTGGCCACTCAGACTTCGACCGTGCTGGGCCATGTTTATCCCCGGCAGCCATCACAGCTACCGCCTCCCGGATGAACCATCTACCCCCTTTTGGATGAGATATGCAATGGAAATGAAATCTCAGACGACGAGATCGCAGGAGTCCTCGATCATCTCCTTGACGCCTCGTCGGAAAGCGAGCCGTCCCTGTTCGCCAGGCGCCGCCGGTAAAGGCTGACCGCGCAGAAGTGCCCGAAACGCGAAGGGCCGGTTCGATTCCCGCCGGGGGCCGTGCGTTACGGTGCCGACGCTTGCAAATCGCAATTCCTGGGAGGCGCCGATGCCGGATACCACCTGCCACATGTCGATCTCGCTCGACGGCTTCGTCGCCGGACCGGACCAGAGCCGGGAGAATCCGCTGGGCAAGCGCGGCAAGGAGGTCCACAGCTGGCACCTCGGTGACGAGCGCGCGAATGACGCCGACGCGACGGCAGAGGGCTGGCTCATGCGACCGCGCGGGGCCTACGTCATGGGCCGCAACATGTTCGGGCCGATCCGCGGCGAGTGGGATGAGGACTGGGATGGATGGTGGGGGGCCGAGCCGCCCTACCACGCGCCGGTCTTCGTGCTCACCCACCACTCTCGCGAGCCGATCGAGATGGAGGGCGGCACGAGCTTTCACTTCGTCACCGAGGGCTTCGAGGCCGCCTATGCGCAGGCGCGTGAGGCGGCCGGCGAGGATGGCATCGACATTGCGGGCGGCGCCTCGACCGTCCGTCAGGCGCTCGCCGCCGCAGTGATCGACGAACTCACGCTCGACGTGGCCCCCGTCCTGTTCGGGTCCGGCGAGCGACTGTTCGACGGAGTCGAGTCCTTCGGGTTCGAGCCGGTCGAGGTGCTCCACTCTCCGCTCGCCACCCACATTCGCTACCGGCGAGCGCGATGAGGAGCCGGTCTTCATGACCGTCCAGCGGCTGGAGCACATCGGAATCGTCGTCGACGACATCGAGGCAGCGACCGCGTTCTTCGTCGCCCTTGGGCTCGAGGTAGAAGGCGAGGCAACCGTCGAGGGCGACTTGGTCGACCGCATCAACGGCCTCGCGGGCGTGCGCTCGGACATCGTGATACTGCGGACCCCGGAAGGCGACACCAAACTCGAGCTGGCCAAGTACCGCACCCCCGCATACGAGAGCGACGACGGGCCGGCGCCGGCCAACGCCCGGGGCATCCGCCACGTCCTCTTCCTAGTCGACGACATTCGAGAATCCCTCGCGAACCTGGAAGCGCACGGCGGCGAGCTGATCGGCGAGCTCGTCAACTACGAGGACATCTATTGGCTCTGCTACATGCGCGGCCCGGCGGGGATCATCGTCGAGCTGGCTGAGAAGATCGACTGATGACGCCCCGTGGGGTGGATCGCATGGTGCCTCCTCCTCTTAGTTGAGCAGCTCTGAGATGCGTTGCGCCGCCAGGCGGGCGCCGTCCGTCTCCACCGGGCGGTAGTCGACATCGCGCCCGATCTCCTCGGCGATCGCCTGGGCGATGACGTCGGGGCCGGCACCCTCGAAGTCCATCCGTCGGCCGGCTCGGTAGCGGTCGAGCCGGTGGGCGACGTGGAAGCGCTGCTCGAAGTGGTGGCCCAGGGGGAAGTAGAGGAATGGCCGCCCGGCGGCGGTCAGCTCCATCGCGGTCGTCAGCCCGCCCTGAACCACAGCGAGGTCGCAGGCTGCCAGGTGGCGGTAGAGGTCCTCGACAAAGGCACGCACCTCCAGACCGTCTGCCGCGGGCAGGGTTGCCGGGTCGATCCGCGGTCCGGCGACGACGATCATCCGCAGCTCGGGGACGAGCTTCGCCGCGGCGGGGAAGGCCGCCATGACCCGGCGCAGCAGGCTCGCGCCCACGCCCGAGCCGCCCACCGTGACCAGGCAGACGCGCTCGTGCGGACGGTATCCGAGCTCGGCGCGCAGCCGCTCTCGGTCTCCCAGCTCGGCCTGGTCGAAGCCGGTGACGTAGCCGGCGAAGTCGAAGTTGCGCTCGGTCCAGTCGCGGATCCCGGGGAGGCCCGGGCCGAGGCGCTCGCCGATGATGTCGTCGGGGTTGCCGACGAAGATCGCCCGATCGCGGACCTCCGGGTGGTCGCGTACGTGCTCGACCATCTCGGCGTTGTAGTCCGCCGTCACGGATGCCTCCCGCTCGCCGTTCTCGGGCATCGGCAGCCAGCCGACGAAGTCCGTCAGCCAGGCGAAGGGTGCGCGCTTTCGGTCTGGGTTCTCGTGCAGGTGGTAGTCGAGCTCCCAGGCCTCGTCGCCGATCCAAAGGTCATACGGCGTCTCGCTGACGACGTCGTCGAAGACCATGTAGTTCGCGGCCAGGATCTCGTCCATGCGCCGGATGGCCTGGAAGCACTGCAGGCCGTGCTCGGCGGACTCCGCTTCGATGTGGGCCGACTCGTTGGCCAGGTGCCTGCTGGCAGGATGGATGCGCTCGCCCTCCGCTTCCAACACGCGCGTCACTGGGTCCTGGGCGAGCCAGTCGATCTCGAGGCCCGGGTGCAGCGCTCGCAGCTCGCGGGCGATCGCGACGTCGCGGCGGGCATGGCCGAGACCGATCGGAGAGCTGACGTACAGCGCGCGCCGCCGGCTGTTCGACCGCTTGACCGGAGGATTACGGCGGAACGAGGAATCGACGAACTCGCGGACCGCGAGGTTCACCGCGACCGGTTGACGCCCCTCGGGGAGATGATCGCCGCCCTCGATCGCCACCAGCTTTCCGCCCGTAGCCCTCGCCAGCGCCCTGGCGTCGGCGTGGCTCGTCACCTTGTCCTTTTTCCCGCTGATCACCAGCACGGGGCACTGCACGCGGCGGGCGAGCGCCAACTGGTCGCGGCGGGTGACCGGCGCGGCGGCGTCGGCGATCACGGTCATGGCCAGCGTGTCCGGATCGGTCTCGAGCCCCCATTCGACGACGTCGTCGAATCCCTTGGTCGAGTGGGCCTCGCTGGTACACATGGCCGCGAACCACTCGACGAAGTCGCGGAAGTCGCGGCGAAAGTGCACCGCGTTGACCTTCGCCCAGCTCCGCGTCACGATCGGCCTGCGCGTGAACATCGACCGCAGCCATGGATGGAGCATGACCCGGTAGCGCATGCCGCCAAGCGAACGGCTGGCGGGGAACCACGGGCCGATCAGCACCACCCCGAGAACCCGCTCGGGGTGCTCGGCGGCGAGCAGGAGGGCGCGCTGGGTGCCGCGGGAGAGACCGACGACGACCGCCTGCTCGGTGCCGGTCGCGTCGAGGACGTCGAGCGCGTCGCGGGCGAACTCCGACTCGGCATATGCCTCGACGTTAGGCGGCCGGTCACTCTTGCCGTTGCCGCGTGGGTCGAAGACGACCACGCGGTGATGGCGGGCGAGGTAGGGGATCTGCATCTTCCACACCCGCGAGTGCACCAGCGTCCAGGTCGGGCAGAACAGGATTGTCGGCTCGCCGCTGCCGTAGACCTCGTAGAAGACGCGCACGCCGTCGCGCTCGATGTAACCCTGATCGTCCGGATACAGCGCTCGGGTCTGCTCGTCCGTATCGGCCTGCTCGTTTGTGACCTGCTCGGCGATGGTCATTTGCTCTCCTGGCTCGACGATCTGTCGAAGGTGCACTGTCTCAAGTGATTGGTCGGACGACCAACTAACTTCTATCGTATACTGCAACCCGATGTCAATCGCCGACCCCGACGTGCGTACGACACCAGCGCCGAGCGGTGACCTCCGAGTCGCGCAGGGTCAATCGACGCGCGCGCTGCTACTCGCCGCCGCCAGCGACGTGCTGCGCGAGGAGGGCTATGCCGCGACCTCGACGCGCGCCGTCGCCGAGCGCGCGGGGGCGCGACTCTCACTGGTCCATTACCACTTCGGCTCCAAGCGCAGCTTGCTACTCGCCGTTCTCGAAGATTTCACCGAGCGCCTTTTGCACCGCCAGCAGGCGATGTTCAGCGACGGCCGGTCGTTTGCCGAGCAGTGGCGCAGCGCCTGCGATTACCTGCGCGAGGACGTCGACTCCGGCTACGTGCGGATCCTCTGGGAGCTGTGGGCTGCGGGACTTGCCGACCCCGAGCTCGCCGAGCGTTGGCGCGCCACCCAACGTCGCTGGCGCGAGCTGATCGAGGCGCGCCTCGAGCGCCTCCAGACCGAGCGGGGCGTCGAGCTGCCGATGCGCCCACGCGCCCTCGCCGCACTGATTGGCAGCCTCTTCGAGGGTGCGGAGGTCGAGATCCTCGCCGGCGTCACCGAAGAAGAAACTCCACACCTCGAAGCGCTCGAGGCCTGCGCGGCGCTGGTCGCATGGGCCGAGCGATGATGACGCAGGAGAAGCAAAGCGGCTGAAGGGATTCGAACTAAGGGCCGCAATCAAGGAGGCCAGTTTGATTGGCCCCGGCCCCGAAGGATCAGCGAGAAATCACAGGGTTCCGACTGGGGCGAGCCAGACACTCTCGAAGCTCAGGCTCGTGTGCTCGGCGATCAGACCAAGGCGCTTAACCTGGTCAGCTGCCTCGACATCGACGGCATAGCGAAACGAACCGGTGCGGATCGTCTCGGCCAGCCTCCTACGGGCTGTGGCCGCGGCAGCGTCCTCGGTGGCCATCCGCCGCACCTTGACTTCGGCACCGAGCATCGGTGATCGTCTGGCGAGGGCGAGTGGTCGGCACGGTGCCGCACTCGCTATTAGATCGCAGGCGGAAATCGGTAAGGCTTCAGGTGAGCGTTCGCTCGAGCTTCACCTCACACATGTCCACCGATGCACGAGCGCCGGGCGTCTCCGACGAATCCATCGCGCTGAACACTTTGTCTCCAGCCTGCATGTCCTCCGCGCTCTCGAACTGCTGAAGGACCACTGCCGTTCCCTGTGCCTCATCGAACAAGATCTTGAGACCCGTGGCGGGCACGCCGGGCGGTGGCCCGTCGGACTCCTCGATGCGAGCAAGGAGCTCCTGCATCCGCTCGGCAGATACGTCGGTGAACCTGACTGCACGTACATACATGACAAGCAGCCTCCTCGATAGTGGGCTACCGACCATATTCGGTCCGCCCCAGGCCGTCGAGTCTAAGCCTGGCTCGTAGAGCGCAGCGTTGAGGAACTCCGGTTAGTAGGTTCGCTGCGCCTCGCGCTGGCGCAGCTCGATCCGCCGGATCTTCCCCGTCAGGGTCTTCGGCAGCCCGTCGACGAACTCGATCCGCCGCGGGTAGGCGTAGGCGGAGAGGCGATCGCGCACGAAGGCCTTGATCTCCTCGGCGAGCTCGTCAGATGGCTCGTCTCCCTCGGCGAGGACGACGAAGGCCTTGACCACCGAGCCGCGCCGCTCGTCCGGCGAGGCGACCGCGGCTGCCTCGGCGACCGCAGGGTGCTCGAGGCAGACCGACTCGACCTCGAAGGGGCCGATTCGGTAGCCGGCAGCGATGATCACATCGTCGGCGCGGCCCTCATACCAGACGTAGCCGTCCTCGTCTTCGCGGGCGGCATCCTTGGAGTGAAACCACTCGCCGCCGAAAGTCTCTTCGGAGGCCCCCGGCTGGCGCCAGTAGCCGAGCGGGTAGTGGGGATTGGAGCGAGCGCGGAGGCAGATCTCACCGCGCTCGCCCTGGGGGACGGGTCTCTCGTCGGGGTCGAGGATCGCTACGTCCCAGCCGGGCATCGGCTTGCCCATCGAGCCCTCTCGCACCTCCATCCAGGGGAGGTTGCCGCAAAGCGGGTAGGACTCGGTGAGCCCGTAGTAGTCGAGGACAGTGACCCCGTATTGGTCGCGGAACCAGCGGATCGCCTCGGGGTTCAGCGGCTCGCCAGCCGAGCAGACGACACGGAAGCGTTGGGGGTAGCGCTGGCGGGCGTCCCCTATCGCCATCATCGAGCGGATCGCTGTCGGGGTGGCGAAGACGTTCGAGGCTTCGTAGCGGGAGAGGAAATCCAACTGCTTGTGGGGATCGAAGCCGCCAGCGCGCTGGTAGACGAGCTGGACGGCGCCGAGCCGCCACGGTCCGAGCAGCGGGCAGATGCCGGCGGCCCAGGCCCACTCCCCCATGCCGTGGAAGCGCTCGCCCTCGCGCACCTCGTGGCAGAGCTCGAACTCGTTGTGGGCGAGCAGGTAGCGGTGAGCGTGGACGATGCCCTTCGCGAGGCCGGTGGTGCCGGAGGTGTAGTAGAGCTGGGCAGGGTCCTCGGCGGAGGTGTCGACTGTCTCGAAGGCGTCGGACTCAGGGACGAGGAGGCTCGGCTCGAGGACAACGAGGCGCGGGCCGTCGAGACCCTTGAAGCGCGAGGCGTTCGCGGCGTCGGTGACCAGCACCTTCGGTTCGGAGTCGGTGACCCGGTGCGCGATTCCCTCGTCCCCGTAGAGGACCGACATCGAGAGCAGGACCGCACCGAGCTTCCAGGTCGCGAAGAACAGTGCGGCGGTCTCCGGGGTGGGCGGCAGGACCAGGGCAACCCGGTCGCCCCTCTCCACCCCGAGGCCGGCGAGCAGGTTGGCGGCCTGGTTCGAGAGCGCCTGCATCTCGCCCCAGTGGACCTCCCGCGTGGTGCCTTCGTGATGCTCGTGGAGCATCGCGAGCGCGTCGGGGTCGCGAGCGTCGCATACGTCTGCGGCGATGTTGTAGCGGGCGGGGACTTGCCACAAGTATTGGTCGCGCAGCTGTGCGTAACGGTCGCTGCTCATCAATCGTCTCCTTCAATCGCTCACCCGAAGGGTGCATCTCTTGGGCCAGGATGGCAATCCCAATCCAGGCATCACGAGAGTCTTCCAGGTGGAGAACCATCGATCGAATCGGCGAACTGACGGCCCCGAAACCGTGGAGTGGATAGACGACGGGGCGTTCCGGGCCGCCGGGGCACTTAGAGGCGATATGCGAGGGCGGTTTCTTCCCCCGGGAGGGCCACCTGTCGACGTGCAGAGGAATCGAATTAGGTTGAGTCAGGCACGATTCGGTCCTGTTTGGGCAGCGAGGTCTGCCCGCTGCCCAAGCTTCTTTCGCGAAAGAAGCTTGGAAAAAGCCCACTGGGGTACCCTCGCATTTATGACTCGGATCGCCCTTATCGCGACCTATTTGATCGGCCTGGTCATCGCCGTCTTTTCAATGAACGCCGACCCAGGGGGGTCGTGGGGAACGATCTGCCTGGGCATATCGGTACTCCTGGGCGCCGGAACCGGGGACTTCCGTCTCGCGGCTCTGTCGCTCCTGGCCATACCCCTCACGATCCCGTTCGGTCTGCCGGCCGATGAGACGGGTGATCCGGTGCTCCCCCTCTGGGTCGGGGGGATGATGTTCGCATTTACCTCGTCCGTCTTGATCGTGCTCGCGGCGTTGATAAGAAAATTCGCCGAATCCCGCCTGCAGCGTCGGCGCACCGCCCGTGACTCCAGTATTACCTAGCTTCCACCCCGCTCCGGCCTGGCTGGCCATAGCCCGAAGTCTTCCAGTCAAGACGTCGGGCCTGGCAATAGGCTCCCGGCGGGGCGCGGCCGGGCCCTCTCGACCTCCCCGCCTAACACACCCCCGTCCTGCGGTCCTGTCTGAACGACTGGCTGCACGGCGTGCGGGAAGACCTGAAACACCCCGAGCGGTTGCAGCACCCCGACAAGGCACGGAAGGAAGCTCAGGCATATGAGCGACTACTGGTGCGGTTGGCAACGCGACAGATCGTTCTTCCTGACGATGTAGCGCGAGCCGCAGTTCAGGCGGCGGATGACGATTACGACGCGGAGAGCAATTAGACCGAGACCGTCACCAAACCCATCCAACGTTCGCAACCGCTTTCTGGATTCGGCGGCGAAGGTCGCCAATGCCGACCTGCAAGCGGCGAAGCGGGGAGCCGATGCCGGACCTGACGCCGCACTCACTACGCAGGACCTTTATCTCCCTCCTGCTCGCCGCAGGGGCCGATGTGCCGTATGTCATGGCGCAGGCGGGGGCTTCGGTGCCAGGTCCCGGGGCGTTCCGCCGCCGCGCCAAGCGAGGCGGGGTCGGCCGAAATCGCCGCTAATCGGCGGCATTTAAGGCACTAGCTGTAGTTCCCAACCAGGTTGTTCCCAAGTAGCTCGTTGAGGCGAGCAACTGGCGGGCGATGGCCGAGGGAGCCGTGCTTTCGGTGGTAGTTGTAGCGATCGAGCCAGCCGGGGAGCTGGCGGTGTCGCTCTGAGGAGCTTCCGTAGAGGCGCCCGTAGGCCCACTCGCGCAGCATCGTCTGGATGAAGCGCTCTGCCTTGCCGTTGGTGCGAGGCCTGTAAGGCCGGGTGCGCAGGTGGCGGATCCCCAGCTCGCGGCAAGTGGCGGCGTGAATGGCCGACACGTAGGGAGAGCCGTTGTCGGTCATCACCCGCTCGACATTCACACCGCGCTCGGCAAACCAGGCGACGGTGCGCTTTAGGAAGCCAACAGAGGTCTCTCCGCACTCGTCGGGCAAGCACCTCCACGTAGGCGAGGCGAGTGGCGTCATCGACGCAGACATGTCAGCACTCCCAGCCGTAGCCCCGGCTGGAGCTGCGATTGCCGACCGCCCGTTTGCCGGGCGATCCGAAGCGCCCCAGCTTCTTGACGTCGATGTGAATCAGCTCTCCGGGCCGTGAGCGCTCATAGCGGTTGGGTGGCTCTGGAGGTTGCAGGCGACCGCGCTTGCCCAGCCCGATCTTCTTCAGCCACAGCGAGACCGTCGAGAGCGCCAGGCTGAGGGTCTCGGCGATCTCAGCCGCGGTCATCCGCAAGCGGCGCAGGGCGCCGATCGCCTCCACGGTCGCGTCGGGAGTGCGATGGGGGATCCGCCTGGGCGCTGAGGAGCGATCGAGCAGGCCCGCCTCTCCTTCCGAGCGCCAGCGACCGAGCCACTTGCGGGCACTCCGCTCGCTGATGCCGGCGGCCTCGGCCGCCACCATCAGCGACCAGCCCTCCTCTTCGACCCGCTTGACCAGCAGCTTGCGGCTATTCGGGCAGGTGCGGGCGTTAGCGTGGATCTTCATCCGGTGTCCTCCTTGTTGGGTGGTGGCTTCGACACCCCCAGCCTTCAAGGAGGCCCGGATGAACAACGTTGTTAGGAACTACAGCTAGCTCGCCACCAATGCCTGCCCCACCTCGCTGCGCACTTGATCACCGCCGCAACGCTTGGCCTCGTACAGCGCCGCATCAGCGCTGCGAAAGACAACGTCAAAGTCGAAGGTCTCGCCGTGGCGAGAGGCGCTGACGCCACAACTCATCGTCACCTGCATCCCGCCGGCGACCGCCTCGCGAATGCTCTCGCCCACGGCCTCTGCGACCTTGAGATCGGCGCCAGGCACGAGGATCAGGAGCTCATCGCCACCGAGTCGGTAGGCAAGGTCAAAGGCGCGCAGGCGCTTTCGTACGAGATAGGCCACTTCCTTCAGCACGGCATCGCCGCCTGCGTGCCCGTGTGAATCGTTAACTCGCTTGAAGTCGTCGAGGTCGGCGGCGATCAGCGCGACCGGCTCTCCGGTGATCGCCGATTGCTGCTCCAACTCGTGAGCGCGGGCCTCGAGGGCGCTGCGGTTGAGCAGCCCCGTGAGCTGGTCGATCACCGCCTTGCTTCGGTGCTCGACGTCTGAGTGCATGAGCGCCGTCGAAAGCATCGCGACCGAAACCACGACCGCCAGCGGGGCGATCAATAGTGGCGGGTTCTGGGCGACTGAATCGACATTCGTCCCGAGCGCGACAGCGATCATCAGCCCAAGGGCAATCGCCACCCCGATCAGAATGCCGCGCGAGGAGAAGCGCGCGCTAAGCGTCACGATCGGGATCGACAGCATGGCCAGCATCGACACCGCCGAGCTGCCGGTCAAGGCGAGGCTGAGGGCGATGATTGCCTCCGCACCGGCCCACGCCGCGAACATCCAGTACTCAGGTCGAGCGGTGCCCTCGATCCGGGTGTCGGCTACTCGGAATATGGCGACGGCGACCAGTAGCGGGGCTATCGTCCACCAGCCGACCCAAGGCCCGGAGGCGAGCAAGGCCCCCGCCAGTACCGCGAAGGTCCGCAGCCGCACCGGCTGCAGACGTCGGTCCATGTCGAGCATTCGCTCGCGATCTGAGCCGTTCCTGATTAGCCACGACCGGGTCTCCATTAACCTTTTGTCGGCAATAGTCGCAGTGGCCTGTAGGTCAGCTTGACGGACTCTTGCACCGTGACCTACTTGAGCTGGCGCGCAAAGTGGCTCTGGAGGTTCGCGGTCGCGAGTCGGCCGGGGTCGAGGCTTAAGCGTGCTCGATTGTCTGCTACCTCACCGGCCTCTCTCACATCGACCCGGTCAAGGCCGACCTTTTCCACGGCGAGGCGAAAGAGATCGCGGTGGGCGGTAGATCTAGTTCGAAAGGTCAAGCGTCCCGGAAACGGTTGACCGGGCCAATCCTCGGACAGCTCGAACAGCTAGCTCGCTGAGATTGTCTCCGGCGATTGAGGGCGGTCGCTTTGTCATCAGAGACGCTGAGGTAAGGGATGGCAGATCGACGCTCAGAGGTCTCTCTGCTGTTTCGCTGACCCGCGTTGACCATCCGGCCGAACGAAGTCAGCGCAGCGTAATCTCTCATCGGGAGCGGAAAATGCTGCCTACAGAGCCGAGGGAATCGAGCGAGGCAGCCAGGACTCGAACCTGGAATCGCCGGTTCTGGAGACCTGCGTATCTATGTCCTGGATCGAGACTGGTCAACCTTATCTCCAAGCACTATCCGGGGACCGAATCAGCGGCACAATCCCCCGGACAGATGAAGCGCAGTGAATATCCCCCGGAAGGGCTAAGCGTTATTACACGCTCGCTGCCTGGCCTATATCTCCCAGGTGATCTG
>Ga0157302_10000015_pt1 | contig 72397 bp, 59 predicted proteins | sample NitcycUS103311B2_FD_108381 | JGI IMG/M metagenome (GOLD analysis project Ga0157302, IMG submission 108381) | Soil microbial communities from Arlington Agricultural Research Station in Wisconsin, USA - Nitrogen cycling UWRJ-S103-311B-2 | ecosystem: Environmental > Terrestrial > Soil >... | reverse complement strand
CGACTCCCCGGAGCACTTCACCGCTTACATCAGGGCGATCGCCGCCCCGATCCGGGCGATGATCGAGCAGCATGCAGGCGAGGCCCAGGAAGAGGCCTGGGACGCGATCACGCAGGCCGCAGCGGATGCGGTGGGTGGCTCGAAGCCGCTGAGCCTCTCGAACGTGGTGCTGCTCGCCTCGGCAACCGCCTAGCGCTGTGTGCAAGAAGCACCGCTCAGGGCCGCCGCACGATCGGCGGAATGTGGGTCCGCTTGGCCTCTTTGGCGATGCGCTGCTTCCAGGTTTCTCCGGCCTCGCCGGGAAGCACCTGCGCCAAGGTCGCTCGCGCGCCCAAGCGTTCGAGCGCCTCACTGAAGTCTGCTCCTCCCCTGACTTGGTGAGTGAGGGCCTCGGTCTCGGAATAGGTCAGGTCTGCGACTTGGGTGCATGCCTCCTCGAGCTTCCGGGGGGTGAGACGCCCTTCGAGGGCCTCTAGCCCGTCGCGTACGACCGGCCATTTTTCGCACTTTGCCTCGACGGTTGGAGGCATCACCGGCAAGACCATGTCGAAGCGTCCCGGGCGCCTGACGGCGGCGTCGAATTGCTCTAGATGGTTGGTTGCGAGCAGGTAGACGATTCGTCGTCGCTCGCTCAGCGCAGCGAGCTTCGGCAGCATCGCGGTGGTGAGAAACCGCGATTCCATGCCACTCGATTGGTCGCGATCGCGGACCAACTCATCGAACTCATCCAGTAGGACGACAATTTCCTCGCAGCTGACGAGGATCTGGAACATGCGGTTGGTTTCCGCGTGCAGACCGTCGCGCCCGTTTCTCATCAGGTGCGATGGGTCGAGCTTGATCAGTGGCCAGCCGAGGTAGTTGGCGACAATATGGGCGAGCTGTGTCTTCGAGGTGCCAGGTGGCCCGAAGAGAATTGCCGAGGTCGGCACATCTCTAGGTAGGGATTTACGGTTGAGCATGGCTGGTTGTGCGCGGGCGATTGGTTCCAGGAAGCTCGCCTCGATGACCCGTTGCAGTGAGTCGTCGTTCCCGTCGACGCTGACCGGCGCATCCAGAAATCCCTCGAAGGCAGGGGGCCTGCTGCTTGGCGTCCGTATTGGTTCGGAATACTTGGCGTCGGCGTAGTCAAAAGCGTGGCGTCGCAGCGCCTCGGCGACGATCTGCGCCAGCGCAAGGCAGAACTGGAACACGGAGGCGGTGGCCCAAGACTCTGGCGAGCGACTCCTGCCGTGGTGGCTGGAGGCCCAGCCCACGCCCAGAGACCCAGCGGCGAACCGCGAGCCGTCCAGGTTCAGCTCGGCCAGCCGTAGCTGCGGCAGGCGGCTGAAGACGATCGGCCAGAGCTTTCGCTCGGCAAGCATCGCCGCCAGCAGCTCTTGGTCAAAGCAGTGGACGTTGCCGACGCCGGCGTAGACAAACTGAGGGCGGCTGCGCGGCCACAGGCCGGTATCAGCGTCCTGGGCGCCGAAGAACTGGTCGAGAGCGTGGCGCAGGATGTGCCGTTGCTGCGGCGCCAGCTGCTCGAGATCCCCTCCTAGCCGCACAGCGAGAAGCGCTGCGTAGGCAAGGTCGATCGCATCCTGTTCCTGACTGCGCGAGGCGACCAGGGCGCTCTCCTCGTGGATGCGGTTCCAAGCCCATGCCGAGACGGCCCTGATGATCCCCGGCGTTCTCTCATCCCAGAGATCGAGCGCCTTCACCACGCGCTCGGTGATGAAGGCGCTGGGTGGGAAAGGTCGAATCTGCGCGGCTCCATCGGCGAAGAGCGCCGTCTTCAGATCGCTGATTGCCGTGGACACCAGCTTGGGCTGCTCGTCGTCGCCGCTCGCTTCCCTCAGTCGCGCGATCCCGATCAAGGCAAAGCTGGTCGTGTAGGGATTGCCTACCGGGAGACCGTGGCTGCGAAATTCGGAGGCGATCAGGCTTTCGCGCATCGCATCTATCCGAGCGCTCCAGCGCTCGCTTCGGAGCAATCCGGTGCCATGGAGCAGGTCGATGCAGGTGCCGGTGCTCGACACCGCGAGTACTGGCTGGTCGTCTTCTCGCCTGCGGACGAACCCGCCGACCCGATCGTCATAGAAATAGTCCAAGGACTCGTCGACCAGGTCGAGGATTCGTGCCAGATCCTCCTGCAGCGAGTTCAGCTCCGTGAAGTCGAGGCCGGATGGTTCGAAGCGAAGTCGTGCGGGACTTGCTGACATCGCTATTCGCGGCCCAGTTTGCTGTCGAGAAAGACAAATATCGACTCGCGCGCGCCGGAGAGGTGCCGTCGAAAGCTTCCGGATACCACCACTGTAGTCGAGTTAGAAGTCATCTCAGTTTGGCGAGTAATCTACTCATCGCCTCCGCAAGACGATGTGTACTAATTGCACGACTGGGCTTTAATCGTCCATACGGTTCCAGCCACACTCAAAGTGTGGACTACGAGCCAAAAGTTCACAGGCTTTAATCCTGTCGGGTGTGCTGAGCTCGCCGCTACACGGTGACGGCTGCTTATCGTCGCTCGGCCAGGATGGCTTGGGCACCGTGCGAGGGCCTTACCGTGATGTTGCGGCGCCGGGCTACCTCGGCGCCTGTGGCGTCGGGTTGAAGCTCGAAGGTGGAGAGGGCGCTGCGGAGGACGATCTTCATCTCGAGCATCGCGAAGCTTGCGCCCAGACAGCGGCGGCGGCCGCCGCCGAAGGGGATCCAGGTGTAGGTCCCCGGCTGCTCTCCGAGGAAGCGCTCCGGGCGGAAGCTGTCGGGCTCGGGATAGATCTCCGGTTCGTGGTGGATCAGGTAGCTGTTGAGGACGAGGCTGCAACCGGCGGGGTAAGTCCAGCCGCCGATCTCGATTGGCTTGGCGACGAGCCTGGGGGCGACGTTTGGCAGCACCGGCCTGATCCGCAGCGTCTCCTGGATCGTCGCCGTCAGGTAAGCGTCCTCGCCGGCGTCGATCTCCTCGACCAGGCGGCTCAGCACTCGCGGGTCGTGGCCGAGGCGCTCGAAGGCCCAGGCGAGGCTCGATGCGGTCGTCTCGTGGCCGGCGATCAGCAGCGTCATCAGCTCGTCGCGGATCTCCTGCTCGCTCATCGGCGAGCTATCGTCGTGGCGGGCCTCGAGCAGCATCGCCAGCACGTCGTCGCGCTCGACTCCCTCGGCGCGGCGCTCCCGGATCAGCTCGAAGAGCAGCTCATCGACCTCTTCCTGCATGCGGAGGAAGTGCGCGAACGGCCCGACGCTTTCGGCGATTCGCGCCGCGAGGCTGTCTTTCGGCGGCGGCATCAGGCTGATCGGCTTGTCGCCGAACTCGAGCATCTCCTGCAGCCGTTTGCGGAGGGTGTCGAAGCGCGCGCCGGGGTCGAGCCCGAAGACGGCGCGGAGGATGATCCTCAGGGTCAGGTCCTGTGTGCGCGGGTGCAGTTCGATCGGCACGCCGCGCGGCAGCTGCGCCATCTCCTCGGCCGCCACCTCTTCCATCAGGTCGGTCAGGCGCTCCATGCGCTCGCCGTGGAAGGCCGGCAGCAGCAGCTTGCGTTGGCTCATGTGCGCCGCTTCGTCGAGCAGCAGCACCGAGTTGGAGCCGACGATCGGCTCGAGGACGCGCGCTCCCTGACCCGGGCGCAGGACGTCCGGCGGGGCGGTGAAGACTTCCTTCACCTCCGCCGGGTCGGTCAGCATCACGAATGGTGGGGAGAGCGGCAGCCGGATCGTGAAGCGCTTGCCGTAGCGCTCGCGGCACTGCCTCAGGAAGGCGAAGGGGCGCGTCCAAAAGCCGATGCTCTGGATCGCCGCAGGGTAGGAAGGACCGGGCGGTAGGCCTGTTGGTCTCATATTCTCGACCGCCGAGTATTCCACGACTGAGAGATTTGCTTCAATCGGATCACCAGAGAAAGGAGGTGGTCCTATTTTGAGTCACATGCTTCAGGGGACACTGGAGGTGCAGGGCCGCTAGGCGCCGCACTGTTTTGGCCGCCCGGCGGAATCCAACCCGGGCACCGGCGAGCAAAGGGAGACCGGGCGTTGTCCCACCCGGCCGTGGTTCCCGCGTTCGTTCCCAAGCACCTGGCAAGGGCCGCCTTCGGGTGGCCCTTGCTCTTGATTGGTCCTTGCAATGGGAGTGGTCGCCCGGCTAGGGTGGGAGCAATGGCGGTCAAGCTTCATCGCTGCTCGGCAATGTGGGTCAAGATCGACGGCCACCCTTGCTGGCGCGTGCAGAAGGCGCTCGACGAGCAGGGGGTCGAGTACGAAGTGGTCAAGGGTCCGCTGCGGCCCGGCAAGCGCGACGAGCTCGACCAGCTCTCCGGCCAGCGCAAGTACCCGGTGATCGAGTTCGAGGACGGCCGCAGCTATCGCGCCGAATCCGCCGAGATGGCGGAGAAGATCCGCGCCGGCGAGCTTTTCAACGGGCCGGCAGCAGGCCCAGCCGCATAGTGGCCAAGTTTAGGTTTCAGATTTCGATCTCGCTCGACGGCTTCGTCGCCGGGCCGAATCCGAGCGAGGACGATCCGCTCGGAGAAGGTGGCGAGCAGCTGCATGAGTGGGTCCTCAAGCTCGCCGCTTGGCGCCAGCCGCACGGCCGGGAGGGTGGCGAGGTCAACGCCAGCAGCGTGGTCATGGAGGAAGCGCTCGAAAACCTAGGCGCGACCGTGATGGGACGCAACATGTTCGGCGGCGGGCCCGGTCCCTGGGGCGACGATCCCTGGGGCGGTTGGTGGGGCGACGACCCTCCCTTCCACACTCCTGTCTTTGTCCTCACCCACCACGAGCGCGAGCCGCTCGAGAAGGGGGGAGGAACAACCTTCACCTTCGTCACCGGCGGCATCGAGTCGGCGCTTGAGCAGGCCAAGGAGGCGGCGGGCGGCAGGGATGTTGCACTCGGCGGCGGCGCCGATGTCGCCCAGCAGTATCTGGCCGCGGGCCTGATCGACGAGCTGGACCTCAATGTCGTGCCGGTCCTCCTCGGCGACGGCACGCGGCTCTTCGATAACCTTGCGGGAGCCGACCTCAACCTCGAGCAGGTGCGGGTAATCGAGGCGCCAGGCGTCACCCACATCAAGTACCGCGTCTCCGACTAGACCGCGATCCAGGTGCCCTTCGGGCCGAGGTTGCGGACCGGCGTCTCGCCGATCTGGCTCTCGCATCCCCACGACTCGTGGATGTGGCCGCAGACCGCGAGACGCGGGCGCTTCTCTTCGATCGCGCGCAGCAGCGCGGGGCTGCCGAAGTTCATCCCGGAGCCGTTGCTGTCGCAGTGGTCGCGCGGCGGTGAGTGGAGGACGAGGATCGCGTTCTCCGGGCAGGGCGCGAGCATCACTGCCGCCGCCTCGTCGTCGAGGTCGAAGCTCCACTCCCAGGGGGTGACGGGCACGCCGGCGCCGAGCCCGTAGAACTCGGCGCCCGCGATCGTCGTGCCGCTGCCGTGCAGGACGGTGGCAGCGCTCCACCCGCCGGCGGCCTCGCGCAGCGCCTCCTCGGTCTCGTTGTTGCCCGGGACCAGCACGGTCGGCGTCTCGATCGCCGTCAGCGCGTCGATCGTCTCGGCCAGCCCCTCGTGCACCGAGGCGAAGTCGCCGGCCCCGATCACCACGTCAGCCTCGGCCGACATCGCGACCAGCTCGGCCGCCTGGCCAAGGTCGCGGTGCAGGTCGCTGAAGGCGAGCAGCTTCATGCGCCGAAATCTAGCTGGCGCCGCTCGGGGTCGCCCGCGTCTGTAACATCGACCGCAGACGAAAGGTTTCGATCCTGTGACATTCAGCGCGCAACGGTTGCGGTCGGCCGAGGCACGATGGAGTCATGGAGGCGATGAGAGTGACTTGGACAGACGACCGCTTGGGAGAACGCTTCGACCGCATCGACGAACGCTTCGACAAGGTGGACGAGCGCTTTAAGCAGGTCGACATGCGCTTCGACCGCGTAGAGGCTGACGTGCGTGACCTTCGCACTGAAATGAACGGACGGTTCGATCGGCTTGATGCACGCTTCGACGCCATGCAGCGAACCCTGTTCCTGGCAGCGTCAGGCGTAGTTGCCGCCCTGATCGGCTTGATCGCGACGCAGCTCTAAGTCAGCGTGGACTCAAGCATTGGGTCTTCGACTTGCCCTTCGACCTTGCCGGCGGGCATTGCGGCCAGGGCGACGACGAAGGCGAGTGCCATCACGCCGGCCATCACGTAGAAGACCGTGCGCGAGGCGAGGGCGAAGTCGTGCTGGACGGCGGCGAAGAGCTGCTGCGCGTGCCCGCCCGCCGCTTCGGCGAAGCCGGCGCTGCTGCTGGAGCTGCCCTGGCTGATCAAGTCGGCGATCTGGTCGGCCTCCGCCTTCGGCACCCCCTGGGCGCCGAGCGTCGACTCCAGGTTCGCCTTGTTCTCGAGAATCAGGATCGTGCCCAGGACGGCGAGCCCGAGGCTGGAGCCGAAGTTGCGAACGGTTTGTGTGATGCCCGTCGCCTCGCCGTAGTGGCTCGCGGGCAGCCGGTTGAGCGCATCGGTGTTGGCCGGCCCAAGCACGAGGCCGACCCCCGCCCCGGCGATGACGATGTAGTACCACTGCGAGCTGACCGATAGGTCGGGCAGCGAGTGCGCCCAGAGGGCGAAGCCGACCGCCGCGACCGCGCAGCCGAGCACCACCGAGGGTCTCGCCCCGACGCGGTCGAGGATCCTGCCGCCCCACTGCGAGGCGGTGGCGAAGCCGGCGAAGAAGATCAGCAGGTAGAGGCCGGTTTCCGAGGCGCTTTCGCCGAGCGAGATCTGCGCGTACATGCTGGCGAAGAAGAAGAGCGGAACGAAGGGGATCATCAGCAGGAAGAGGATCACGTTGTCGATCGCGAAGGCGCGGTTTTCGAAGATCCGCACCCGGATCAACGGGTTGGCGACGCGCAGCTCGAAGGTGACGAAGGCGACGATCAGCGCCAGCCCCGCGGCGATGCAGACCCAGGTGATCGCGCTGCCCCAGCCCCAGACGCTCGATTGCTGCAGGCCGAGGATGGCCAAGCCCATGCCGCCGGAGATCAGCGCCGTGCCGCGGTAGTCCAGCGGCGCCGGGTGCTTGTGGTCCTCGGGCTTGGCGATCGCGGTCAGGGCCAGGGCGATGATCGCGACCGGGATGTTGACCCAGAAGATCGTCCGCCAGCTGATCTCGACCAGGTAGCCACCGGCGAGCGGGCCGATCGAGGTGAGGCCGCCGGTGATGGCGAAGAAGATCGCCATCGCGCGGCCGCGCTCGCGTACCGGGAAGGCGCCGAGGACGATCGCCAGGGCGGCCGGGAACATGATCGCCGCGCCGGCGCCCTGAATGATGCGGAAGGTGATCAGCCAGACCTCGTCGAGGCTGCCGGTCGGGGTCGCACCGCAGAGGCCGGAGGCGGTGGCGAAGACAATCACGCCGAGCACGACCATGCGACGGTGGCCGGCGATGTCGGCAAGTCGCCCGCCGAAGGCGAAGAGCGCCGAGAGCGAGAGCAGGTAGCCGTTGATGATCCACTGCACCCCGGTCGAGGAGAGCGAGAGGTCTTCCTGCAGGCTGGGCACGGCGATCGCGACGATCGTCATGTCGATGAAGGTCATCGAGACGGCGAAAATCATCGCCGCAAGGATCAGTTTCTTGTTGGCGCTGCCGCTCTCATTCATGTCTATTTCGTTTGCCGCAATGCGCCCGAGTCCTTCCGCCGAGTGGCCGAAAATCGGAGCCGGGGTGGGGTTCGATAATCTCGCCCGCGATATGCCCGACGTCTTCTGGATCGGCCTCACCCTCGCCGTCGCGATCTTCTTGATCGGCGCCATCTCGGGCGCTCGCTCGCGCACGACCAGCTTGCGCACCGGCGCCGCGATGGGCGCCTACATGGGCATCATGCTGGCCTTCCCATTGCTGGCCCTAGGCCTCGCGAACAGCTAGCGCAGGTGTCGTGCCTGCCGCGGCTCTTTACTTCATTTAGTTGAAGTAATTCTCTTTGGGAATTAATAGAGTTCGGTGCAGGAACTCTGAATGCCACACTCTGCAAAGTCGGCCCTCGCCCTGTTCGCATTCTCGCTGCTTGCCCTCACGGGTTGCGGCAGCAGTGGCGACTCGAATGACTCGCCCTCCACCGGCCTGCCGAAGGAAATAGTGATCGGCGCCGCGATCGCCAAGACCGGTTACCTCGCGCCCTACGACGGCAACATCGCGGCGGTCGAACAGCTGGTCGACGAAACCAATGACAAGGGCGGGATCGACGGGCACAAGCTGTCGATCGTGCAGGTGGACAATCGCTCCGATCCACAGCAGGCTCCGGTCGCCGCGCAGAAGGTGATCGAAGAAGGGGCGGACGTTCTCCTGCTCAGTTGCGAGGCGCTAACGGCGGCCGCTGCGGCGCCGGTGGCCGAAGAACACGACGAGCTCAACTTCTCGATGTGCGCCGGCGAACCCGGCTATGGGCCGCCTTACACGGGCCACCTCTCCTTCAGCGGCAACCCGAACTTTCTCAGCGAGGTGAGTGCGGGAGCGTCTTTCTTGCATCAGCGGGGAATCAAGCGGCCCTTCCTCATGTGCGACACGGCGATCGTTATGGGCAAGGCTCAGTGCTCCGCCTTCGGGCAGGTGTGGGAAAAGCTCGGCGGAACGATTGCCGGCTCCGCCGATTTCGCCAACGGCGACGAGTCGATCGCCGGTCAGGTCAGCGAGCTGAAGAGATCCGATGCCGACGCCGTGGTCATGGCCTCCTATCCGCCCGGCGGGGCAGCGGCGATCAAGCAGATTCAGGCTGCCGGCATCGACGTCCCGATTCTCGGCGGCAGCTCTTTCGACGGCACCTTCTGGCTCAAGGGCATCCCGGATCCAGGCAAGATCTACGCCACCTCCAACGGCTCTGCCTACGATCCGCCGGACCGTGCCTCGGCGCGCCTGTTCAAGGTCCTCCAGCGCAATGGCGTCAACACCGATGTGTCAGGGACTCTGCTCGCGTCCTACGCCGGCGGCCAACTGATCATCGACACGATCAGGGAAACCCACAGCGTTAGCGGGACCACCCTCGCCGATGCGCTGGAAGCCAAGCCGCACCGGACGATCGTCGGCAAGCTGGCGTTCAGCAGGGACAACCACCTGGGGACCCGGACCTGGCCGGTCTACGTGTACTCAAACGACGTGCCGAAACTGGTGGCGAAGGTTAAGCCGCCGTTCATTCCTAGCTACGGAGGCTGAGCGCGCGCTCGACGAACTCGGCGAAGGCGGGACGGTAGGCGAGGGTGAACCGGTCAGCGAGGGTGCTTACGTCCGAGTTGGGGTCCAGCGACAGCTCGGGCGGCTCGACCGCCGAGATGACCGGCAGATCCTCTTGGTAGACGCGCCACTCGTAGTCGATCGCCTGCTCGAGGGCTGCATCGTCAAAGCCCTCTGCCAGCCCTCCCTCGATCCAGTAGTGCGCCGACTCGGTGGCGCTGATCGCGCGGGCGGCGTGCAGCAGGCAGCGTTCACCCGCCTCGGTGAACATCTGGAACGAGATGAAGTTTGGGGCGATCACGTGGTAGCGGGCCTCGCCCACCGAGCTCCAGAACTTGGCGGCTTTGTCACCGAACTGCATCTCGCGCCGCAGCGTCACCTCGATCCCGTCTCGCTCGACATCCAGCGGCTCGATCACCTCCGGCAGTGGCCCGAGGGTGGTCTCGTGGACGAAGGCGAAATGGGCAACATCGCGGAAGTTCTCGATCATCACGCCAAGTCCGACTGGCAGCTCGTACGTGGTGCCGTGGCCCCAGGTCCAGGTGTCGGCGTCGAACCACGGCAGGTCGGGTGGCTCGCCCAGGGGCTCCTCCAGGACCGTCCAGACTAGGCCCCAATGCAGGCGCACCGGAAAGGCCGCGACGCGGGCGCGGGCAGGGATCTGGCTCTGGTCGGCCAGCGAGGGGATCCGCGTGCAGGCGCCGTCCTCGCCCGCCCACTCCCAGCCGTGGTAGGGGCACTGGATCGACTCACCCTTGACCTTGCCCATCGAGAGCGAGGCGCCGCGATGGGCGCAGCGATCCGCCACCACCGCCGGCTCACCGCCCTCGGTGAGGAAGACGGCAAGCGCTTCGCCGAGCAGCACCGCTCGCTGGGGGCCGCGCTTGAGATCCTCGAGCCGGGCGACCGGTTGCCAACAGTGGCGCAGCGCGAGGGAAATGTCCTCGCTGGTCGGGACTCGGAATGGGCGCTCGCCATACATCGTGTTCTTGTGACTATTTCAGACTTCTATTTCACTCATAGCTGCCTGCCCAAGTAGGCGCGCAGGACATCGGGGCTGCGCCGCAGCTCGCTGCGCGATCCCTGCGCGCGGATCCTGCCGCTGCTGAGTACGACGCAGCGATCGCAGAAGTCGATCGTGCGGGTGGCGTTCTGCTCGACCAGCAGCATCGTCACCCCCTCCTCGCGCAGGCTCTGGAGCAGCTCGTAGATGACGTCGATCATCTTCGGCGCCAGGCCGAGCGAGGGCTCGTCGAGAATCAGCAGCCTGGGCCTACCGAGCAGAGCGCGGGCGATCGCCAACTGCTGCTGCTCTCCGCCCGAGAGCCGATCGGCGCGCTGGTCGGCGCGAGCGCGAAGGATCGGGAAACGCTCAAGCGTCTGCTCCATCCAGGCGCCGCCTGCGCTGCCGCTCTTCGCACCGAGCCGCAGATTCTCCGCCACGGTCAGGGTCTTGAAGACGTGCCGTCCCTCGGGCACCAGCGCCAGTCCCAGCCGCACGATCTGCTCCGGCGCCATGCCGGTCAGGAGGCGGCCCTCAAACACCGCCTGGCCCGAAGTTGGGCGGACCAGCCCGCAGATCGATCGCAGGATCGAGCTCTTGCCCGCGCCGTTCGGTCCAATCACTCCGAGCACTTCTCCTTGACCGACGCTCAGGTCGACGCCGTGGACCACCTCGGTGCGTCCGTAGCTGATCCGGATCTCGCTCAGCTCAAGCATTAACGGTCGCCTGGAAAGAGCTGCCGAGATAGGACTGGACCACGGCGGGATCGACCTGGACTTCCTCCGGAGTCCCGATCCGCAGGGTCGAGCCGTCGTCGAGCACCTGCACCCGGGAGCAGAGCGGCATGACGATGTTCATGTCGTGCTCGATCAACAGGATCCCGCAGCCGAAGTCCACCAGCACGCTGCGGAGAATCGCGATCAGCTCCTCGCATTCCGCTTCGTTCAGCCCGGCGGCTGGCTCGTCGAGCAGCAGGTAGCGGGGCTGGATCGCAAGCGCGCGAGCGATCCCGAGCAGGCGCTGTCTGCCTGGGGACAGTGAGCCCGCCGGCAGCGCGGCCTGCTCGAGCAGGTTGAGGCGGCCGAGCACATCGACCGCAACCGCCACCGCGTGTCGCCTGCCGACCCCGATGCCCATCGCGCCGACGGCGACGCTCTCGAGGCAGCTCAGCTCCGGGAAGGGGAGGGCGGCCTGAAAGGTGCGGCCCAGTCCGTTGTGGGCGAGGCGTGCCGGGGAGCGCCCGGTGACGTTGGTCCCGTCAAGCGAGACGGTCCCCGAGTCGGGTGCTTGAAACCCGCTGAGGACGTTGACGAGGGTCGTCTTGCCGGCTCCGTTTGGGCCGATCAGGCCGAGCGCCTCGCCGGGCTCCAGCGAGAGGTCGACTTCCTTGAGGACCTGCAGGCCGACGAAGGCGAGCGAGACGCCCTGCGCGCGCAGGGCCCCATCCGCTGGGCGATCGATCGGCGGCCGCCTGGCGACGGCAGCGTCGGAACTGTGCGCCGGCGCGACGATCTTCGAGCCCAACCGGCGTAGCCAGGGCAGTTCACCCGCCTCCCTGCCACCGCTGAGGCCGCTAGGCATTGCGATCATCGTCGCCAGCAGGATCAGACCGAGGCCGATCGCGGCGAGGCCGGGTGCTTCACCGATCGAGATCGCGCCGAACAGGCTGGCACCGTTCTCGATGCCCCGCAGCAGCTCGTTCACGATCGAAATCGCGATTGCCCCGACCACGGCGCCAAAGACGCTGCGGGCGCCGCCGACGACAAGCATCGTCATCGTCGTTACGGTCGCGCCGAAGTAGAAGGTGCCGGGGTTGAGGACGCCGGACTGATGGACCGCCAGCGCGCCGCCGACTCCACAAAGGACCCCGCTGATGCCAAACGCGATCAGCCGCTCCCTCATCACCCCGATCCCGATCGAGCGTGCCGCCACCTCGTCCTCGCGCGTCGCCTGCAGGCGGTAGCCGCTCGCCGACCACTTGAACGCGAGCGCCAGAATCACCGCCGCACCCGCCCAGAGCCCTGCCGATTCGACGCTGGTCGTGGTCGGAATGCTGACCAAGCCGCTATTGCCCCCGGTGATGCGATCCCAGTTGGCAACGACGTTGTAGACAACGATCAAGAAGGCGAAGGTGGAGATCGGGATGGCGAGGGTGGAGGTGCGCATCAGGGGCAGGCCGACGACGATCGCCAGCAGGCCGGAGATCACTGCCGCGATCAAGGTCGAGAGCAGCGGACCGAGATCGGCGTCGGCGACGAAATGCGGCAAGCCGGGCGTCTGCAGAAGGGCGAAGGTCGCCGGCAAGGTGAGGAGCGCCGCGATGTAGGCGCCGGCGCTCGCGAAGCCAAGCTGCCCGAACGAGTAGACACCACTGTTGCCGACGAAGACCTGCAGCCCGATAACGATGATCAGGTTGCAGAGAATCAAGGTGACGGTGCCCTGCAGGGAGGGCGTGCCGTTGACCCCGACCACAACGGTGATCGCGATCAAAAGCAGCGGCACCAGCAGTGAAGTGGCCGCGAAGCGGCGAGAGAGAGGTCGCAGGCCGCTCACACCCGCGCCTTGCCGATCTCTCCTCCAAGCAGGCCATGCGGCCTGAAGATCAGGATCAGCACCGGGACGGTAAAGACGATCGCGTCGCGGAACGGCACCAGGCCCTCGGGGAGGTAGACGCCGAGCAGGGAGGCGAGGACCCCGAGCAGCAGGCCGCCGATTACGGCACCAAACATCCTGCCGAAGCCACCGATCACCACGGCGACGAAGCCGACCAGGACCGGAGTAAGTCCCATCGTCGGTGACACCTGGCCGGTCTGCATGACGATCAGCACGCCGACCGCGGCGGCGAGCGCTCCGCTGATCGCGAAGGCAATCGCGATCACCCGGTCGGCGCGGACGCCGAGCAGGCGCGCCATCTCGAAGTTCTCCGCCGCCGCTCGCATCGCCAGGCCGGTGCGGGTTCGGTAAAGCAGCCAGCCGAGGCCGCCGAGGACGATCACCGTCAGTCCGAGGGTGATGAACTCCAGGTTCGGCACCGAGATGCTGCCGATGCGGGTCGATTCGCTGATCGCGGCTGGCGTCTGCACCGATTGAGCCCGGGTGTCGACCGTTACCGCGACGACGTTCTGCAGAATCGCCGCGACCGCCAGCGAGGTGACCAGCTGCGCCGAAAGGTCGGCGTCACGTACCGGCCGAAAGGCGACGCGCTCGGCGAGAAGCGCGATCGCGATCCCGGCCAAGAGGGCACCCGCAATCGCTGCCGCGAAAGGCAGCCCGGCGAAGAGGAAGAGGGCGTAGGCGGCGAGCATGATGAACTCGCCGTGAGCGAAATTCATCATCCCCATCACCGTGTAGACGAGCGTGATGCCGAGGGCAATCAGGGCGTAGAGGCTGCCGAGTGAGAGGGCATCGATCAGGTTCTGGCCCAGCTCGGTCATCGCGCCTGATTGATCTTTCCATAGCGCTTTAAAAAGTTTGCGTCAGCTGATCTCGAAGGTGAGTTGAGCGCCGTCGGCGCGATAGATAAGGCGGGCGAACTCGAGCGGACGCTCCCCCTTCGAGCCCCTGGCCCGGCCGTACTGGACAAAGCGCCCCATCAGGGCGGGATCGCCGGCCGAGGCGCCAACCTGGGAGGACCCCCACTCGCCGAAGAAGGTGTGCTCGACCGCGACCGTGGCGCGGGTCAGGTCAAGCCCCCCGGCCCCGGGAAGTTTCGCTCCAACTTTGAGCGCCTGGGCGGTGGGAAGTAGCCAGGGCACGAGGGCGACCGAGGAGAAGGAGTCGATGAGGACGACCGAGGGCTGTCCGACATCGACGACCGCATGGACGTGCGCAACCGGTGTGCGCCGGTCCTCGATCTCGAGGAAGTGCGACACAGTGCGATCGGGGTGGCGCTTGCGCGCGCTGAGCACATTGACCGTCGGGCCACTCTGTTTTTCGGACCACAGTTCGACCAGTCCGGCCACCCGGACCTCGCGCCGCGGCGGGGCGACGAAAGCGCCCGACCCCTTGACCCGGACGATGGCTCCGTCGCCGACGAGAAGCTCGAGCGCCGGTCTGATCACGGCGCGCGAGACCTTGAACTCTTCCTCGAGCTCGCGCTCGGATGCAAAGCGGGCGCCGGCCTCCCAGGTATCTACCTCCAACATCACCTTGAGTGCCGCCGCGAGCTGGAAGTAAAGCGGCACGTCGCTGTCGCGGTCGAGCTCGTTGACGCCGGTCAGGGGTACGGTCGAGGACCGCTTAGGCCGGCCCCGAACCGGTTGGGTGAGCTTGGCCATTTGGAGCCGAGGATACTTATTAGTTCGCGAACCTACCCGCCTAGCAGCGGCGTCGCGGGGCATGAATGGTCACCAAAGCGGGTACCGCTGTCTTCTCTGTTCATGACAGCAATGGAGCTATCATGACAACAAAGAAGGAAGACGATGGCCCAATTGACGATTCCAAGACTTGAGCTCCACGACGGCATTGAGATTCCCCAGCTTGGCTTCGGCGTCTTTCAGATACAGCCCGAGGACACTCAGGTCGCGGTCGAGGTGGCACTGGAGACCGGTTATCGCCACATCGACACTGCCGCCGCTTACCGCAACGAGGCGGGGGTCGGCGCGGCACTCGCCGCCTCGGGCCTTCCTCGCGAGGACATCTTCGTCACCACCAAGCTCTGGAATTCGCAGCAGGGGCATGACTCGACCCTGGCCGCATTCGAGTCGAGTCTCGAGCGGCTTGGCCTCGATCACGTTGATCTCTACCTGATCCACTGGCCCGTCCCCAGCGGGGATCGCTTTGTCGATACGTGGCGTGCCTTTGAGCGGATCTACGAGGAGGAGGCGGCGCGCACCATCGGGGTCTCCAACTTTCGCATCGAGGACCTGGAACGGCTCGAGGTCGAGACCGACACTCGGCCGACGGTCAATCAGGTCGAGCTGCATCCTCGCCTCCAGCAAGGCGACCTGCGCACCTGCCACGCCAAGCAGGGGATCGCCACCGAGGCCTGGAGCCCGCTGGCGCAGGGCGATCTGCTCGACGACGAGACGATCGTCCGAATCGCCGATCGCCACGACCGCACGCCCGCTCAGGCGATCCTGCGCTGGCACCTGCAGCTGGGCAACATCGTCATCCCCAAGTCGGGGACGCCGGAGCGGATCCGCGAGAACATCGAGATCTTCGACTTCGAGCTGAGCGACGAGGACATGGCCGAATTCGCGAGACTCGACTGCGATGAGCGCATCGGCCCAGACCCGGAGACGTTCGTCTCGCCGTAGCGCGCTGCTCAACGCGGTCGCCGCGACCGCGTTCTTGGTCGGCGGATCGCTCTTCGCGATCGGCGCCGCGCTGGCCCAGGCCGGGGTCTCGACGACCGCCTGCGCATCGGTCTACCTGGTCGGCGGCGTCTTCTTTAGCACCGGTGGCTACAGCTCGGTCTTGCAGGTGGTCAACGAGCCCGGTGAGCAAGGCGCCGAGCCGGCGCGCTGGCGCTGGTGGTCACGCGAACCGAGCCGGCTGCAGTGGCTGAGCGCCGTGGTCCTCTTCGCCGGCACCCTGGTCTTTGCAATCAACCTGGTCGACTCGTTCATCGCCGAACTCAGCCCGGCCGCCGAGGATCGCCTGGTCTGGTCGCCGGACATGGTCGGCTGCGCGCTCTTCCTCATCTCCGGCCACCTGGCCTTGGTCGAGATCGGCGGCGGCCGTCGCTTCTGGCGCCATCGCGACCTCGGCTGGTGGATCGTCGGCGTCAACCAGATCGGTTCCGTTCTCTTCATGATCTCCGCCGTGGCTTCATTCGTCGAGCCGGCGAGCGCCGAAGCGGTCAACATCGGCATCGCCAACTGGGGCACGCTTACCGGCGCCCTCTGTTTCGCCGTGGCGGGGCTGATGCAGGAGTTCGAGCACCCGCTCGGACCCCGGCGGTGCCGTACCTAGGCCTCGGCGGTTTGGGGCCGTCGCACCTCGTGGCGGCCCTCGCCATAGAGGCGGGTCTCGTAGGCGATCATCGCCCAGATCAGCAGGTTGGCGATCGCGATCGGGGCCAGGGCGGGTACCTCCGTCGCAACAGGCACCAGGACCAGCAGGAGGATCCCGAGCAGCAGGCGCTGTCGGTTGATCGTGTGTACGTGGCGGTAGCGAAAGGCGACGTGGCCGAATAGGTATATGGCGAGGCCGCCGAACAGGGCAAAGGCCGGCACGGCGTGGAGGTGCTCGTCGGTGTGGCCGATCGTCGTCTTCAGGCCGAGGGCGACGAGGACGATCCCGGCCACCATCACCAGGTGCATGTAGGAGTAGGAGTCGCGGGCCATCTCGTTCTGCACCCTGCCGACTTCGGCCTCGGCCAGGCGGCGGCCGGCGACGATCGCGACGATGTCGAAGTAGATCCACCACATCGCCGCGGTCAAGGCGACGCCGAGCACAGCGGCGGTCCCGATCGCGAGGTCGAGGGAGTGGGAGGCCCCGACGCCGATCGCGACGATCGACTCACCGAGGGCGATGATCACGATCAGGCCGTGGCGCTCGGCGAAGTGACCTGGCACGAGTTTCCAGCCCTCGGAGCCGAAGAAGTAGGGCCCGGCCATGTCGAGGAAGAGGGCCAGCGCCCAGAGCGCGCCCTGGGCGAGGCCGTCGAAAAGGGACGCCGTGGCCAGCAGGACGACGGCGACGGCCGTGCTTGCGGCGAGGCCCAGAACCGAGTGGCGCAGCGCGTCGTCCTCGGGGCTGGCGAGCATGAACAGGACGATTTGCGCTGAGCGGACCACCCCGTAGATCAGTGCGAAGGCAAGCGCCAGGCCGCCGAACGCTTCCGGCACGCAGAGCGAGACGAGCAGCAGCGCTGCCATCGCGCCAAAGATGACCAGTCGCACCGCGCCCTCCTCGGGGTCGATCACGCTGGTCAGCCAGGAGTAGCCGGTCCAGGCCCACCAGAGCATGCCCAGCACCAGCAGGCCCTGGGCCAGGCCCGACCAGGTCGGGTGATGGGCCATCAGCGCCGTGCACTGGGTGATCGCCAGTACGAAGACGAGGTCGAAGAAGAGCTCCAGCGGCGTCACCCGCTCGCCTTCGCGCAGCGTCGCGCCGAGCCGGGAGCCTCCTGTTTCCTCGCGGGCGGCCATCGCCGCCATATTGTCAAGCGGCGGCGGCCGGCTGAGTGTCTTCGGCGTGGTAGCGCTCGAGCAGCGCCTCCTCCTCGTCCCGCTTCGGGAAGAAGAAGAAGACGAGCGCGGCGCCGAGCAGGACAGCGGCGATACCGGCGGTGTAGGCGAGCTCGTCGCCCTGCAGGAACGAGGCCTTGGCGGCGGCGATGATCTGTTCGGAGTGGCCGGGGTACTGAGAGGCGAGATCGGCGGCGCTGGAGAAGGACTTGGTCAGCTCGCCTTCGACGTTCTCGGTGATCTTGGCCGATTCCCCGGAGGAGGCGATCGCGGCGCTGGCGGCGGCCGCGTAGCCGGCGGTGAGCAGGGCACCGAAGATCGACTGCATGATCGCGCCGCCGAGGTCGCGCTGCAGGTCTGCGGTTCCCGAGGCCATGCCGGCGCGGGTGACCGGAACCGAGCCGGTCAGCGAGTGCGACGCGGGAGTGCCGGCGAAGCCGACGCCGATCCCGATCAGGGCGTAGCCGAGGCCGACCTTCCAGTAGTCGATGTTTTCCTTCCAGAGCAGCAGCATCGTCAGGAAGCCGAGCAGGCAGAAGACGTAGCCGATCAGCAGGGTGAAGCGGGCGCCGCGCGCCTCGACCAGCTTTGCCGAGCGCGGGGCGACGATCACCATCAGCACCGCCGCCGGCAGGATCGCTAGGCCCGAGTCGAGGGTCGAGTAGTCGAGCACGTTCTGCAGGAACTGCTGGCCGATGAACATCGCCCCCATCAGCGAGCCGAAGACGATGATCCCGGCGCAGGCCGCGACCCAGAAGATGCGGCGTGCCGCTACGTCGAGGTCATAGAGCGGCGAGCGCGCCCGCCGCTGGCGGACCACGAAGGCCATGGTCGCGGCGACCGCGACGATGCCCAGCCCGATCGCCAGCGCCCCCTTGCCGGGGACCGGCGCCAGGTTGATCCCGAGCACGAGCGCCGCGATCAGCAGGATCGAGAGGATGCCGCCGAGGTTGTCGACCGGCTCGGTCGCCTCGTTGACGTGGGCGGGGACGTAGCGCCAGGCCATGAAGAGGGCGAGGGCCGCCAGCGGCAGCGTGACCAGGAAGACCGAGCCCCAGTCGAAATGTTCGAGCAGGGCGCCGGAGAGCAATGGCCCGAGCGATGCGATCGCGCCGCCGATCGCCGACCAGAGCGCGATCGAACGGGTCCGCGCCGCGCCCGACCACAGCGCGGTGATTAGGGCCAGGGTGGTGGGGAAGGCCATGCCCGCCGCGACACCGCCGAGCAGTCGAGCGACGAAGAGGACGCCATCGGAGGGGGCGAAGCCGGCGAGCAGGGAGGCCGGGATCGAGAGCCCCATGCCGAGCAACAGCATCATCTTGCGCCCGTAGCGGTCGCCGAGCGCGCCCAGGTAGAGGACCGAAGTCGCCAGGCCCAGCGAGTAGCCGACGGCGATCAGGTTCAGCGTCGTCTGGCCGGAACCGAAGGCCTTGCCGATGTCCGGCAGGGCGACGTTGGCCACCGCCAGGTTGAGGTTGGCAACCGCCGCGACCAGGATCAGCGCCGCGAGGACGAGTCCGGCGCGCTTGGGGCTGCTCGACTCCATGCAGTGCCCAACCTATCCCAGCATGACGGCGGTCACGCCCGGCGCGGGCGCTGCCTGAGAGGATTCGCCTCGATGGCGGAGGATCGCAAGCGCCCGGAGGCTCCTCGTGCCGAGAAGGTGTTGCCGGGGATCTGGAGGCTGAGACTGGCGTTGCCCTGGCCCGGCGTGCCCCACGGCAACGCCTGGGCGGTCGCCGCTGACGGCGGCATCGTCCTCTTCGACACCGGGATCGGCGGCGAGGGTCGGATCCGCCAGTTTGACCTCGCCCTTGCTCAGGCCGGCTTCGATCTCGGCGACGTCAAGCTGCTCGTCTGCACCCACTCCCACACCGATCACTACGGGCTGGCGGCGCCGATCGTCGAGAGCGCCGGCTGCGAGCTCTGGATGCATCCCAGGTGGGAGCACGTGCGACTGCTCGCCGACGACCCCGCGGCGGCGCTCGAGCAGCGGCTCGAGGTGGCGCGCCAGAGCGGCGTCCCGGTCGCCGGGCTCGAACGCTACCGCGAGTCCCGCAAGGACGATGACGACAACGGGATCGACGCGATCGTCGAGCCCGACCGCGATCTGCTGCCCGGGGTCGAGGTCGAGACCGACGTTGGTGCCTGGCAGGTCTACGAGACGCCTGGACACGCCCCCTCGCACGTCGTCCTGTACCAGCCCGAGAGCAACGTGCTGATCTCCGGCGACCACCTGCTCGGTCGCACGGTGCTCTTCTTCGACCACGGCCACAGCCCCGATCCGGTCGGCGAATTTCTCACCAGCCTCGACGAGGTCGAGCCGCTCGAGGTCAACCTCTGCCTGCCCGGGCATGGCCGGCCGTTTCGTGATCCCGAGGCCAAGATCGCCGAGGCGCGGCGCCAGGTCGGCGAGCTGCTGGGGAAGACTCGCGACGGGCTTGCCGAGGGAGAGAGGACGGCGTTTGAGATCGTCGCCGAGATCGTCGGTGCCGACAACGTCAACACGCCGGTCAGCGCCTGGGTCCTGCAGATCGTCCTCTCTTGTCTCGACCATCTGGTGATCGTTGGCGAGGTTGTGAAGGCTGAGGGGACTGATCCTCAGAGGTGGAGACTGGCGTGAGGAGGACCGGGTGCCCCTCCCGGCTCAACTTTTTCGGTGGAGAGGGGTGGCTGGCAGAGATTGGATCGCCGAAAAAGTACAAGCCGCCGGGAGGGGCACCCGGTCCTCCCTATAGCCTTCGCTGCCGTGGCTAGCTTTACTTTCACGCGCGAGGTTGCGGCGCCGGTCGAGACTGTGTTCGAAGTGCTTACCGATCATCGGAGGTACTCGGAGTTGACGCCGTTGCGGAAGTCCGTGCTTGAGCGGGAGGGGGAGCCTGCGCCGAATGGGGTTGGGGCCATTCGCAAGCTGACTGCCGTGGGACCCGCCTTGCGGGAGGAAGTGATCGCCTATGAGGCTCCCAGTCGGTTTTCTTACACGCTGCTTTCAGGGCTGCCGGTGCGCGATCACGTTGGGACCGTGGAGCTGACGCCCAACGGCGGCGGCACCAAGATGGTCTATGCGGTGAAGACACAGCCGACCGTGCCGGTTGTCGGCGCCGTCGTCATCGCCGCCGTCAAGCAGGGGGTCAAGGGGTTGATCGGCGGAGTCGTCGCCGAGTCCGAGCGCCGCGCGTCCGCAGCGGATGGCTGAGGGCGGGCTCAAGGCCCGCCTCCGGCGCGACGCGAAAGAGCTGCTGCGCCGGACCAACAGGTTCTGGCACGAAAAGCGCCACATCGCGATCGGGCTGATCGTCGCAGCGGTAATCGTCGTGGCCGGCGCCGGCGTGCTTGCCTACGAGCTGCTCAAGCGCCCGGCCGACGTTCACAACTCGAATGCCGCCTTCGTGCCGCAGAAGCCGCCGAAGCCGAAGGCGAAGACCGTCAACTGGCCGATGTTTGGGCTCAACCCGGCCCGCACCCGCTACCTGCCGGCGAAGGGAGTCAGGCCGCCGTTCCGCAAGCTCTGGCGCTACACCGAGCGGCCGCTGCTCGAGTTCCCGCCGATCTACGTCGGCGGCAAGCTCTACTTCGTCAACAACAACGGCACCGCCTACGGCCTTGACGCGAAAAACGGCAAGGTGCTCTGGGAACGCAGTCTCGGCCGCCTCAATGCCTCCTCGCCGGCCTACTCCAAGCACCGCCTCTACATCGTCAATCTCGTCCCGGGCCACATAGTCAAGCTCGATGCGAAAACCGGCAAGACGGTCTGGAAGTACGAGTTGCCGGGCCGGGCCGAGTCCTCGCCGGTGGTGATCGGCCGCACGGTCTACTTCGGCTGCGAGGACGGCAATCTCTACGCGCTGAGCACGATCAGCGGCAACGTGCGCTGGGCGACGCCGCTCGGCGGACCGATTAAGTCGGCCCCCGCTTACTACCACGGCACCCTCTACGTCGGCGACTACGGCGGCTACATGAACGCGGTCGACGCCAAGACCGGCAAGCTGAAGTGGCAGAGCGGCTCGCTGGGCCAGGGTTTCGGCACCTCGGGCCAGTTCTACTCGACGCCCGCCGTCGCCTTTGGCCGCGTCTACGCCGGCAACAACGACGACCGCGTCTACAGCTTTGACCTCAAGGACGGCACCCTCGCCTGGAGCTACTCGACCGGCGGCTACGCCTACTCGGGCCCGACCGTCTCGACCACGCGCCACAGCCCGCCCACGGTCTACATCGGCTCCTTCGACGGCAACGTCTACGCGCTCGACGCCAAGGACGGCGGCGTGCGCTGGAGCCGTTCGGCCGGCGGCCAGGTGGTCGGCTCGCTCTCGGCGATCGGCGACATCGTCTACGTCGCCGAGTTCACCAACAACACGACCAGCGGCTTCATGATGAAGAGCGGTCGCAAGGTCTTCCACTACCGCCGCGGCACCTATTCGCCGGTGATCTCCGACGGCCACCGGATCTACCTGACCGGGTACTCCAGCATCACCGCCCTGCAGCCCTACAAGTTCAAACGCGGCGTAGCCCCAGCGATCGTCGCCCCGAAGGGCAAGCCCCACCCGCAGCAGAAGCAAAGCAAGCGAACTGCATCAAATTCTCATCCTCGTGGATAGAGAATTTGATGCAGTTCGCGTTTACTAGGACGGCGGGGCGAGGCCGCCCGGCGGGGGCGGTGGCGCCACCGGCGGGTTGGGCGCGAAGGCGGGGAAGACCGGGTGGTGGAGGGCGTCGCTGAGCGCCGCCAGGCTGGCCGGGTAGTTCTGGATCCGGTAGGCGCTGGTCGAACCGAAGTCCTGGTAGTAGACCAGCATCTTGGTCCGCTTGTGACGCCGCACCCAGGTCATCAGCTTGGTCATGTAGGCGGGGTCATCGCCGCTGGAGACGCCGAACTCAGGGAGCGCGAAGGGCTTCGCAGAGAAGCGGTTGTAGAGGCCGCTCAGCGCTTTCCAGTCCTGGTTGTCGGAATAGAAGTCGGTGCCGACCCAGTCGACGTAGTCGTCGCCCGGGTAGAAGTGTTTTGGCCGGTTCTGTGGGACCGTCGGCGAGCCGGCCGGCAGGGTGCTCCAGAGCACAGCGACCGGTGCCCGCGGCAGGCCGTTTCCCCCGGCGCGCAGCGGCGCCAGGCCGGCTTCACCCAACCGCGCGTTGATCCTCGCGCGGCTGCCGCCACCGTGGACGATCAGGTAGATGCGGCGGAAGGCGAGGCGGTACCAGCGTGGCTTGTGGGCGGAGTCGCGGGCGTTGCCGGCGCAGTCGTAAGAGGCGTAAACGTTGAGGCAGCGGTTCGGCTCGCCCAGCGGGCGGATGTAGGCGGCCATTTTCTTCTCCCAGAACAGCCGGTTGAGGCGGATCAGGTATTCGTCGCCGTAGCCCTGTGCGATCGCCCGCGGGTCGATCAGCTCATGGCCATCGCCCGTATCGGCGGTGGTGATGTGCAGCACGGGACGCGCCCGCGCCGCCTGCCAGCGTTCGATCGACTCGGGGAAGTCCGAGCCCCAGGTGCGGAAGCTCTCGATCAGCGCCGGGTGCTTGTCCAGCGCCTCGCTGAACTGACCGAAGTCGGCGGAGTCGCCGGTGTCGCTGACCCCGAAGAAGATCTTCTTGCCGCGCGGCAAGAGCGCGCCGGCTTCGGCGCACGGCGCCACGGCCAGGCAGAGCATCGCCGCGGCAAGGGCGACCAAGGCGATTCGCTGTCCCATCGGGCGCATCCGAGCCTCATTCGACTGGCTAAGGACAAGTCCCTCCCCGCTAAAGGGTCCGGAGCCGGAGGTTTAGATGACAGCCGGCCCGTCAGCGGGGAGATCGTGAGGTCTGAAACACCGGCCCGCGGCGATCGATCCGGTGCGGTGCGGAAGCGAGCCCTGCGCCAGCATTTAGGCGGCCGGTTCGAGCGCGCTATCCCGGGGGTGCGCGGCGACGAGCGCGAGTACTTCGGGCCCGAACTTCGTGATGAAGCTGGGGCCGATGCCGCGGATCGCGACGAGGCTCGTCTCGTCGCTGGGGCGCGTCGCCGCGATCGCCGCCAGCGTCGTGTTGTGGGCGATCGTGAAGGCCGGTTTGCCGGCGGCGACGCGCAGGCGCCAGGCCTTCAATTCGTCGAAGAGCGGGCCGTCCGCGTCGGAAAGCTCGGGCGGCGGCGCGGCCGGGGCCTTGGCCCGGCTCGGCGCCCGCACGGTGATCGTCTCCGGGTCCGGCAGCCAGCTCTGCGCGTCGCAGACGTCGCAGCAACGGCCCAGCGGTCGGCCCGCCTCGCGGTCGCCGAAGTGGTCGAGGATGCTGCGGCGCCGGCAGCGGTCCTCGTAGATGAAGGACTTGATCGTGCGGTAGTCGCGCCAGCCGCGCTCGCGGGCGATCGCCAATTCGGGATCGCGCTGTTCGATGAAGCGGACCAGGCGCCCAAGGTCGGCCTTCATCGCCAGCATCACCGCCTTCGCCGGCAAGCCATCGCGCCCGCCTCTGCCGGCCTCCTGGTAGTAGGCCTCGAGGCTGGTCGGGATCGCCATGTGCCAGACCGAGCGCACGTTGGCCTTGTCGACGCCCATGCCGAAGGCGTTGGTGGCGACGATCACTTCGACCTCGCCGGTCATGAAGCGGCGCTGTGTGGCGGTGCGGTCCTCGGCCTCCATGCCGGCGTGGTAGCCGAGCGCGCGCAGGCCGGACTCGCGCAGGGACTGCGCCACCTCGTCGGTATCGCGGCGGGTGCCGCAGTAGACGATCGCCGGCCGGTTCTCGGGGTCGGCAAGTCCCGCTTCGAGCAGCGCCAGTCGCCGCGCCTTCGAACCTTTGCCCTCTAGTTGGACGACGTCGAAGGAGAGGTTGGGACGGTCGAAGCCGGAGCGCACCTGCAGCGGTTTGCGCAGGCCGAAGCGCGAGACGATCTCGGCCGCCACTGCCTTGGTCGCCGTCGCTGTGCAGGCCATCACGGTCGGTCGCCCCAGTCGCTCGGCGATTTCCGGCAGGCGCAGGTAGTCGGGCCGAAAGTCGTGCCCCCACTCCGAGACGCAGTGCGCCTCGTCGACCGCCATCAGGTCGATCCGCCGCTGCGCCAGCGCATCGAGGAAGACGTTCGAGGCGAAGCGCTCCGGCGAGCAGTAAACGATCCGTGCCGCGCCGCTGCGGACCTGATCGAGCGCAGCGCGCGCCGCCTCGGGGCTCATCCCCGAGGAGATCATCGCCACCGGGTGCCCGGCGGCGATCAGCCGCCGCCACTGGTCGTTCATCAGCGCGATCAGCGGGCTGACCACGATCGTCAGGTCCTCGGTCGCCAGTCCCGGCAGCTGGTAGCAGAGACTCTTGCCGCCGCCGGTCGGCATCACGATCAGCGAGTCGCGACCTTCGAGCCCAGCTTCAACGGCCTCGCGCTGCCCCGGCCGCCAGCTCTCGAACCCGAGCTGCGCCAACAGGGTGTCCGCCTTGCTCTGCGTCGAAAGGGTCACCCGCCCAACCTATGACTTTGTCCGGCGGGTGGCGCGGGGGAGGGGGGTCGAGGACGTAAACGTCGCCCGCACGCCCCCTCCCCCGTGACAGGACCCGCCGGCCTATCCAACGATTTGCGCAGGAACTTGAGACAACTCCTCGGCGAGAGCGTCAATTTCCTGCGCCAGCTTGCGGGTATCGGCCTTGCTCAGTTCTGTGTAGGAGACGAAGCCGTTGCCGCGCCGGTAGGGCTTCAGCGAGGCGTAGACGTCGTCGAAACTCACTTCGATTTCCTGCGCCAGCTTTGGGTCCTTTTCGCTCAGCAGTGGCTCGACCGCTTCGAATGCCGCCTCGGCGCCTTCGACGTTGGCCTTGAAGTCGACCAGGTCGATGTGCGAGTAACGCTCCTCCTCACCGGTGATCTTCGAAGCCGAGACCTCACCGAGCAGCTCGTTGGCGCCATTGGCGATCTGCACCGCCTGCAGGTCGACGTTCCTCACCTTCTGCTGCAGTTCTTCGACGTCGGCCAGTAGATCCACTGCGACCGGCTTCATGCCGTCGGTCGTGTTTTCCACCCAGAGCGCCTTCTCGATCCGGTGGAAACCGCCGAATTCATTGGCGGGCACGTCGTTTTCGCGAGCGTCGATGCGGGGGTCGAGGTCACCGAAGGACTCGGCCACCGGCTCGATCCGCTCGTAGGGGATGCGCGCAGCGGCGTAGAGGGTCTTAGCCTCATCGACTTCTCCCGATTCGACTGCGGTTACGAAGGGCTCCGTGGCCGCGGTCAGCTCGGCCGTGTTCTTCTCGAGGTATTCGCGGTACTCGGCGACCGCGGCTTCGATCTCTGGGCTTGTCGTCGCGGTGGCGCCGCCGGTCACCGTCAGGGTGCCGTCTTCTTCCTCGCCGCCGTTGCAGCGCAGGGTGTATTCACCCTCCTCGAGGGTCAGCGAGAAGCTACCCGAGAGGCCGTCGGAGAGGTTCTCGACCTCGCCCAGGATCGTGTCCCCATCCAGTACCTCGAGCTCGGTCACGCTGGCGCTGCCGGTGTTTTCGACCTCAAAGTTGATCGGCCCGGCCGGTGTCTTCGCGTTGTGGGGATCGCAACCCGCGTCGGTCAGTCCGAAGGACATCGTCTTGGCACCGGGCGCCGAGTCGTCACTGGAGCCGCAGCCAGTGGCAAGCAACGCGACGAGGCTGGCGAGCGTCGCGAGCAGGAAGAGGCGGGCGGGAATTCGGTTCATCTGGTTGAAGCTCCTTGCGCTGTGCTTGGACAAGAGTTAGGGGACCCTAACAAAAACCGACATATTCAGTCGGAATGGCTCGAACTGCATCGGCGGCGCCGCGTCAGGCGCCGAGGTGTTGAGGTTCAGCCGAGCAGCGTTTCGCCGACGTAGCCGTTGGGGCGGGCGCCGGGAGGCACCGCGAAGACCGCGCTGCCGACGTGCTTGATGTACTCGTTGAGCGCGTCGCCCGAGCCGAGCCGTCGCTGGATCGCGACGAACTGACGTTGGGGATCACGCTGGAAGCAGATGAAGAAGAGGCCGGCTTCGAGCTCGCCGAGGCTCTCGTCGACGCCGTCGGTGAAGGAGTAGCCGCGGCGCAGGATCCGCTCGCCGCCGTTGGCGGAGGCGGAGGCGAGCCGCACGTGGGCATCGACCGGGATCACCGGCTTGCCACCCTGTTCGACCTCTAGGTCGAGTGAATCGAACTCCTCGCTGCCGCCCAGCGGCGCGCCCTTGTACTTGTCGCGGCCGATCGTTTCCTCTTGGTCGGCGAGCGCCGAGCGGTCCCAGATCTCGAGCAGCATGCGGATGCGGCGGGTCACCAGGTAGCTGCCACCGCGCATCCAGGCGGGGCCTTCGCCGCCGACCCAGACGAAGCGGTCGATCGCCTCGGTGTCCTCGGCCTTGATGTTGGCAGTGCCGTCCTTGAAGCCCATCAGGTTGCGCGGCGTCTCCTGGCTGCGGCTGGTGCTGGCGGTGCGGCCGAAGCCGAGTTGCGACCAGCGCATCACCACCGTGCCGCGGCCGATCCGGGCAAGGTTGCGAATCGCGTGGAAGGCGACCTGGGGATCGTCGGAGCAGGCCTGCACGCAGATGTCGCCGCCGCTTTCACCCTCGTTCAGCTCGTCGGCAGGCAGCGGCGGGATCTGCTGCAGCGCCGCCGGACGCTTGCTCTGCAGGCCGAGCCCGCGCCGCTCGAAGAGGCTCGGGCCGAAGCCGAAGGTGATGGTCAGGCGCGAGGGCAACAGGCCCACGGTCTCGCCGGTGTCGTCGGGCGGCGCAAGCTCGACCTCGTTGGCGTCGCCGATCATCTGCCCGGCGGTCATTTCGGCGGCGGCGCGCGACCATTCCTGCATCAGCTCGCGTAGCGCCGCGCGGCTTGGGTCGACCAAGTCGAAGGCGGCGAAATGGAGCCGGTCCTGCGCCGGGGTCGCGATCCCAGCCTGGTGTTCCCCGTAGAAGGGAACCGAGCCGGTGCCCTCGCTCGCCTGCACCTCGTCGCTGCCGATCAGGTAGCCGGCCGCGCCGCCGAGGCCGATCCCGGCCGCGCCGACTCCTGCTGAGGCAAGCAGTCGCCGCCTTGTGAGCTCAGTCATTGCGATGGGCCAATGGGCTCAGGCCGGGCTCTCGGCGGGCGCCGAACCACGGCTGCGCGCTGGCACGCGGCGCAGGCGCAGGCGGTCGGGCCAGAGCACGTAGAGGACCATCGGCACCGCGTAGAGCGCGTAGATCAGGGTCTCGCCGACCGTCGGGTTGGGTTGCAGACCGAGCATGCCGGTCAGCAGCGAGCCGGAGATTGTCCCCGGTTGCACCAGCCAGGTGAGGTCGAGCGCTTGGCCCTGCAGGCTGTTGAACCAGCCGGCCTCGTGCGCCGTGTGCAGGGAGGTGGCGAGCAGGCCGGCGGCGACGAAAACGAGGATCAGGCCGGTGACGCGGAAGAAACGGGTGAGATTGATGCGGACGCCGCCGCGGTAGATGCCAAGGCCGATCGCGATCGCCGCGACCAGGCCGGTGATCGCGCCGATACTCGCCGCAGTCGTGTCGGTTGAGTCCTGGAAGGCGGCGAGCAGGAAGACCGAAGTCTCGAAGCCCTCGCGCAGCACCGCCAGGAAGGCCATCGCGACCAGGGCCATGGTCGAGCCGCTGGCCAGGGCGCTTGCCGCGTTGCCTTCCAGCACCTTTTTGATCCCGCGGGCGTTGCGCCGCATCCAGACGATCATGTAGGTCACGGCCGCAACCGCGATCAGGCCGATCACGGTCTCCAGCCCCTCCTGCTCGCGCTGGGGCAGCTGTTCGCCGATCACCTCAAGCATCACGGCGATCCCGATGCAGAGCGCGACCGCGATCGCGACGCCGGCCCACATCTGGCGCATCGCGTCCTGCCTGCCCTCCTTGACCAGGAAGGCGGCAATGATGCCGACAATTAGCGAGGCCTCGACACCCTCGCGCAGGGCGATGACCAAAGTGGGAATCAACGCTGCTCGTTCCTCTGCTCTACGTGGTCCGACATGACATTAGGCACCCCTAATTAGGGGTGCCAAACTTAGCACGGTGTCGGGATTGCGTGGGGCGGGCTGCTAGCTCGGCAACCAGGGCTCTTGCCACTGGGTGATGCCACGGGTCAGCTCCGCTGCCTGCGGCGGCCCCCACGTCCCTGGCTCGTAGGGGTGCACCGGTCCGGGTTCGTCGAGCAGTGGCTCGACGACGCGCCAGGTCTCCTCGACCGTGTCCTGACGGGTGAAAAGGGTGTGGCGACCGGCGATCGCGTCGCCGAGCAGCCGCTCGTAGGGCTCCGGCTCCTCGCCGGGAATCTTTTCGAAGAGGACTTCCATATCGGCCGGCTCGAAAGCCTCCTCTCCGGCCCGCTTGGCGAAGAGGCGCATGCGAGCGCCGGGCGCTGGCTCGATCCGCACCGTCATCCGGTTCGGGTCCGGCCGCTTGTCGGCGCCGACGCCGAGCGGCGGCGGTCGCCTGAAGACGACGCTCACCTCGCTCGACTTGGCCGGCATGCACTTGCCGGCGCGGATGAAGAAGGGCACGCCGTGCCAGCGCCAGTTGTCGACCGCCAGCTCGACCGCGGCGAAGGTCTCGGTGGTCGAGTCGGGCGCCACGTCCTTGACGTCGAGGAAGCCCTCGTACTGGCCGCGCACGTATTTCTTCGGGTCGGCGGTGCGCATCGCCTTGAAGAATTCGAGCTTCTTGTCGCGGATCGAGTCGTGGTGGTTGCCGGTCGGCGGCCCCATGCCGACCAGCGCCAGCACCTGCAGGGCGTGGTTCTGGATCACGTCGCGCATCGCCCCGACCGCGTCGTAGAAGCGGCCGCGATCGTCGACGCCGAAGTCCTCGGCGATCGTCATCTGCACGTGGGAGACGTGCTGGCGGTTCCAGATCGGCTCCAGCACCGCGTTGGCGAAGCGCAGGTAGGTGATGTCCATCACCGGCTCCTTGCCGAGGTAATGGTCGATGCGCAGGATCTGCGTCTCGTCGAGCACCTCGCAGAGTTCGGCGTTGAGCGCCCGCGCCGACTCCAGATCGTGGCCGAAGGGCTTCTCGATGACGACGTGGGCGTTCTCGGTCAGGCCGGCGTCGCCGAGCCCGTGGACCACGGTGGCGAACAGCGAGGGCGGGATCTCGAGGTAGAAGACGGGCCGCTTGGCCTCGCCGATCGCCTCGCCGACGCGCTTGAAGGTGTCGGCGTCGGCATAGTCGCCCTGGACGTAGGAGAGGCGGGCCGCGAGGCGGCTGAAGACGTCCTCGTCGGGATCGCTGACACTCGCCGCGATCGAGTCGTGGGCATGTTTGCGCAACTGCTCGCTGTCCCAGTCGTCGATCGCGACGCCGACGATCGGGCAATCGAGCTTGCCGGCAGCCTCCAACCGGTAGAGCGCCCTGAAGGTCATCTTCTTCGCCAGGTCGCCGCTGATCCCAAAGATCGTCAGCACGTCGGCGGGCGCGTCGGAGTGGTTGGCGGCAGGTTCGGCCATCGGTTCGCCAGGCTACCTCCCCAAGGGGGTGTCTGAGCTTAGCCACGACATATCGTGGGAAAGCTCAGGCACGCCCGCTGTCGCGTAGGGTTAGGACTCATGGAGCTGGGAATGGTCGGGCTCGGCCGTATGGGGGCAAACATGGCGCGGAGGTTGATGCGCGACGGCCACCGCCTTGTCGTCTACGACGTCAACCCTGACGCGGTCGCCGAGCTGGCCGGAGAGGGCGCTGAGGGCGCCTCCTCACTGGAGGAACTGGCCTCAAAGCTGAGCGCGCCGCGCTCGGTCTGGGTGATGGTCCCGGCCGGTGAGATCACCGAGAAGACGGTCGAGGACGTTGCCGCTGCGCTCGACTCGGGCGACGCGATCATCGACGGCGGCAACTCCTATTACCGCGATGACATTCGCCGTGCCGCCAAGGTCGGCGAACAGGGAATCGACTATGTCGATTGCGGCACCAGCGGCGGCGTCTTCGGCCTCGACCGCGGTTACTGCCTGATGATCGGTGGACCCGATGGCGCCGTCGAGCGGCTCGACCCGGTCTTCGCCTCGCTGGCGCCGGGCGTCGAGTCGGCGGAGCGCACGCCGGGCCGCTCGGGCGACGTCTCGCCCTCGGAGAACGGCTACCTGCACTGCGGCCCCAACGGCGCCGGGCACTTCGTGAAGATGGTCCACAACGGGATCGAGTACGGGATCATGGCCGCCTACGCCGAGGGCCTCAACATCCTCAAGAACGCCAACGCTGGCAAGGTCCAGCGCCAGGCCGACGCCGAGACCGCGCCGCTCGAGCAGCCCGAGTACTACCAGTACGACCTCGACCTGCCCGAGGTGACGGAGGTCTGGCGCCGTGGCAGCGTGATCGGCTCCTGGCTGCTTGACCTGACCGCCGCCTCGATGCAGGAATCACCTGACCTCGCCGACTTCGCCGGCCGCGTCTCGGACTCCGGCGAGGGTCGCTGGACCTCGATCGCCGCGATCGACGAGGGAGTGCCAGCCCCGGTCCTCACCACCGCACTTTACGAGCGCTTCGCCTCGCGCGGCCTCGACGACTTCGCTGACAAAGTGCTCTCGGCGATGCGCAAGCAGTTCGGCGGCCACGACGAGAAGCCGTCCTAGGAGCGGGCAATGGCCATTGAGTTCGAGGTCGCCGGCGACGAAAAGGCGGCGGCACGGCGTGCCGCGGAGCTGATTGCTGCGACGGGACGCGATGCCGTGGCGGAGCACAACACGTTTTCGCTGGCGATGAGCGGTGGCCGCAGTCCCTGGGCGATGTTGGCGATCCTCGGCGAATTAGAGGAGATGCCCTGGCCCGAGACCGAGCTCTTCCAGGTCGACGAGCGGATCGCCTCGCCGGGCAGCGAGGATCGCAACCTCACCCACATGGTGCTCGGCCTCTCGATGGACCACCAGGCGATGCTGCGGCCAATGCCGGTCACCCAGCGCGACCTCGAGGCCGCTGCCCGCGACTACGAAAACACCCTCCCCGATCCGCTCGACTGCGTCCACCTCGGCCTCGGCCCGGACGGCCACACGGCATCGCTCGTCCCGGGCGACCCGGTCTGCGACGTGACCGATCGCCGCGTTGCGATTACCGAGACCGCCTATCAGGGCCACCCGCGAATGACCCTCACTTACCCGGCCCTCGCCAGCGCCCGGAAAATCGTCTGGCTGATCACCGGCCCCGACAAGGTCGAGGCGCTGGCCAAGCTTCAGGCCGGCGACACGTCGATCCCTGCCGGCCGGGTCGAGAACGACAACATGGTCATCGTCGCCGACGAAGCCGCCGCTGCCTAGGATGGCCGCGATGGCGATGCTCGAGGGGCTCGACGACCGCGCCCTCGCGATCGACGGCAACAACCTGCAGATCCTCCGCTGGGGCGCAGAGCAGAACCGCGTGCCCCTCGTCAATCTCGAGCCCGCCAACATCGTCCGCGACGACAAGAAGAAGCTCTTCGGCGCCAACGAGGAGCGCGTCCGCGTCGGCTTCGGTGCCGTGATCACCAACATCTGGCTCCCTCTCGAGCGCCAGGCCGACGCCGAGACCTTTGCCGCCGCCGTTGACGCAGCCCGCAAGGCCGCCGGTTAGCAATACACGCTGGCTACTCGCGCGGGGTGACCGCGAGAGCCTTTAGCCGTTCTATCCGCCGGTCTGAATCGCCCACCATTCGCACAAGCCATTTTTCGATTTCGGACAGGTCGAGGTCGTCGCTGGCGATCAGCATTTGTTCTATGTCGATCCAGTCCTTGCGGCGGTCGAACATCGCCTTGCAGATCGCGAGATGCTCCGGGCTGAGGATCAAGACCGTAGCGTCGCCAAAGGGGACTCGGCGGGCTTGCCTGCGCATCGCTTCGTGGATTGGGTCGTAGGCGAAGAAAAGGTCGACAGCATTGTCTCCCCACCAGAGCCGGCATTGCCCGTCCCGCTCAAGGGCTGACGGATCGAGGCGGTTCGCACTGACCCCGATCTCGGTGAGCGCATCGACTACCTCCCCCCAGTGCTCAGTCGGAACAAAGACGTTTATGTCGATGTCGATCGTTGCGCGCGGATCAGCGTAGTAGGCGAGCGCTAGAGCCCCTCCGAGCGCATGCGGCACTTTGGCTTCCGTGAGCGATTCGTGGATGAGGATCACCTTCTCGGGCAGGCTCGGCTGTTCGGCTGCCTCGCCGATCTGCCGAACGCCCGTCATTTGTTGCTCCCGCTGGTCGAGTCGAGTCGGGGGAAGCGCAGGGGCTTGCCCCGTCGTCCTCCCCTGGGAAGCGCGTCGGCGAGCAGAAGCAGATCGAAGAGAGCACGGCCCCGCTCCTCCGGGGTTGCCGCCATCCACAGGGCCACGGCTCGCGCCGCCTCGCCCGTCCGGGAGGCCGCGGCATCCTCGCGGTATCCGTCTTTCAGCATTTCAAGCAGGATCTGGCGCAGGGTGGGATCGAGCCGGTTGCCCCTTGCCAGCTCGGCGATCAGCTCTCGGGCCGACTGCTCGACTGGCTCTCGGGCGACGGGGGCGCCTGCACGCCTGGCGGCGCGCCGCAATTCCTCGCCGCTGGGTGGCCTGACAGCTTTCTCCCGCGCCCTCTCGATGACCTCGTCAGTTAGCTCACGAAACGAGACAAGGGTCCGGCTGCGCGGACCCTTGTCGGTATTGCTCGACTCTCGTATCTCGTAACTGCCCTTGCGGCCGGGAACGATAAAAGCCATAGTGGTACAACTGTACCACTATGGCTGAAGCCCACTTCTAAGCGGTTTCCAGCGATACCGAGTGGTTGGCGACGATCGTCCCGTCGGGGTCATAGCGGCGCTTGACGTCGGCGAGGCGGGCGCAGACGTCGGCGGGCAGGATCGCGTCCGCATCGCAGGGGCGCTCGGTGAAGTTGTAGTAGGAGCCTTCGCCGGCCCAGGGCTGCATCGTCTGCTCGATTTTCTTCAGGTGCTGGGGGATCGCCTCGCCCAGCTCAGGCGTCATCGGCATGCCGACGCTGTACATGACGAAACCGGCCTCGAGGTGGGTGAGCGCGCCGCTATCGGGGTCCGGACGACCGAGCGCGCCGCCGAGGTGGCGCAGCTCGCTGAGCAGCATCGGCGAGCCTGAGCCCGGGCCGGCGACGCTGGCGAAGGCCTCGATCGCGGCGTCGGGAAGCTCGCGGATCGTCATCCCCTCGCCGAGCCCCGGCACCGGGTTCTCGGGGTCCATGTGGATGCGACAGAGGCCCTCGGCGGGGATCTGGCCCCAGGTGTCCATGATCGTCTCGCCCAGCTCGCGCAGCGGCGCGACGATCGCTTCGCCCTCGGCCTGGCTGCCGATGCAGGCGCCGTCGATCGTCAGCAGCGGCCTGCCGCGGATCGGCTCCGGCACATCTGGGATCGGGGGAGGGGTGACGAAGCGGACCACCGAGGTGACGTCATCGGAGACGCCGGCGGCCCAGTCGCGGTAGGCGCTCACCGCGTCGGCGCCAAGCTCGGCCGGAAAGACGAGGGCGCCGGCGTAGATCTCCGAGATCGGCACGAGGTTGAGGTGCAGGGCGACGACGATCGCGTAGCCACCGCCACCGCCGCGCAGCGCCCAGAACAGGTCGGGCTCGTTCTCGGCATCGACCGTGCGCTGCTCGCCGTCGGCGGTGACCAGCTCGATCGCTCTTACGCGGTTGCAGGCGAAGCCGTAGCGGCGGCCGAGCCAGCTGAGGCCGCCGCCGAGCGTGTAGCCGGTCACGCCGACGTCGGGAGAGGAGCCAGGCATCGAGCTGAGGCCGTGCGCTTGCGCGGCGCTGCTCAGCTCGGCGACGAGGACGCCGGCCTCGACCCGGGCCGTCTGGGCTTCCGGGTCGACCTCGATCCCGCGCATCCGCTCGGTCTTGACCAGGATCGTCCCCTCGAGCGAGCCCGCCAGCCCGAAGGCTCCGTGCCCGGTTCCCTGGCCGGCCACCCTGAGCCCGTTCTCGGCGGCGAAGCGAACCGTCTTGGCGATGTCCTCGGCGCTCTCGACGAAGGCGACGGCCTCGGGGCGCTGGTCGGCGGCAAGGTTCCAGGCGAGCCGCGCCTCGTCCCAGTCGGGGTCGGTCGGGGTGGCAACGCGGCCGGCGATCGCCAGCCCGGTGAAGTCACTCATCTGGTCTCCTCCAAGTCAGCTCAGCGTCAAGCGTTCGACGGTGCCATTGGCCCCCACCAGCACCGCGCTCACCATATCCGGCGCAAAGAGGCCGTGGGCGGCGACGCCGGGATCGGCCTCGAGCCGGGCCGCAAGCGCTTGCGGATCGCCGATCTCGCCGCGATAGTCGGCGATGACGCCGCCGTCGGGACTGCTCGGAACGTCGCGCGGCTCGACCTCGGTGCCGAGACGAGCCAAGGTCGAGGAAAGGCCGAAGGCGAAGAGCTCAAGCGGCACCGGCGCGCTCAGGGCGTCGACCGGCTTGCTCGAGTCGGCGATGACGATGAAGCGCTCGGCCGCCGCGGCGACGATCTTCTCGCGCAGGTGGGCGCCGCCACCGCCCTTGATCAGCCAGCCGTCGGGCGTCACCTGATCGGTGCCGTCGATCGCGATGTCGAGTCGCGTCAGCTTGGTGAATTCCTCGACCGGGATGCCCAGTTCGGTCGCCTGCCTCTCCGTTGCATAAGAGGTCGCGACGCAGCGAATCTCGCTCAGCCCGCGTGCCGCGAGCGCCGGCAATAGGAAGTCGACGGTTGAGCCGGTGCCGAGCCCGACGGCCATCCCGTCCTCGACCATCTCGGCCGCAGCCTCGGCGGCTATGCGCTTCTCGGTATCGGCCTCGCTCACCGCGCCGCACTCTACCCAGGCCGGGTGCAACGTTTTTCGGCTCCCCCGAAAACCGCAACGCGTTACACCTCAGCGATCTATGCTCGCGGCGAGATGGATGCGCGGATCTGGATCACGGGCGAAGGCGGACAACCGCGCTCGGTAGCGCTTGCGGAGGAGCGGACCGTGGTCGGCCGCGATCCCGAGGCCGGCATCCATGTCGATGACGAGGGGGTCTCCTGGAACCACCTCGAGATCGAGCGGCGCGGCGAGGTGCTGATGGCGACCGACCTCGACAGCCGCAACGGCACCGCCCTTAACGGCGAGCCGCTCGACCGCCCGCGGCGCCTGCGCAACGGCGACACCCTGATCGTTGGCGGCCACCGCCTCGAAGTCTCGCTCGGGCCGGTGACGCCAGGCGGGGCAACTGTCCCCAGTAGTCAGCCGTCGGTGGCGCTGACCGAAGAGGAGCGGGCGACCGCGGCGGCGCTGGTCGCCCCCTACCGCAGCGAGGGTGCTTTCGCGGGACGTCCCGCCACCCGCGCCGAGCTAGCCGAAGCTCTCCACATCAGCGAGCGCACCGCCCAACGCCGCCTCGACGCGCTGGCGAGCAAGCTGGAAGTCTCCGGCGAAGCGGGCCGCGACCGCCCCCGTCAGATCGCTTCTCGCATCCTCGAGTTGGGTCTAGACCGCGCCTGAGCCACGTCCGTGGCCCGGACCACGCCAAACGTGGCCCGGTTCGTGACTCGGGTGTCGTTTTCACGCACGCCTCGCGAGCGGAGCATCGGTTGCGCAAATTCAACCGACCCGAAAAGGGGAGTCCAATGCTCAACCGTTCGATCAAGTTCCTGCTCACCGTCCTCGCCCTCGCGCTGCTGCCGGTCGCCAGCGCCGCGGCCGCCGGTCACTCCGGGGCTGTGGTCTTCTCGCGGGCGATCGTCACCACCGAAAAAACGAGTAGTGGCGATGTCGAAAAAGCCGAGGGCGGCCTCTACGCGGCCAAGGACGGCCATCTCAATCAACTCACCGAAGACCCAACCGACGGCGAACCAGATTTCTCCGCCGACGGGCGCAAGATCGCCTTCGTCCGCGGTGGCGACGTCTGGACGATGCGCGCGGACGGTTCCGGCCAGCACAAGCTGACCAGCGGGGCCGAAGTCGACAGTCGCCCCCAGTTCTCGCCCGACGGCCACTACATCGTCTTCGAGCGTCGCAACGCCGCCGAAGGCAGCCTGCGCGACCTCTACCGCGTCGATCTCGGCGGCAGCGCCCGCCCGCTCGCCTCCGGCGCCTATGACGAGCACGAAGCGTCGTTCTCGCCCGACGGGCGGGCGATCGTCTTCGTCCGCAGCATTCCGGAGACCGGCGGTGGTTTCGCCGACGACATCCTCTCGGTGCGGCCTTCGGGGGCAGGCCTGGCGCGCCTCACGACCACCACTCACCTCGATGAGTTCTCGCCCCGCTACTTCAAGGGCGGGATCGTCTTCAGCCGCGGACAGAGCGGCGACGGGCCAGGCGCCTACGCCGACATCTTCACCATGCGCGCGAGCGGCAGCAACGTTCGTGTGCAGGTGGCCGGAGCCGGCTCGTCCTTCGTCGAAGACGTCGCGCCGGCTGCGGGGACGCTGCTCTTCCGCCGCGACCAAGGCCTCTGGGTGAAGAAGATCGGCCCGGCCCGTGCCCACAAGCTGAGCGAGGTCGCCGATAACTCAGCGACCAACTCGGTCTTCTCCTCCGATGGGCGCAAGGTGGCTGCGTTCATCGCCACCGACGAAGCCGAGACGCTCTCGGCGATCGACGTCGCCAGCCGCCGCGGCTCGCAGCTCGCCGAAGGCTTCGCGCTGGAAAGCGGCTCGACCGCGACGACGATCGGGTCGGTTATGACCTGGCAGCCGGTGCGGCGCTGAGCCCCAATCCGGTTCTCCCGGGGGGCTCCGCATGGACTCCCCCCGGCTCCAGCTCGAAGGGCCCCCTCCAGGCCGGAGGGGGCCCTTCGTCGTTTCGCGGCTGTATAACCGCCGCGTGGGCGAACCAGCCATCGGCTCCACTCTCGCCGGCTACCGGATCGAGTCGCTGATCGCCCGCGGCGGCATGGGCGTCGTCTACCGGGCGACGCAGCTGGCCCTGGAGCGCCCCGTCGCGCTCAAGGTGATCGCCGCCGAGCTGGCCGGCAAGGAGGGCTTTCGCGAACGCTTCCTGCGCGAGTCGCGCCTCGCCGCCAACCTCGACCACCCCAGCGTCGTGCCGGTCTACGACGCCCGCGAGGAGGACGGTGAGCTGATCGTCGCGATGCGCTTGGTCGAGGGCGGCGACCTGCGCAAGCTGATCGACCGGGAGGGGCCGCTGCAGCCTGAACGCGCCGTCCACCTGCTCCGCCAGATCGCCGAAGCGCTCGACGCCGCCCACGCCGCCGGCATCGTCCACCGCGACGTCAAGCCGCACAACATCCTGATCGAAGGCGAGCGCGCCTACCTCTCCGATTTCGGCCTGGCCAAGGCCTACGCGGAGACCGGCCCGGGCCCCGGCAGCGGCGCCTCGATCGTCGGCACGGTCGAGTACATGGCGCCGGAGCAGTGGCGGGGCGAGAGGGCGGGCCCAGCCGCCGACATCTACTCGCTCGGTTGCGTCCTCTACGAGGCACTGACGGGGATCGTGCCCTACGCCCGCAAGGAGGCCGATACGGAGCCGGAGATGCCAGAGGGGCTGGACGCCGTGATCGAGCGGGCGGTCTCGAAGGACCCGGCCGATCGCTACCGCAGCGCCGGCGAGCTGATCGCCGCGGCCGAGAGGCGGGAGGATGCGAGCCTCGCCGCTACCGCGGTGCTCTCAGGGGGCGGTGATCGGCCGACGGTTCCGATTGACAGCGCTAGCGGTTCGCGCTGGCGATTTGGTTCCCGGCGGCTGCAATGGCTTGGGGCGGCGGTCGCCGTTGCCGCCGGCGCGCTCGTGCTGGCTCTGGCGCTGCTCGGCGGCAACGGCGTCTCGGTCTCCGATCCGATCCCGATCGGCAAGGGTCCACTGCGGGTCGCTGCCGGCGACGAAGAAGTCTGGGCGACCAGCGCCCCGGACGGGACGCTCTCGAAGATCTCCCCGGCGAAGCTGGAAGTCACCGGACCGCCGGTCAAGGTTGGCGCCGGCGTCTCCGGGGTCGCCGTGGGCGAGGGCTCGGTCTGGGTCTCAAGCCCGCGGACGGGCAGGGTCCTGCGCATCGATCCCGACAGCCGCAGGGTGCTGGCCAGGATCGCTGTCGGCGGAAGACCCGGCGCGATCGCCGTCGGCGGCGGCAGGGTCTGGGTCGCGGACGAGGCCGGCGCTGGGATCACTGCGATCAGCGCGACCAGGGGCAAGGTCTACAAGCGCGGCATCGTGCCCCACGCGGCGCCGCTGCGGCTCGCGGTCGGCGCCGGTGGTCTCTGGGTCAGCAGCGCCTCGACCAGCGCAGTGCGCCGCATCGACCTCGGCAGCGCCGACGCCGGCGCGCCGATCCTCGCCGGCCGCGGCCCGGCCGGCGTGACCGTGGCCGGCGGCCTCGTCTGGGTAGCCAACAGCCGCGCCGGCACAGTCACGCGCGTCGACCCGTCCCTGCACACGATCCTCGGCGACCCGATCCCGGTCGGAGGCTCTCCCGGGGGAATCGACGCCGGCCCCGAAACCGTCTGGGTAGCGAACTCAGCCGACGACACAGTCAGCCGCATCAAGCTTTCCAGCGGCGAACCGAGCGGCAGCCCAATCAACGTCGGCCCCGACCCGGGCGCCGTCGCCGTAGGCGCCGACGCGGTTTGGATAGCCAACAACGGCAACGGCACACTGACCCGAATCGAACCCTAAGAGGCCGATCCCGGTAGGGGTGAAACGTCTTGTACTTTTTCGGCAATTCCTTGAGGCGCCAGCCGGCGACTCTCCACCGAAAAAGTTAAGTGCAACCCCTACCGGGATCGGCCCCCCAATAGGATCGAGTCAGTGGACCGCGACCTCGACCAGCTGGCGATCAACACGATCCGCACCCTCTCGATCGATGCGATCCAAAAGGCGAACTCGGGCCACCCGGGAACGCCGATGGCGCTCGCCCCCGTCGCCTACACGCTCTGGCAGCGTTTCCTGCGCTTCGACCCGGCCGATCCGATCTGGCCCGGCCGCGACCGCTTCGTCCTATCCGCCGGCCACGCTTCGATGCTGCTCTACTCGCTGCTGCATTTGACCGGGGTCAAGGCCGTTGATCCCGACTACGAGGTGGTCGGCGACCCCGCAATCTCGCTCAAAGACATCGAAAACTTCCGCCAGCTGGACTCGCGCGCCCCCGGCCACCCCGAGTACCGCTGGACCTCGGGCGTGGAGACGACCACTGGCCCGCTCGGCCAGGGTGTGGCCACCTCGGTTGGGATGGCGATCGCCTCCAAGTGGCAGGGCGCGCGTTACGGCCAGGAGCTCTTCGACTTCGACGTCTACGCGATCGCCGGCGACGGTTGCCTGATGGAGGGCGTCTCAAATGAAGCGGCCTCGATCGCCGGCCATCTCAAGCTCGACAACCTCTGCTGGATCTATGACAACAACCAGATCACGATTGATGGCAAAACCCACCTCGCCTACGACGACGACGTCGCCGCTCGCTTCATGGGCTACGGCTGGAACGTCGCCAGGGTCGGAGACGCCAACGACACTGATCTGATCGCCACCGCTTTCGAGGAGTTCAAGGGCGAGGCGGGTCGGCCGACCCTGCTCATCGTCGACAGCCACATCGGCTACGGCTCGCCGCATAAGGTCGACACCTCCGCCGCCCACGGTGAGCCGCTGGGCGAGGAGGAGGTGCGTGAGACCAAGCGCGCCTACGACTGGCCCGAGGACGCCCAGTTCCTCGTCCCCGATGGGGTCAGGAAGCACTTCGCCGAGGGGGTCTGCAGGCGTGGCGCTGAGCTTTCGGCAGCCTGGAAGGCCAGGCTCACCGAGTACGCAAGGGAGAACGTGGAGCTCGCCGCCGAGATCGATGGGCAGCAGAAGCGCGAGCTGCCGGACGGCTGGGACGCCGAGATTCCAAGCTTTGACCCCGACGAGAAGGGGATCGCGACCCGCAAGGCCTCGCAGCAGGTCGAGAACGCGATCGCCGCCCGCCTGCCCTGGCTGCTCGCCGGTTCCGCCGACCTCACCGACTCGACCTCTGTGCGGCTCAAGTTCGACGGCGCTGCCGACTTTGAGCCCGGTGCCTACGATGGCCGCCAGCTCCACTTCGGCATTCGCGAGCACGAGTCGGCGGCGATCTGCAACGGGCTCTCGCTCTCCAAGCTGCGCCCGCTCTGGTCGACCTACCTCACCTTCTCTGACTACGCCCGGCCGGCGATCCGCCTCTCGGCGCTGATGGAGCTGCCGGTGATCCACGTCTTCACCCACGACTCGATCGGCCTCGGCGAGGACGGCCCGACCCACCAGCCGGTCGAGCAGCTCGCCTCGCTGCGGGCGATTCCCGGGCTCGACGTGATCCGCCCGGCCGACGCCAACGAGGTCGCCGAGGCCTGGCGGGCGGCGATCGACCGCCACCACCAGCCGGTCGCCCTGATTCTCACCCGCCAGAACGTGCCGGTCTTCGACCGCTCGAAGTACGGCTCGGCCGCCGGGCTGCACCGTGGCGCCTACGTTCTTGCCGATCCCGAGGGCGACGACCCCGAGCTGATCCTGATCGCCACCGGCAGCGAGGTGGCGCTGGCACTTGCTGCACACGAGGAGCTGCAGGGCGAGGGCGTTCGCACGCGTGTTGTGAGCATGCCCTGCTGCGAGCTCTTCGACCGCCAGGACGAGCAGTACCGCGAGCAGGTCCTGCCGCCAGGCGTCACCGCGCGGATCTCGATCGAGGAGGCCTCGACGCTGGGCTGGGATCGCTACGTTGGGTCTGGCGGTGTCAAGGTCGGAATGCACACCTTCGGCACCTCGGCGCCGTTGAAGGACGTTCAAACCAAGTTCGGTTTCACCCCCGACAAGGTGGCCGAAGCCGCAAAGGAGCTGCTCTCATGAAGCCGACCGCGAAGCTGCACGACATTGGCCAGAGCCTCTGGCTCGACAACATCACCCGCACGATGCTGGCCGACGGCACCCTGCAGGGCTACATCGAGGAGCTCTCGGTGACCGGCCTCACCTCCAACCCGACGATCTTCGACAAGGCGATCTCCGGCGGCGATGCCTATGACGAGCAGATCGCCGAGCTGAGCGCCAGCGCCGTGACTGAGGAGGGAATCGGCGCCACCCCGACCGAGCGGATCTTCTTCGAGTTGGCCCTTGCCGACCTGCGCGACGCGACCAACCTCTTCAAAGGCGCCCACGAGCGCACCGCCGGCGTCGACGGCTACTGCTCGCTCGAGGTTTCGCCGCTGATCGCCGACGACGCCGAGGCGACGATCGAGGAGGCCGCCGCCCTGCACGCAAAGGCGGAGCGCGACAACCTCTTCATCAAGATCCCGGGCACAGAGGCCGGCCTCACGGCGATCGAGGAGTCGATCTTCGCCGGCATCCCGATCAACGTCACGCTGCTGTTCGACGCGGAGCAATACCTCGCCGCGGCCGACGCCTACATGAAGGGGATCGAGCGTCGGATAGAGGCTGGCCTCAGCGCCGACATCGCCTCCGTCGCCTCGATTTTCATGAGCCGCTGGGACGTCGCCGTCGCAGGCGAAGTGCCCGACGAGCTGCACAACCGCCTCGGCCTGGCGATCGGCTTCCAGGCCTACCGCGCCTACCGCGAGCTACTCGACTCGCAGCGGGTGCAGCGTCTGATGAACGAGGGCGCTCGGCCGCAGCGTCTGCTCTGGGCCAGCACCGGAACCAAGGACCCCGACGCCTCCGACACCCTCTACATCGAGGGCTTCGCCTCGCCCTTCACGGTCAACACGATGCCCGAGCCGACCCTGCACGCCTTTGCCGATCACGGCGAGGTCGGCGCGCTGGTTCCCGTCAATGGCGGCGACTGCGATCAGGTGCTGGCGCAGTTCGGCGATGCCGGCATCGACGTCGACGCGCTTGCCAAGCGGCTGCAGGAGGAGGGCAAGGAGGCCTTCGCGAAGTCGTGGGACGAGATGCTGAAGACGATCGAGTCGCAGGCTGGGACGCGCGCGTGAGCGAAGCGCCGGCGCTGCGCCGGCAGCCCGCCTGGGCGGCACTCGAGCAGCACTTCGCCCAGATCGAGGGGCAGCACCTGCGTGACCTCTTCGCCGCCGATGCGGCGCGCGGCGAGCGCCTCGTCGCCGACGGCGCCGGCCTCCACCTCGACTTCTCCAAGAACCGGATCACCGACGAGACGCTGATGCTGCTCGGCCAGCTGGCCGAGGAGTGCGGCGTCGAGCAGCGGCGCGAGGCGATGTTCGCCGGCGAGCACATCAACGTCTCCGAGGACCGCGCCGTGTTGCACGTGGCGCTGCGGATGCCGCGCGGGCGCTCGCTGATTGTCGACGGGGTCGACGTGGTCAAAGAGGTGCACGAGACGCTCGACCGCATGGCCGCCTTCGCCGAGCGCGTCCGCTCGGGCGAGTGGAAAGGCCACACCGGTAAGCCGATCCGCAACGTCGTTAACGTCGGCATCGGCGGCTCCGACCTCGGCCCGGTGATGGCCTACGAGGCGCTGCGCCACTACGCCCGGCGCGAGATGACCTTCCGTTTCGTCTCCAACGTCGACGGCACCGACTTCGCCGAGTCGACCCGCGATCTCGATCCCGAGGAGACCCTCTTCGTCATCTCCTCGAAGACCTTCACCACGCTGGAGACGATGACCAACGCCCGCACCGCCCGCGAGTGGTCGCTGGCTGGCCTCGGCGGTGACGAGGCCGCGGTCGCCAAGCACTTCGTCGCTGTTTCGACCAACGCAGACGAGGTCTCGAAATTCGGCATCGATACCGAGAACATGTTCGGCTTCTGGGAGTGGGTGGGCGGCCGCTACTCGATGGACTCGGCGATCGGCCTCTCGACCATGCTGGCGATCGGGCCGGCTCGCTTCGAGGAGATGTTGGCCGGCTTCCACGCGATGGACGAGCACTTCCGCGAGGCGCCGCTGGCCGCGAACTTGCCAGCGCTGATGGGGCTGCTGAGCGTCTGGTACGGCGATTTCTTCGGCGCCCAGACGTGCGGCGTCTTCCCCTACGACCAGTACCTGCACCGCTTCCCGGCTTATTTGCAGCAGTTGACGATGGAGTCCAACGGCAAGCACGTCACTTTGGATGGCGCCCGCGTCGACTACGACACCGGGGCGATTTTCTGGGGTGAGCCGGGGACCAACGGCCAGCACTCCTTCTACCAGCTGATCCACCAGGGCACGCGGCTTATTCCCTGCGACTTCATCGGCTTCTTCCACTCCAACAACCCGCTCGGCCGTCACCACGACCTGCTGATGTCAAACGTCTTCGCCCAGAGCGAGGCGCTCGCCTTCGGCAAGACGGCGGAGCAGGTACGCGCCGAGGGCACGACGGGGAACGTCGTCCCGCACCGGGTGATGGAGGGCAACCGCCCCTCCAACACGATCCTCGCCGAGCGGCTCGACCCCCACACCCTCGGCACCCTGGTCGCCCTCTACGAGCACAGCGTCTTCACCCAGGGGGCGATCTGGGGGATCGACTCCTTCGACCAGTGGGGGGTCGAGCTGGGCAAGGCCCTTGCCGTGGCGATCATCCCCGAGCTCGAGGCCGACGAGGAGCCGAAGCTGGGCCACGACAGCTCAACCAACGCGCTGATCCACCGTTACCGCGGCGCCCGCCGCGGGGAGTAGGCTCGACCAGATGCCCTCGCTCGACGCGCTCCCGCTGGCGGCGTCGGCGTCCAATCTGCTCGCCGCGCGTGAGCAGATGGCGTTCACGCTGGGCTTCCACATCGTCCTCTCCTGTATCGGCGTCGCTCTGCCGGCGACGATCCTCGTCGCCAACTACATCGGGCTCAAACGCGAAGACGCCGACGCGATGGAGCTGGCCCGCCGCTGGTCGAAGGCGATGGCGGTCACCTTTGCCGTCGGCGCCGTCACCGGCACCGTGCTCAGCTTCGAGTTCGGGCTGCTCTGGCCGCAGTTCGAGCACCGCTTCGGCTCCGTGTTCGGGATCGCCTTCGCGATCGAGGGGATCTTCTTCTTCCTCGAGGCGATCTTCCTGGCGATCTACATCTACGGCTGGAAGCGGCTCGGCGACTGGGCGCACTTCTGGGCCGGGGTGCCGATGGTCATCACCGGTATCGGCGGTGCCTTCTCGGTCGTCGCTGCCAATTCCTGGATGAACCAGCCGCAGGGCTTCACCCTCGACGCCGCCGGCAAAGTCGTCGACGTCGAGCCGCTGAAGGTTCTGTTCAACCCGGCGACCGGTTACGAGGTGCCGCACATGATCCTCGCCGCTTACATGGTGGTCGGCTTCCTCGTCGCCTCGATCTACGCGGTCGGGATGCTGAAGGGCAGACGTGACCGCCTGCACCGGCTCGGCCTGCTGATCCCGCTGACGATCGCCTGCATCGTCACCCCGATCCAGCTCTTCGTCGGCGATACCGCCGCCCGCTCCGTCGCCGATCACCAGCCGGCCAAGTTCGCCGGCATGGAGTGCATCGAGGAGACCGGCACCCACCAGACCGAGTACGTCGGCGGCATCTGCACCTCGGATGGGGTCAAGGGCGCGATCCCGATCCCCGACCTCGACTCCTTCCTGGTCGGCTTCAGCGCCGACACCAAGGTGATCGGCCTCGAGGACATCCCCGTCGATCAGCGACCGCCCGCGAACACGATGCTGCACCTCGCCTTCGACGCGATGGTCGGGATCGGCACCGCCCTGCTCGCGCTCGGCCTCTGGCTCGCCTTCGTCTGGTGGCGACGGCGGGAGATCCCGCAGACGCCCTGGTTCCTGCGCGCGGTGGCGGTCTCCGGCGCCGGCGCCGTGCTGGCGCTCTGGTGCGGCTGGATCGTCACCGAGGTCGGCCGCCAGCCCTGGATCGTGCAGGGCTATATGCGCACCTCCGAAGCGGTGACAGAGGCGAAGGGGATCTGGTTCAGCTTCGCCCTAGTGCTGCTGCTCTACGCCGCGCTCGGCACGACCGCGATCCTCGTCCTGCGCGCCATGTCGCGCCGCTGGCGCGAGGGCGCCGCCGACCCCGAGGGCACCCCCTACGCTCCGCAAAAGGAGGGCCGATGGGCCTAGAACGTGTCGATATGTCACGTTTGAGGCCCGCCGGCGGGAGGTTGACGCGGTGACGCGGGCCGATTTGTGTGCCGTGATTCTCTGGGTCGGGGCGACCTTCTACGCGCTCTTTGGCGGGGCGGACTTCGGCGGCGGCTTCTGGGATCTGGTCGCCGGCGGAGCCGAGCGGGGCGAGCGGCCGCGGGCGTTGATCCAGCGTTCGCTGACACCGGTCTGGGAGGCCAACCACGTCTGGTTGATCTTCATCCTCGTCATCCTCTGGACCGCCTTCCCACCCGCCTTCAGCGCCGTGATGACGACCCTCTACGTGCCGATCGCCCTGGCCGCGGTCGGGATCGTCCTGCGCGGCGCCGGCTTCGCCTTCCGCAAGTCGATCGAGGGCCTCTCGGGCCGCCGTGCAGCCGGCGCCAGCTTCGCGATCTCCTCTCTGCTCACCCCCTTCTTCATGGGCGCGGCGGTCGGCGCGATCGCCGCCGGCAACGTGCCCGGCGACGGCAACGGTGCTCCCTTCTCGAGCTGGCTGGCGCCGCTGCCGCTGCTGACCGGGGCGATGTTTGTCGCCAGCGGCGCCTACCTCTCCGCCGTCTTCCTGATTGGCGACGCCCGCCGTTCCGGCGAAGCGGACATGCAGCGCTACTTCGCCCGCCGCGCCTTGATCGCGGCCGGAGTCGCCGGCATCGCCGCGGCCTTCGGCTTGGTCGAGCTCCACGCCGAAGCCCGCTACATCTTCGACCGCCTCATTGACGAGGGCCTGCCCCTCGTGGTTCTCTCGGCGCTCTGCGGGATCGGCGTCCTCGCGCTGCTCCTCTCGGCAGCCCGCCGCCCGATCGCCACGTCGTCCCACCTCCTGCGCCCGCTCTCCGCCGGCGCCGTGATCGCGGTGATCTGGGGCTGGGGCGTGGCCCAGTTCCCCTACCTGATCCCAACCTCGCTGAAGATCGCCCAGTCGGCGGCGCCCCCGGACACCCTCTCGAGCGTGATCGTCGTCTTCATCGCCGCCGCGATCCTCGTCCTGCCTGCCCTCGGCCTGCTCTACTGGCTCTCGCAGAAGGAGCTGTTGAGTGAGTGAGGCAGGCGCGATCCGCGCCGTCCTCTTCGATATCGACGGGACGCTGCTGGTTACGGGGGGCGCCGGCGGCGTCGCCTGGCAGCGCGCCTTCGAGGAATTGCACGGAGTCGAGGCCGACATCGCCGAGCACACCGACGCTGGCATGACCGATCCCGAGATCGCGTCGATCATCTTCCGCGAGGTGATCGGCCGCGAGGGCAGCCAGGCAGAGCGCTCGAAGGCGATCGGCTGTTACCTCAAGCACCTGCCCGATGCCGTCGCCGAGTCCGCCGGCTACCGGGTCATGCCGGGGATCGAGGCGCTGCTGCCGAGGTTGATCGAGGAGGGCGTCCTGCTCGGTCTCGTCACCGGCAACGTCGAGGCAGCCGCCCACGTCAAGCTCGCTCGCGCCCGCCTCAACCGCTTCTTCTCCTTCGGCGGTTACGGCTCCGATTCAGCCGATCGCACGGAGGTGACGAAGACCGCGCTGCGCCGGGGCGAGGTCGTTTCCGGCGGCGCCCTCGCCGATCGCGCCTGCATCGCCATCGGTGACACGCCGCGTGACGTCAAGGCGGGCCACGGCGCCGGCATCGCCGTGGTCGGCGTCGCCACCGGCAGCTACAGCGTCGCGGCGCTGCGAGCAGCCGGCGCCGACTGGGCGTTGGACTCGGTCGAGCACGGTTTTCCGGCCTGACCGCCCTTATTCACATCTTTGGCAATAAAGCTTGTTGGGCGCGGCGTCCCTGCATAGCCTGAACGATCGCTCTCGGGGTGTTGGAACGGATTCCCGAGGCCATGGCAAGGGGACGTGTGACTCTTCAGGGACGCAGGGGATTGGCAGCGCTGCTTGCCTTCTTCGGGCTTCTCGCGATCACCGTCCCGGCTGTTTCCCAGGCCGCCGAATTCGAAATCGTGCCCGGCAGCTTCACCGCCAGGATGCTCGACGCCGAAGGCCATCCGGAGAACCGCGCGGGCTCCCATCCCGATCGGCTCCAGGTTGACTTCGCGCTGCATTCCGAAGGCACCTCGGCGAGGGACTTCGTCTTCGAGCTCCCCGCGGGCTTCAGTGGCAACCCGGACGCCGTGGAGGAGTGCCCTCGCGAGCTCTTCGAAGCCGGCAAAGAAGACTGCCCGCCGCAGAGCCAGGTCGGGACCTTCCGGTTCACGTTTGCGGATGGGGGGGAGGTTGAACTGCCGGCCTTTCAGCTTGAGCCTGCTCCCGGTGAATTTCTCGCCTTCGGTTCGAAAGCCGTCCTCCAGACTCCGCTGAAGACGGAACTGCGCCCCAGCGATTTCGGCATCACGATGAGGGCGAACGATCTGCCCGAACAGGCCGTGACCGAAGGTCACATGGAACTCTGGGGAGTGCCGGCAGATCACCAGGTTGGGACCACGATTCCGCGCCGGGCGATGCTGACGACGCCGAGCCGGTGCGGCCCGCTCATCTTCACCTTTCGCACCCGCTCCTGGCTTGAAGGGGCGCCATGGTTGAGCGCGAGTACCGACACCGGAGCGCCGCTTGAAGGTTGCGCGGATCTCTCCTTCGAACCGGCGCTCGCGCTGCGGCTCGGCAATCCGGTTGCCGATTCCCCCACCGGTCTGCAGATGGAAATGATCGCCCCCGAAGAACGCGACGCCGGTGAGCTGGCCGATGCCCTGGTCGAGGATGCGACGATCGAACTGCCCGAAGGGCTGACCGTTTCACCCTCGGGCGCGGTGGGACTCGCGTCTTGCAGCGACGCTCAGCTCGACCTGGAAAGCAAGGCTGACGCGCACTGCCCCTCCGGATCACGGGTCGGCACGGTGGAAATTGCCTCGGCAGCGTTGAAAGATCCGCTCAGCGGGCTCGTCTACCTCGGCCAGGAACGACCGTCGGAACGGTTTCGGTTTTTCGTTGTCGCGCCGGGACCGGGGGTGGTCGTCAAGTTCGTCGGCGTTCTGCACGCCGATCCGGTCACCGGTCGATTCTCCGCGACCCTGTCAGACCTTCCCCAGCTGTCCTTCCGTCGCATCAGCCTCAACTTCGACGGTGGGCCCGGGGCCTTGCTCGCCTCGCCCCTGCGCTGTGGCCCGGCGGGAGCCACCGCCAGGTTCGCGCCCTACGGTGGCGGAGCTACGGTCGAGTCGCGCTCCTCGGTGGCAATCGCGGCCAAGATTCCTGGCTCGCTCTGCCCTGGCCCGGCGCCGTTTGCGCCGCGTCTGCTGACACACAGCTCGAGGACCGAGATCGGCCGTGCCGCCTCGCTATCGGTGAGTCTGCTTCGCCAGGACGGCGAAGCCTCTCCACGACGGTTCGCGCTGATGCTGCCGGCGGGCCTGAGCGCCGCCCTGGGGAGCATCAAAGCCTGCGCGGACCCTGACATGGTGGCAGGAACCTGCCCTGCCACCAGTCGGATCGGCGGAGTGCTCGCCGCGGTGGGGTCGGGACCGAACCCGGTGCCGCTGCGTGGGGACGCGTACCTCACCGGTCCCTACCGGCGAGCGCCGTTCGGCATGCTGCTCCAGCTTGACGCGGCCATCGGCCCCCTGGATCTCGGCACCATCGCGTTTCGCGCCACCGCGAGCGTGAGCGGGCGGACCGGGCGGGTCATCGTCTCCACGGACAGCCTCCCCGAGCAGATCGAAGGCGTTCCGATCAGATTCCAGACGATCGCCCTCAGCATGGACAGGCCCGGGTTTATCCGCAACCCGAGCTCCTGTCGCCCGACGGCAGTCGACGCCACGATCGAAGCGAGCGATGGCGCTCTGGCGACGGTGAGGAGCCCGCTGCCATTGAGCGGCTGTCACCGCCTCGGGTTTCGGCCCCGCTTCCACCTCGCCCTCGAAGGGGCGGGGGCGATACACCGGCACGACCATCCGGGTTTGCGGGTTTCGACCCGCCTGCGGCCGGGGGATACGGGCCTGCGGGCGATGAAGATGACCCTCCCGTCCGGGTTGGGGTTTGACCTCGCCTCGTTGCGAGCGATCTGCTCGCGCCCGGATTCGGCGCTGGGGGCCTGCCCGCCCGAGGCCCGGGTGGGCACCGCCGTGGTGCGGACGTCGCTGCTGAGCAAACCGTTGGTGGGCGGCGTCTACGTCGTCCAGCCCGAGGGCGACGGGCCGCCGGCCCTCGGTATCGGCCTCGCGGCGAAGGGGGTGCACGTGCAGATCACCGGCCGCACCGAAAACCGCGCTGGGCATTTCGTCACCGTGCTCACCGGCCTCCCCGACATGCGGTTTTCGACCTTCACGATGCGGATGACGGGGGGCGCTGACGGGGTGTTCTCGCTCAAGTCCGACCTCTGCCGGCACGGCAGGCGGCTCGGGCTGGCGTCGACCCTCGCCGCCACCGGCCAGGACGGCGCCCGGCGTGCGCTGCGGGTTCCGATCAAGACCAAAGCACGCTGTCGATGAGGCAATCGCGCAATCGCCTAAAGAGGCCGTGGTCTTCGGGTCTGCTGGAGAAAATCGCCGGCTTCGTAACGCGGCGTTCCCGCCTCGTCATCGCGATCTGGATCGTGGCGGTGGCCGCGCTGGCGGTGGAGGGGCGCGACCTCGACAGCAAGCTCACCATCCACCCGCCCTTCATCGATGGCACGGCGAGCAAACGGGCCCACGAAATCTCCCTGCACGAGTTCGGCGGTGACAACGCGCTGGTCGTGATGCTGCGCGGCCCGCGGGCGGCCGTCGAAAGCCAGGGCCGCGACCTTGCGAGTCGCCTCGACGCGATGCCTCGCACGTTGGCGATCTCGCCTTGGGCTCGCGGCGCGACGATCGACGGCCTGCGGCCCTCCCCCCGGGTCGCGGCGATCGTCGTGCGAATCGAAAGCGATGCGGCAAAAGGGGTGGTGGGCCTGCTGCCGCCGGTGCGGCGGCTGGCGGACAGGCGCATATCGAGCCCGGTCCACGTGAGCATGGCCGGCTTTCCGGTCGTAGTCGACTCGCTGCGCAAGGCCGGCAACGACGCGACCAAGGTCGGCGAGCTGATCGCCGTGCCGGTGCTGCTGATCGTCCTCCTGCTGGTGTTCAGATCGGTGCTTGCCGCGCTGATGCCGGTGATCGTCGGCGGCGCCGTAGTCGCCGCCACCCGCGGCGTTCTCAGCCTTCTGCTCAACCTGGTCCAGATCGACCTCTTCGCGCTGGCCGTGGTGGGAATGCTGGGGCTGGCGCTGGGAGTCGACTACTCGTTGCTGGTGGTCTCGCGGTTCAGGGAGGAGTTCGATGGCGGCGACGTCGCCGAAGCCGTGCGAAGAACCGTGACTGCGACGGCCCGCTCGGTCGTGCCGGCGGGAGGCGGCCTCGTTCTCGCGATGGTGATGGCCTCGCTGGTTCTTCCCGGTGCGATCGTGCAGTCGATCGGCATCGCCGTGGTGACGGCGACCATCCTCAGCGTTGTCTCGGCGATCTGCGTCGTGCCGGCCCTGCTGAGCGTGTTCGGCGGCCGGCTGGATCGCTGGTCACTGCCAAAGCGGGAGAGCTCACAGGTGGCGCCGTTGCGCTGGTCCCGGCGCCTGGCGGCTCATCGTGGCGCGGTTGTCTCGATTGTGATCGGTTTGGTCCTGCTGGCGAGCTGGGCGTTCACCCTCGACTCGGAGGCGACGGGCACCGGTCTGCTGCCGCCGGGTGATGCGGGCCGTCAAGAACTGGAAGACGTCGAATCGAACCTCGGCCCGGGCTGGATCGCGCCAATGGAAGTCGTGGTCAACGGCAGGGGGCATCCGGTTACCTCTTCCCAGCGGCTGCAGGCGCTGGCGGCATTTCAGCACCAAGTGGAACGCGATCCCGGTGTCCAGACGATGGCCGGCCTGGCGCGGCTCAACGCAGGCGCCAAGAAGCTCGTCGGCATCGAAGGGGAACTGGGCCGGCAGGAACGTGGCTTGGAACGACTTGGATCGGGGATCACCCGGATCCGGGCCGGGGCGGTCCTCAACAGCAACGGACTGCACAAAGCCGCCGAGGGTTCTAGGGGCCTCGATGCGGGCCTGGGCGCGGCAAACGCCGGCGCGGGCATCCTCGCCGACGCGCTGGGAAAGACGAGCGCCGGCTCGAGCCGGCTGAGCAACGGGCTGCAACGCGCCGACGAGGGCAGCGGTCGCCTCGCCCAGGGCACGACCAAGGCCAGCACCGGCGCCGGACGCCTGGCCGACGCGCTCGATCGCGCCGGCGAAAAGACCGAAGAAGCCGCGGGCAGCGCTCAGCTGCTGAGGAACGCGATGCACGCCGGGGACGAAAGGTTGGAAGAACTGCGCCCGCCGCTGCACTCGACCGAAGAGCGCCTCGCCGCCGCCTGGCAGGCCCTGCAGCGAATGACGACGGGGCGGACAGATCCCGAATACGCCGCCGTGCAGGGCGCGCTTGAAGAAGCGGAGCTCCACCTCACCGGCAAGGACGTGCGCAGCGGAGAACAGCCCGATCCCTCCTATGCTGGGATCGGCTCCGGTGTCGACCGCGCCGAAGGCCAGTTCGGGGTCGGCCTGTACCTGGCTTCGAGGATGGACAAGAACAATCACCAGGCGAGCGTCGGCATCAGGAAGCTCGCCGATGCCTCGGAGCGTCTGGACGACGGCCTGCAGCGACTGGCCAAAGGCAGCCGTCAGGTGTCCAACGGCGTTGGGGCGCTCGCGCGCGGCGGAGGACAGCTCTCACCGGCGATGCAACGGCTGGATCAGGGCGCCAAGCGCCTCGCCGGAGGCCTCGGCCTGCTTGAAACGGGCGCCGGGCGCCTGGCAGACGGTCTCGGCGCCGGCGCCGAGAAGTCCAAGCTTCTCACCACCGCTTTGGACCGGGTCAACCGCGGCCTGAAACAGTCCGGCGGCGGCGATTCCGGGTTGGGCCGGCTCAAGCGAAAGTCGCCGGGCCTTTTTCGCTCCGCCTATTTCATAATGGCCGGCCTCGACGGAAGCCGACCGGAGCAGCGCGGTCAGCTGGCTTCCCTGATCAATCTCGACCGCGGCGGCATGAACGCGCGGATGCTGGTGATCCCCACCGATCCGCCGACCAGCGATCGGGCCCGGGAAACCAAGGACCGTCTCGAAGCCGATGCCGAAGGCTTGGCGCGCAGGACCGGCACCGAGGTGGTGGTGGGCGGGGTCGCGCCGAGCGAGATCGACGTCAACGACTCGATTCGCGGACAGGCGCCGCTGATGCGGATCGTGCTCTCGCTGGTCAGCCTGATCATCCTGATCCCGGTGATGCGCTCGCTAACGATTCCGATCTTCGCCGCGCTGATCAATCTGATCACGGTCAGCGCCAGCTTTGGGCTGCTTTCGCTGCTGTTCGACGGTTCGCTGCTCGGCGGTCCGGGATTCGTCGACGCCAGCGTGATCCCGGGGACGATGATGGTGATGTTCGGTCTCGCGATCGACTACGAGGTGTTCGTCTTCGCCCGGATCCGCGAGGAGTACCTGCGCACCGGCTCGACCGATGCCGCGATCAAGGGTGGCCTCGATCGGACCGCCCACGTCGTCACCGGAGCGGCGATCATCATGATCTCGGTCTTCCTCGCCTTCTCGGTCTCGGAGTTCGTGACGGTTCGTAACTTCGGCGTGGCCCAGGCCATCGCCGTCTTCATCGATGCGTTCCTGGTCCGGCTTATCGTCGTGCCGGCCGTGATGGGCTGGCTGGGGGAGTGGTGCTGGTGGATGCCACGGTGGCCGACCGCACGCTCTCGCGCACGTCCGGGCTGAGGCTGAAGCGCGCCGCGGGTCGGCCCGAGGTCTCGCCGTCGCTGACGCCGGGCCGCGCCCGAATCACGCCGAATGTCTCCAACGCCTCGAGGTGTCGGCGCAGGGTCTGGTAGCTGGCGGGACTGTGCGCCGCCAGCTCCGAAGCGGTCGCCTCGCTGACCTGGCTGAGCGCGCGGAGGATCTGCAACCGCACCGGGTCGGCGACCACGTCCAACCAGTGCGAACGTCGCCGTACCCCTGATTGCACTGCCACTGATGCGCCCATCGCCCAAAAAAAGCTAGCCCGTTTATGGTCGATTCAGGAGTAGCTCCGGTTAAGGCATATCACTACGCATCACTACGGGCGCGTTTCTCAGCCGAGCGTGCAGCGAGCCTGGTAAATCGAGAGGAATCCGCTCTCGAAACCGCGACGGGCCATGCGCAGATAGAGGCGCCAGACGCGCAGCCGTTCGGGGCCAGCGAGGCGCACCGCGTCGTCGAGGTTCTGGTCGAGCCGCTGCGCCCAGTGGCGCAATGTCTCGGCGTAATCGTCGCCGAACTCCTCGACGTGGCGGGTGACGAAGCCGGCCCGCTCGAGCGCCAGCAGCACGCGCGAGAGATGCAGCGGTTCGGCATCGGGGAAGACGTAGCGCTCCGAGAACGGTCCGGCCTCGGGGTCGCTGTGGCGGAGGCGAGCGATGCCGTGGTTGAGCAGGCGCCCACCCGGCTCGAGCAGGCCGGCCAGGGTGCGGGCGTAGACGTCGATCTGGGCCTCGCCAACGTGCTCGACCATGCCGATGCTGGCGATCGCGTCGAAGCGCTCGCCGGCCAGGTCGCGGTAATCCATCACCCGGATCTCGACCCGGTCGGCGACGCCGGCCGCCTCGGCCCGTTCGCGGGCGCGTTCGGCCTGCGGCGGGGAGAGGGTGATGCCGACGACGCTGGCACCGTGGCGGGTCGCCGCCCAGAGCGGGAAGCTGCCCCAGCCGCAGCCGACGTCGAGCACGCGGTCGCCCTCTTTCAGCGCCAGCTTGCGGGCGACCATCTCGAGCTTCTCCTCCTGCGCGGCCTCCAACGTCTCGGCCCCGCGCGAGAAGACCGCGCAGCTGTAGGTCATCGAGTCGTCGAGGAAGAGCGAGAAGAACTCATTGGAGACGTCGTAGTGGTGGCGCACCGCCTCGGCGTCGCGCTCCTTGCTGTGGCGGGCGCCGCTGGGCCGCAGCTCCGCCGCCGGCCGCTTCGGCGGCCGATTCAGCCCGGCGGCCTGCAGCGCGCCGAGCAGTAGCCGCGCCTTGTCGCCGCCCTCGAGCGGCGGCGGCTGCCAGTTGTCGAGCAGCTCGATCACATCGTCGATGTCGCTGACCTCGATCGCGCCGCTGACGTAAGCGCGGCCGAGGCCGAGCTGGCCCGGCGCCAGCAGCGCGTGCGCGGCGGCGCTCGGCGATCGCACGTAGAAGGTCGGTCCGCCGCCGTTGCTCGCCGGCAGCCGCGTCCCGTCCCAGAACTCGACCGCGAAGGGTCGCTCGGGGATGCGCGCTTCGATCTCGCGGCGCAGGGGAGCGGTCCTGGCAAACGGCATCGGGACGGACCTTATCGACGCCGCGCGGTGACCGGAAGCGGGCTTTTATGTTTTTCGGGTCGCCGGTCCGTATGATCGGCCCACTTGATGGAAGCAGCGGGACCACTCCCATCCGATATCCAGCCGGTCGCCAACGAGACGCGCGACCGGATCATCACCGGCCTCGTCACCCTGATCCCCTTCGTCGCGCTCGGCCTCGCGGCCTGGCAGGTCTGGGGCAAGGCCCTGCACTGGAGCGACGTCTTCCTCTTTCTCGGCATGTACTTCTTCACCGGACTGGGGATCACGGTCGGGTTTCACCGCCACCTCACCCATCGCAGCTTCAAGGCGAAGACCTGGCTGCACGGTCTGCTGGCGATCCTCGGCTCGGCCGCGATCGAGGGCCCGGTGATCTCCTGGGTCTCCGATCACCGCAAGCACCACGCCTTCTCCGACGAAGTGGGGGACCCGCACAGCCCCCACGTCGATCACGGCCACGGCTGGTCCGGCGCCATGCGCGGCCTCTTCCACGCCCACATGGGCTGGCTCTTCATCCACACCCAGCGCGGCAACAAGGAGCGCTTCGCCCCGGACCTGATCAAGGACCCGGTGATCAACTGGGTCGATCGCACCTTCCTCTACTGGGCGATCGGTGGTCTCCTCCTGCCTTTCGCGCTGGGCTGGGTGATCGGCGGCACTCTCTTCGCCGCCTTCACCGGCCTGCTCTGGGGCGGCCTCGTCCGCGTCTTCGTCCTGCACCACTTCACCTACAGCATCAACTCGCTCTGCCACGTCTTCGGCAAGCGCGACTTCGAGACCACTGATGAGTCGCGCAACCTCGCCCTAATCGCGATCCCTACCCTCGGCGAGGCCTGGCACAACAACCACCACGCCTTCCCCACCTCCGCCACCCACGGCCTCGGCCGCTGGCAGCTCGACGTTTCGGCGATCGTGATCGATTTGCTGGAGAAGGCGGGCCTGGTCTGGGACGTTGTGCGCCCGACGCCCGAGCGCCTCGCCGCCAAGGCCGCCCCTTAGGGCGATTCGGCCGACTCGTACCAGTCGACCCAGCTGTTGCAGACCTGGCTGAGCGCCGCGACGCGGTGCGGCTTGGCCTGGACCGCGACCAGCTCGCCGAGGTTGGCCTTGCCCGTGTAGCCGCTGAGGCCCTGCAGGGTGCTCGCGTCTGCGGCGGAGATCGTGAAGCGGATCGGTTTGCCGTTGCTCTCGATCCTGCCCGCCGGCCAGAACTGGCCCTCGTTGGCGAGGCTGATCGTGTTGGGGCGCTGGCCGTCAAGCGCCGCCGGCAGCGACTCGCGCAGGCCGGGCGCCGAGAGGGTGAGATCAAAGGGGGAGAAGTACTGCAGCGAGAGCAGCCAGCGCCCCGCCGGCAGCCGCATCGATTGCGCCGCACTGTCACCGGTTTCGAGTGTCGCCGCGGGGCTCCAGCGCCCCTTGCCGCCGACGACGGCGGCGGGGAAGAGCCCGGCCCGGCCCGGGTTCGCGGTGAGTATTCGGATCTCCGGCGAGGCGCAATTGGCGTGCGCCGCCGGTTCGGTCCCCTCCAGCAGCACGTGCCGATCTTCGGGCACCGGTCCGGTCCGCTTCCAGAGGATGTAGGAGGCGGTGGAGGCGACCCGCTTGAATCCCGGCGGCGCTTCGCTGTTCCAGGCGGCGCGCCCGGTGATCACGTAGGGGAAGCGCTCGAGCGTGCCGTGCGAGAAGGAGTCGAAGTCGATCGGGCTGTAGGCGTCGCCGGTGTCGAAGGGCTTTTCCGGGCTGGGGGAGACGTCGGCATCGGGAAACTCGACCAGCGGCACATGGGTGTCGGCGCCCTGCAGCTCGTAGGCCGCGTAGCGGTCCTGGCCGGCGTAGAGCACCGGTTCCCCGCGCAGGATCGGCAGGAAGTCCCGCAGCTCCGACCCGTGCCCAGTCGGCCCGACGGGCGCATCGCGCAACACCAACAGGCTCGAATAAATCGCCCCCCCAACGAAGGCGATAGCCAGCACCCCCCAAGCCACCCGCAACACCCCACCTGATGTCGTACTTCTTTCCGCTATGGGGTCAGAAATACGACCGCTCTCTGGCAAGTTCGCTTTGGTCGTATTTGTCTCCGCTACCCGGACAGAACTACGACCGCTGCGGGGGCTTAGCTCGGCGAGGAGGGGGCGGATCGCTATCAGCATCGCCAGGGGGGCGGCGATCATCAGCGCCTTGGCCTGGGAGTACTCGCCGCTGCCGGCGACGGCGGCGATGTAGAGGACGGTGCAGGCGGCGAGCGCGATCGGCACGGCGAGCTGGCGCCGGCGCAGCCACCAGGCGGCGCCGAGGATCACCGCAAGCGCGGCGATCGCCGTGGCAAGGCCGGTCAGTTGAGCGCCCCCCGCTGCGTTGAGGCGGTAGCTCGACGCGGGCCAAACGCCAAGCGTCTCGACCGGCGAGACCGGGCCGTAGGTGTTCGTCCCCGCCACCCGGTTGAAACCGTGGACGAATGCGTAGGGGCCGACCACGGTCAGCACCGCGAGGGCCACGAGGACGACGATCGTCAGCGCGACGGCCGGTTGCCGGACCGCCTTCAGCAGCGCTCGCGGTCGCAGCGCGCGCCGGAGCGCCGGCACGGTTGCGCCCCAAAGCACGACGATCGCGACCGGCCAGGCGAGCCCGGCGAAGCTGTAGGAGAAGAAAATCCCGCCCACCAGCGCCAGCGGGACGAGCGCCGTCAGCGCTCCTGTCAGGCCGGCAGTGCCCCAGCCGCCGGCGTTTTCACTTCGCCGGCGATCGAGATCATGGAGGTAGACGGCGAAGGCGAGCACGAAGAGCGCCTCGGCGGTCTCCTTGAAGGCGCCCTGGGCGAAGTAGGAGGCGCCGAGATAGGGGATCGCGACCAGCGTCGCGGCGAGCACCCGGCGCCCGCGGCCGAGGTCCTCGAGTGCCGCCAGCGCGGTCAGCGCCGTGAGGAGGCCAATCGCGAAGATCTCGCCGACGAAGGCCTGGCCGAGGCCGATCCCGGGCAGCGCGGCAACCGCGTCGGCCAACGCGTGCGGGCCCAACGGGTAGCCGACTTCGGGCGCCGGCCCGAGGCCGCTGCGCAGCCACTCCGCCCAGGCCAGGTGCAGGCCGAGGTCGTTGTTGAAGCCGACCCCAATGATCCCCCAGCGCCCGCTCACCGCGAACGGGATCGAGAGAACCAGGGTGACGATGAGCGCGACCGGCAGGCCCTCGCGCAGCACGGAGCCGTCGCCGTCGCCGCGCCGCGGCTGCCACCGCAGCAGCAACGCCGCCGCCACGACCAGTGCCAGCAAACCGAGGGTCGCCGTGGTCGCGTGCCCCGGCGCCCGCGCGAGGAAGCCGGTGACCGTGAGCACGGCGCCGAAGCCGACGGCAGGTCCCAGCCAGACGCGCGAGCTGTCCCCGCCCGCGAGGCCGAGGATGGCGCGTCCCACCAGCATCGAGGCGGCGCAGATCAGCGCCGCCGAGGCATAGGTCCCGATCATCAGGGGCGGAAACTATGGCAGTGAGGCGGCGAACGCCGCCCCGGCTCAATACTTCTCGGCCGCCCGCTCCAGCGTCTCGCGCAGGTTCTCGCCGCGCAGCGGCAGCCCGTGACCCGCGCAGACAGTCGCCGGCTCGAGTGCTGCAAGCTTGCGAACCGACTGCTTCGATTTGATGTGGTCCCAGGCCCAGGCGGGATGGGGGACGCTTGCCTCGCCCGCCGGCAGCGGCCGTCCCAACCGCACGGCCGAGTCGATCAGGTAGATCGTGTCGCTGACAATCGCCAGGCGGTCGCTCTCGCGCCAGAGTCCGATCAGTCCAGGCGCGTGGCCGGGGAAGTGCACGATCCGGAAGCCCGCGACCTCGTCACCCTCGGAAACGGTCCCAGCGATCTTCACCGCACCGCCGTCCCAGCGCTTCAACAAGGTTGGGTAGATCCACCGCACCGGCGCGAACGGAAGCTGCGAGAGGTCCATGTAGGGAGTGATCGAGGCATCGCTTTCGGCGTCGGCGACATCGTCGGGATGGCAGAAGACGGGGACTCCCATCGAAGGCGCGGTTCCCCTGTGGTCAGCGTGTGCGTGTCCCAGTACGACCCGCTTCACTCCACCCAGTTGTGCCCCGGCCGCCTTCGCCGCTTTGACCATCGCCTTGGTCCCGGCGTCGAATTGGATCACGCCTCCCTCGTCCTCGAGGAAGTAGATGTTCATTCCCTTGCGCGCGTCGCCGCGCAGCAGCCAGACCCCGTCAGCGACCTTCTCCATGATGAGATCAGCCTAATGCCAAGCATCTGGAAAGCCGGGATGTTGGTCCTGATCGTCTGTCTCGCCGCTTCGATGGCGATCGCGATCTACCGCCTCGCCACTACGCCGCAGGAAATCCTCGGCGACGGCTTCCGGGGCCTGCCTGTTCACGCCCAGCCGCGGCGTTAGTATCAGCCTCGTTCAGCGACCGAGTCTCGAGGAGGCGGCGTGTTCACTCGCATCGTGGTTGGAACCGACGGGTCCGATACCGCCGCCGAGGCGGTCCGCCAGGCCGTGGACCTGGCCAAACTGGCGGGCGCTCAGCTCAGCATCGTCAGCGCTTACGAGCCGCTGCCCAAACGCAAGGTGGAGGAAGAGAAGCAGGCCGCTCCATCGGACGTGCAGTACGAGATCGGCCCGCGCGAGGACGTCAACCTAGTGCTTGACGCCGCCGCTGCCGCGGCTCGCAAAGAGGGCATCGAGGTGCAGACTCACCCGGTCCAAGGCGAACCCGCCGAGGCGATCCTCAACGTCGCCGAAGAGACCAAAGCGGACCTGATCGTGGTCGGCAACAAGGGCATGACGGGAGCACGGCGCTTTCTCCTCGGCAGCGTTCCCAACAACGTTTCGCACCACGCTCCCTGCAGCGTGATAATCGTCCGCACCACCTAGGCTGAAGGCTCCGTAGCTTTCGCGGCGTCGATCAGGCCGGCGCCCTGGCGCGTCGCCGGCAGGCCGAGGTCGCGGGCGGTCTGGCGCAGCCGTTGGGTAATCGCGGCGACTTTGCCCTTCTTCTTCGCCTTCGGGTCGATCGTGGCGCTGGAGAGGACCATCGCGGCAACGCCGGAGACGTGGGCCGCCGCCATCGAGGTGCCGACGTAGTCGCTCGGCTCGGCGAAGTGACGGGCGCTGCCTTCCTTCAGCGTCACCTGATAGATCGGGCCTGAGAAGACCGATGGGCAGCCGACGATCGGAAAGCCGCCGCCGGGGGCGATCACATCGACCCCTTCGCCGGCCAGCGAGTAGCTGCCGAGGCAGCCCCCCTCGGTGCTGCCACCGACTCCGATCACGTGCGGGCCGGTAGCGGGCGGAGCGACGCAGGCCTCCGAGCCGATATTGCCGATTGAGGCGACCGCGATCACGCCGCGGCGGTAGGCCTGCCGCAACGCTTCGTCGACCCCCGGCACTTCCCGGTCGCAGCCGAAGTTGAAGCTCATGTTGATCACGTTGGCGCCGTTTGAGATCGCGAAGCGGATCCCCTTGGCGATGTCGTCGGCGCGCCCGCGGCCGTGCTTGTCGAGCACTCGCACCGGCATCAGCTTCGCCCGGAAGGCGAGCCCGGTCAGCCCGATGCCGTTGTTGGTCTTCTCGGCGATTGTTCCGGCCACGTGGGTCCCGTGGCCGTTTTCATCCAAGGGCAGGGGGTCGTTATCGACGAAGTCATAACCCTTGACGAACTGTCCTGAGCTGAAGTCGGGGCTGCGGCGGAAGTTCGTTCCCTTCGCCCGGTAGGCGACGCCGGTGTCGAGCACGGCGACGGTGATGCCCTCGGCCCCGGGGTGGCCCACTTCTTCCAGGTGCTTCCAGGCGCCGACCGCGTCGATGCCGCCGGGGGAGAGCGGCAGCAGCGGCGTCGCCTCCCCCGTCCAGGGCAGGAAGTTCCACTGCTTCAAGACCCAGCCGCCGGGTGGCCCCGGCGGGCCGGTGATCGGGCCGGGATCGTTGGGGATCGTCGCTACCGGTTCTTCGACCGGGGCCGAGGCGGTGGCGATGTAGTTCGGCACCGCGTACTCGACCCGAGGGCTGGCGCGCAGCGCCGCCGCGGCTTCGCGCACCCCGACCCGCGGCGCCAGCGCGACCGCGCGCGCCGCCGGGGCGCCGGCAAACTTGACCAGGAGCTGGTTGGAGGCGAAGCCGTGCGATGCCCCAATGCCGGCCGTCGCCCCGGCGGACGTCGGGATCAAGCAGAGGGCCGCGACCAGGGTCGCGGCAGCGGTCAAAAGGCGTCGGTTCATCTGGGTTCTGCGCACGCAAATCCCTGCATCGGCGAGCAACTCCCTAACACCTGCCCACCGACGAAGTTGTAGTGACACATACTCCCGTATGCATGCCCAACGAGGTCCCCACGCCAGCCCACGAGCAGATCATGGCCCTGGCGCTCGAGCGCGCCCGCGAGGCCGAGCGTCACGGCGACGTGCCGATCGGCGCCGTGATCGCCCGCGACGGCGAGCCCCTCGCCGCAGCCGGCAACGAGCGCGAGCTGCGCGCCGACCCCACCGCCCACGCCGAGATCCTCGCGATCCGCGCTGCCGCCGAGGTGCTCGGTGGCTGGCGGTTGCCGGGCACGGCCCTCTACGTCACGCTCGAGCCCTGCGCGATGTGCGCCGGCGCGGTTGTTCTCGCCCGCATCCCGACGGTCATCTACGGCGCCCCCGATCCCAAGGCCGGCGCCGCCGGCAGCGTCCTCGACGTCCTCGCCGAGCCTGCCCTTAACCACCGCCCGCAGGTCATCGGCGGCGTGCTCGAAACCGAGTGCGCCTCGCTGCTGACCGGCTTTTTCGCCGCGCGCCGTTGATTTTTGGCCCGAGAGGGGGAGAACTTTGCTGCTCAAGTCCTTAATAGGACTATGCGACCAGCAATCGCACCTCAGCCTAGTGCTGCACCACGCGCCTTCGGTGCTACACTTCGTTCCATGCCCACCAGCAAGCCCCGCTACACCCTCACTGACACAGGTGACCTGAGCGAGCTGCTCGACGCCGCGCAGCAGCGCTGGCCCGAGGTAACCGATCGCAAGGCTCTCTTGCTGCGGCTGGCGGCGGTCGGTGGCGAATCCATTTCCGGCGCTGCGGCGGAGCGGCGGGCCGCAGTCGTGGAGACCGCGGGCGCGCTCAGCGGTGTCTACGAGCCCGGCGAGCTCGAGCGCCTGCGGGAGGACTGGCCAGCATGATCATCCTCGATGCGAGCGTCTTGATCGGGCATCTGGATGGCAACGATCTTCATCACGAGCGAGCTCGCACCTTGCTCGAAGAGAGTGGCGCCTCTCCGCTGGGAGCGAGTCCAATCAGCCTGGCGGAGACGCTCGTCGCGCCGGCGCGGACGGGACAACTGGAGGCCGCACGCGACGCACTCGAGCGAATTGGAATTGCCGAGCTGGAGTTCCGTGCCGATGCTCCGGCACGGCTTGCGCGGCTTCGCGCTGACACCGGGCGCAAGCTGCCCGACTGCTGCGTACTGCTGGCTGCCCAGGACCACGAGGGAACGGTTGCCAGCTTCGATATGGACCTGCTCAAGGCAGCTCGAACCCTCGGGCTCGCGGTCGCCTGAAAGCGGAGAGGGTGGGATTCGAACCCACGAGGCGGGTTAACCCCGCCCACGCGATTTCCAATCGCGCTCCTTAAGCCGCTCGGACACCTCTCCGTGGGTCCAGGAAGGGTATTGCCTTCGACTTCCTTACAGGTGCAACGCGTTGCGGCTCCAGGGGATGAACAACGTGTTGCACCCTATGCGACCGCAGCGGCCCCGGCGGTTTCCGGGACGGGCACGGGCAGTGGCAGCACGATCGCGTCGCGCTCGTCGGTCGGGGTCGCTGGCCGGTGGCCGCGCAGGCGCTCGTGACTGCAGACGACGTAGCACCACTCCATCAGTCGCATGCGCGATGCGTCGTCGATCTCGGTGATCGTCGCGCCGACCAGGTAGTGGCCGTCTGCCTCGCGGCAGGAGCGCACCTCTACCTGGGCCGCGACCTCGTGCGGCTCGCCCGTCGCGTCCGCGAGCTGAAGCAGGACCGCGGGTGTGGCGCCAACCGCCAGCGGCGCCTCCAACACCAGCCCGACGCCGGCGGCGCTAGCGTCGATCAGGCGGCCGGGGACGTGGCCGTCCTCGGAGAAGCACTGGGCGGGAGCGTCACCCTCGAAGCGGTAGATCAGCCGTCGCTGCTGGCGCCGGCCGACGGCGAGCAGGGTGCGACCGATCCGGCGCAGCTCGATCAGGCCAAGTAGCGGCACGATCACGGCTGCTACGCCGGGCAGATCGGGCAGCGGCCCGATCCCGGCCAGGTCGAGCAGCCGCAACACGGTCCCCGCGCCGACGACCAGCGCGCAGAGTGCCACCAGGTGCAGCTTGCGCATCGCGTCGAGCCCGCCGCCGCCGGTGCCCTGCTTCGGCGTCACCTTGAAGGCGGTGTGGCCCGGGCGGAAGGCGCAGCGCAGCGCCCGCGTGTAGATCTCCATCGTCAGTAGCTCGTAGTGGGCGGTCTCGCCGATCTTCATGTAGCCGCGGGCGAGTGCGGACCCGGCGCCGAGATTGAGCGTCACGTAGGGCAGCCAGAGTGCGGCAAGCGCGACGACGCTGATCTTCATCGGCAACTCGCCGGTCCACAGCACCAGGCCCAGCGTCGCCAGCAGCAGCAGCCGCATCGGTGGCGCCAGGTAGGCGGCGAGGCTGGCGAAGTAGGAGAGACGCTGCAGCGGGCGCAGCTCGCGGGCGCGCAGGGGGGACTCGGGCAGGGTGAAGACGGCGAGGTTGCCCCGCGCCCAGCGGTCGCGCTGCAGCAAATAGCTGTCGAGGTCATGCGGGGCGAGCCCCTGTACCAGCACCTCGTCGTGGTAGCGGCTCTTCCAGCCGCCCCGCAGCAGGCGGATCGTCGTGTGGAAATCCTCGGCGATCGTCTCGGTGGCGACGCCGCCGATCTCGAGCAACGCTCGGCGGCGGATCAGTGCCGCCGAGCCGCACCAGTAGGCGGCGCCGTGGCGATCCTTGCCGGGGCAGACGACGCGGTAAAAGAGCGACTGCTCGTGGCGGCCGACAACGTAGTGCTGGACCGAGTCGTGGTTGAAGAAGTCATGCGGGCTCTGGACCAGGGCCATACGTTCGTCGTCGAAGTAGCCGACCATCGCGTCGACCGCATCGGGCATTGGCACGTGGTCGGCGTCGAGCATCAACACCAGCTCCCCCTCAGTGCGGGAGAGAGCCGCGTTGATGTTGCCGGCCTTGGCGTGGGAATTGTCGGGCCGAGTCAGGTAGCGCGCGCCGGCCAGCTTCGCCAGCTCCTCCATCTCCGGCCGCCGCCCGTCGTCGAGCAGGTAGGTGGTGTGCGGGTAGGTCAGGGCGCGGCAGCCCGCCAGGGTCGCCGAGACCACCTCGGTCGGCTCGTCGTAGGTGCAGACGTAGACATCGACAGGGCGCCCTGGCGTCGCCGGGGGGCGCACCGCGGGCGGGCGCGACCAGGAGAACCAGGCCAGCGTGCCGAGTGCCCAGAGCCCGTAGATCTCGGTCACCAGCAGCATCGTGAAGGCAACTGGGCTGGCCCCTTGGCCGCTCCAGCCGATCCGCCAGGTGAGGTAGCCGCCGCCCCAGAGCAGCGCGACGATCGCCAGCGAGCGCAGCAGCTGTGGATGGCGGTCGAAGAACCGCCCGAGCTGGGTCTGCTCGTTGGCTTGCACGCGGATTCATCGGCCGGCACGCCGGCCTCCTTGAGCCTCGACAGGCCACCCGCACCGCGCCACCGCCGCCCAGCCGTAAAATCAGCCGCGACTGAATCCCGGAGGGGTGCCGGAGTGGTTGAACGGGGCAGTCTCGAAAACTGTTGGCGTCGCAAGGCGCTCGTGGGTTCGAATCCCACCCCCTCCGCTATCTGACGCGTCTTCTATCCCGGGTTGCAGCATCCGAAATAAACGCGCTTATCTAGCCTGAAAAGGCGTTTTTTGCAGGCATTTTTCAAGGAAGCTTGACAAAAGAAACACGACTATCTACTCTCTCTCCGAATCGGTAAACACCGTTATCCACCAGGACCAACGGCAGACCGCTTCGCACCACAGGGACAAACCGAGCCTCGAGGAAGCCGCTAAGGGAAGCGGCGGGCAGAGGGGCTCACGGGACAAGGAGAGAGATCCAGATGTTCTCGACGCTACGCAACCGCTTCGGCATCCCGGGAGTCATCTCGGTCATCGCCTTGGTCTTCGCAATGTTTGGCGGCGCTTATGCCGCCTCCAATTCTTCGGGCGGGGGCAAGGCCACCGCGAGCGCCAAGGCCAAGAAGGGTCCGAGGGGCCCCAAGGGCGCGACTGGACCCGCTGGGCCGGCTGGTCCTGCAGGCCCCACCGGAGCCAAGGGTGACGCAGGCGCACCTGGCGCCAACGGAACGAACGGCGCGCCGGGAACTCCGGGCGCGGCCGGTAAAAGCGTGACCAGCGAACAATTCGAAGGCACGGATGAACCGAGTGAAGCCGAATGCGAAGAAGCTGGCGGCGTCGAATTCAAATCGGCCAGCCCGACGACCTACGCCTGTAACGGGATGAACGGAGCAAATGGCTCGCCCTGGACCGCTGGCGGAACTCTTCCGGTTGGCTCGACCGAGACTGGGACATGGAGCTTTTCCTCCACACCGGCCGGGACAACTGAACTCGCGAGCCACGTCGAAGTGGTGCCGATCTCTTTCCCGATTCCGCTGAGCGCCCCGATCACCGACGCGAGTCACGCTATATACGTGCCCGAAGGGAACAGCACCACACCCCACTGCAGTGCCGCTCCCATCAATGGAACCGTGGGAGACCCAAAGGCGGAGAGCGGCTACCTCTGCGTCTACGGCGCCGTAATAGCCGGTGAACCTGCTCCTACATCTGCGATCTCATTCAGCAGCCCATTCTTTGCGCCGGAAGCCGATTCCGCAGGAAAGTCTGGCACCACCATCTCTTTCAAAATCAGCGGCGAAAGCATTGGCGTCGGAACTTGGGCAGTAACTGGTTAGACCTCACGGACCGTCCGACCAGATTATCCCCAAAACAACACCCGACGATTTCGAGAGCCATATGAAGAGGAGCCAAATGACACTCGACGCGAAGGCACATACCATCAGCGGAAACCAGAACTTGATTCGCCTCGCGCTTTCCGTTTTCGCGCTGACGATTGTCTGCCTCTCTTTTCTTCATGACGCGGCTCTCGCCCGCACGACCCGCGCCTACGAGAGCTCTTTCGGCTCCTTCTCGGGGAATGCACACGACCCACAGGCGCTTGCCGTCGATCAATCCAGCGGTGACGTCTACGTCAGCAGCGCATTGGGAGGACAGCCCCGGGTCTTCCGATTCACCGAAGCCGGCGTCCCGAAAGATTTCGCGGCTGGTGTCGATGCCGGGAGCAATGTCCTAACCGGCTTCACCAGTCAAGGTCTCTTCAAATCAGCCAAAGTCGCAGTCGACAGTTCCAATGGCCCTCTCGACGGCGCGATCTACGTCACCAATGCGAAGTCGACGGACGCCGTCGAGGGAGACGTGGTGAGGGTGTTCGCCAGTAGCGGCGCAAGCCTCGGCACGATCAGCGGAGCTGGCACCCCCGAGGGCCACTTCAGTAACAACGTCTGCGGAGTTGCGGTCGATCCTTCAAGTGGGGCGCTCTACGTTTCCGAAACAAATCCCAGCTCAGGAACAGGCCTTGGTCACGTCTGGCGCTTCGCGCCGGCCTCCCCCTCTGGTTCGATCGACGACTCCGACTACACCCTTTCCGGGATCAGCGTACGCGGTCCATGTGATCTCGCCGCCGATTCCGGCGATCTCTACGTTGTGGACGAAGGGAGCACAGACTCTTCCCTTTCTCTCCACCATTACTCATCCTCCTCCTTCACCACCGACTTCGACAATTCATCGCAGCCGACCTCGATCGAACTCGTGGGTAGTCCCACCGCCATCGCGGTAGACCCCCAAAACGGTGACCTCTACGTCGATGAGGGCAACAGGGTCGCCGTCTTTGACTCCGCCGGCACCCCCATCTACACCTTCGGCGCCGCCGCCTATTTCGGAGTCAATTCTCGAGCCATCGCGATCAAGGGCGCGGCGTCCGGGGCTGCGGCAAGGGCCTACGTTGCCGACCCTCAGCCGGGTAGCCAAGAGGTTGACGTCTTCGGCTCCCTGACCCAGGCCCCCACGTTCACCCACCCCGAGATTGCCAGCTTCGGCCCCGACGGCAGCTCGGGCTCATCCTTTTCCAACCAGGGCCTAAGCGGACTCGTCTTCAGCAATGCCACACGTCGCCTCTATGCCGTTGATGGAGAAGGTGGGACGCCGGGAATCTACGGCTTCGATGCCTCTGCCCCGCCGGCCTATTCGCTGCTCAGCGGCTTTGAGCCACTTCCGATAGCGCCAAGCAGCGGATTGGAATCATCGCTGGCCGTCGACGACACGGCGTTGAGCTCTTCCGGCAACCTCTATCTGGCCTCAGGCGCTACCGATCTCCTCTACGGCTGGGACGCAAGCGGATCACCGCTAGGGGGTGCCTTCCCAATCGATCCGGCGACAAACCCCGGTCCCCCCGGTGGCTCGCCGAAAAACCTCTGCGGCGCTGGTGTCGATTCCACCGGCGACGTTTGGGTAGCGAACAGCTCGACCAAACGGATCCTTAAGTACAGCTCCGCCGGCGCTGCTTTGCCGGGAACGATCGACACCTCGGCCCAGGGCGCTCCCTGTCAACTCGTCTTCGATACCAACGACGACCTCTACGTCAGCATCAGCGGCAGCGGCGAAGCACAAACCAGCGGCGTCTGGCGCTACACCGCGGCAAGCGGTTACACCGCGGCCACGCGCATCACTGCCGCCCCGACGGACGAACCTTCCACAAACCTCGCTGTCGATTCTTCAAACCACCACCTCTACGTGAAGAAGTACAGCAACAGCAACAGCACCGGGTGGGTCGATGAGTACGACGCGGCCGGCAACCTGCTCGACGAGTTCGCCACCGGCAGCTCCTACCCATTCGGACTGGCCCTCGATGCCACGAGCCACGACGTCTACCTCGCTGAGCGGGACGCCCGCAAGGTCCGCGTTCTCGGCCCGGGTGTGCTCTTGCCCGAAGCAACCACCCGCCCAGCCAGCGTCGCCACCAACACCGCCGCGACCCTCAACGGCCTCGTCAACGACCAGGGCCTCGCCCTCTCAGACTGCCATTTCGAGTACGTCTCCCTCGCGGCCTTCCGCCTCAGCGGCTTTACCGACCTCTCCTCCGGTGGCAGCGTCCCCTGCAATCCCGCCGCGGGCTCGATCCCACTCGACCTCGACGACCACCAGGTCAGTGCCACCGCCACCGGCCTCAGCGAGAACACCCAGTACCGCTTCCGCTTGAGCGCCGCCAATGCCAACGGCACCGACAGGACTGCCGAGGTGGCCTTCTCAAGCGCCGGCCGGCCACTGGTGGGGACCACCGGCTCCCCCGTTCGCACGGCCACCACCGCCCGCCTCGAAGGGCGGGTCGTCCCATCTCGCACTGCTACCACTTACCACTTCGAGTACGGCAGCGAAGGGCCCTGCGAGGCCAACCCCTGCGAAGCGACCGAGGCTCACGCGGCCGGCTCGGGCGACGAAGTCGAGCTCGTCTCCCAGCAGGTTGAAGGCCTGCAACCCGACACCACCTACCACTACCGCGTGATCGCCGACAACGGCAATCCCGCCGGCCTTGGCATCGGCGCCGACATGACCGTCACGACCCGCGGCTCAGATGCCCCTCTTACCCACGGCCACTTCCCCGGTCCTCCCGGCTCCGATCGCGCCTATGAGCAGGTCAGCATCGCCGACAGCGGTGGCAATCCGGCCACTGTCGCCACCGCCGTCTCCGATAATGGCGACCGCGCCTTTTACCGGGTCAGCGGCGGCACCCCGATCTCCAATACCGGGAGCTTTGTCAGCCCGCTGTATGCGGAACGGGTGGAAACAGCCGTCCATCAGGGCAGCTGGCATTCGCAGGAAATCGGCCCGCCGCGCGACCAGCTTGCCGGGAATATCTGGATAGGCCCCTCCGGCCGAGTCGACCTCTCCGATCAGATCCTTGTCAACACCGACAGCGTCGCCGACGGCGCCGCGATCTGGCGCCTGCGCCCGGGTCAGCCCGCGGCCAAGATCTTCGAGCCCGAAAGCCATGGTGGGGTTGGGTACACCGTCTCGGAAGACGCTTCGCGAGTGATCGTGTCCAGCCAAAAATCGTTGGATCCAGCCCACCCGGCGACAGCTCAAAACATGTATGACGTCACCTTGGGCGTCCCCCACATCGTCGGCCTGTTGCCCGACGGCTCGGTTCCGGCCTGCAGTATCAGTGGAGTCAGCCTTTCCGCTGATGGCTCACTTGCCTTCTTCGGAGGCTGCGGAGGCAACCTCTACCTGCGCGAAATCGACACCGAGCAGACCAAGCTGATCGGCCCCGGTGGCTTCATCAGGTCGGTTCCCGGTGCGGCCTTTTTCTCCACCACTAAAAGCCTCGAAGCCGGTGACGGCGGCGGCAGTGACATCTACCGCTATGAGATCGGCAGCGAAGCGACAAGTTGCGTCACCTGTGTTGTTTCAGGCCTCAATGCCGACGTTGGCGAAAACGCCGTCGCCGCTGACGGCTCGCGAGTGTACTTTAAAACCTCCGCAGCCCTTCTTCCCGGCGCCGCCACCCCCGGCGTCTACCGGGTCAGGGTCGCCGATGGAGATCTCGCCTACGTGGGGCCGGGCTCGGGCGTCATCATCGGCGAGGATCCGAGTCAGGGCGAGGCGATCACGCCGACCGGCTCAGCTCTCGTCTTCGCCTCGAGCAACGCGGGACTAAACGCGATTGGGGGCCAGCAGAACGCTGGCACCCTGCAGTACTACCGCTATGACGACCGCGATCGCTCGTTGACCTGCCTCTCCTGTCCGCAGGACGGCAGTGCTCCGCTCACCTCAGTTGAACGCAGCCTGCTCTCGCCAGGGGGGGACCTAGAAGTCGGCGCCAACGGCACGGCGATCTCCGCCGACGGAGGGACTTTCGCCTTCGCCACCTTCACGCCCCTGCTCGGCGGCGATCAGAACACCTTCCGGCCCGGCCAGGCACCAGAGGTCGGCGCCGACGTCTATGAGTGGCGCGACGGGCGGCTTTTGCTCGTCACCGACGGGCTCACCGACTGGCCGGTCAATAGCCGGCCCTATGTCAGCGCGATGACCCCGAGCGGCAACGACATCTTCTTTATCGCCGCCACCCAGTACACCCAGGACGCGCTGGACGGCTACAGCCGTGTCTATGACGCCCGCATCGGTGGCGGCTTCGAATTCCCGGCGCCGCCCAAGCCCTGCCCGCTGGAGGTCTGCCAGGGCACGCCGAAGGGCGCGCCCGAAGAACAGGCACCTGGCAGTGGCACCTTCGCCGGACCTGGCAACGCCCAGCCGCGCGGTCACCACAAGAAGAAGAAGCAAAGGAAGCACGCCAAAAAGAAGAGCCACAAAAAGCAAAGCCGACACGCCAAGCACGACCGGAGGGCCCAACGATGAAGCTCAGAGGAATTGCACTGCTCACCTCGCTTTGCGCCCTGGGCCTGATCGCAGCCGCGCCGGCCAGCGCCGATGTGTTCTGGAACCTCGACCTGCACCACAACGAGACCAATTTCGCCCCCGGCGGAACTGGGCAGTACTGGGTCGACCTCAGCAACGTCGGCGACAGCGATAGCTCGGGGCCGATCACGCTGAAAGTGACCCTGCCCAAAGGCATCACCCGTAACGCGGTGCGTGGCATCGTTAACCCGGGGCAAACAATTCCGGCCTGGAGCTGCCCTGGCTCCGTGGGTGACACTTCCTTCACCTGCACTCTCGCAAAATCTATTCCTGGCCACGCCGGCAACACGCACACTAAAGATGTGTTTGAAACAGCACTCCTTCTCTCGGTCAAAGTCGCCGCAAACGCCGGAGGGGAACCGACCGCCTCCGCCAAAGTCGAAGGTGGCGGAGCAGCAGTCGTGGCAACGACCAAAGAGCAGACCCCAATCAACTCCGAGCCGGCGCCCTTCGGCGTATTCCCTGCCAGCTTTGCGCCGGACTTCTTCACTGCCGACGGGGTGACGACCGAACGCGAAGCCGGCGCCCATCCCGATCTGCTCACCACTCCCTTCGACTTCAATACGGTCATCTTGCCCGCGGTTGACTTCCTGGAAGGGAAGGCTCCGGCCGGAAATATCCGCGACCTGGACGTCGACGCCCCTCCGGGCTTCATCGGCAACCCGAGCGCGGTCGGCGAATGCACCCAGGCCGAGTTCACCTACAACGAATGCCCGCGCTCGAGCCAGGTCGGGTTCATTGACGTTGACCTAATCCCGATCTCCACGCCGACTCAGCGCTACTTTCCGACCCGACCGAGTGTCTACAACCTCTCCCACCCCCGTGGGGTGGTCACAGACCTGGCCTTCTCCGTCGTCGGCAACCCGGTCCACATCAAAGCGACACTCGACCCCGCCAACCGCTACGCGATCACGACCGAAGTGCCGCAGATCAACGAGACGCTGCCGCCCTTCGACCAGAAGCTGACTCTTTGGGGTATTCCCGCTGATCCGAGCCATGATTCCGAGCGTTGTCTTGCCGCAGCAGAAGAGGAATGCCCCACCGACTTCGAGCAAAAACCCTTCCTTTCTCTACCCTCCCAATGTGAATCAGACAATGTCTGGCGTCTGCACCACTACGACTCCTGGCAGAACCCCGGCGATTTCAGCGGCCCCGAGATCGACTACACGATGCCGGAGAAGATGACCCGCTGCGACAAGCCCCGCTTCGAACCCGACGTCGAAATCGAACCGACCGGCAAGCAGGCAAACACGCCGACCGGCCTCGACGTTCACGTCAAGATCGCCCAGAACGAAAACGCCAACGCCCTGGCTACGCCGCCGGTCAAGCGCTTCACGGTGCGCCTGCCCGAAGGGATGAGTTTCTCGCCATCGTTTGCCGATGGGCTGAAGAGCTGCGCCCTGGCTCAGATGAGGCTGGGGACCAACGATCCGGTGCAGTGCCCCGATGCCTCGCGGATCGGCGAAGTGACGCTGCACTCTCCCCTGGTGCCAAAACCAGCGGAAGGCTCGATGTACCTGGCTGCTCAGGGGGATAACCCCTTCGGCTCGCTCTTTGGCCTCTACCTAGTCCTCCACGACACCGAAGAACGCGGCGTCCTGATCAAGATTCCGGGTCGCATCGACGTCGATCCTGTCACCGGCCAGATCACGACCACCTTCGCGGACGCGCCGCAGTTTCCCTTCGACGATCTGACCCTGAAGTTCCGCTCGGGGCCGAGGGCGCCGCTCGTCTCCCCGCCCACCTGCGGCACTCAGCGGATCGGCATCGAAGTCGCCTCCTACGCCCAACCGCAGACTCCGGTCGATGCCTCCAATACCTACCAGGTGACCGAAGGACCGAACGGCACCCCATGCCCGCCGGATTCAGCCCGGAGGAGCTTCACGCCGAAGTTCTCGGGCGGCACCCTGAACCCGGTTGCAGGGACTTACTCTCCGTTCCTCTTCCGCCTTTCGCGTGAAGACAACGAACAGGAACTGAGCCAGGTCACGAGCATCCTGCCTCCGGGCCTGGTGGCGAAGATCGCCGGCATCCCCTTCTGCCCCGATCAGGCGATTGCCTCGATCTCGACGGTTGAGGGCACCGGGATCAACGAGCTCAACGATCCCGCCTGCCCCGCTGCAAGCCAGATCGGCTCGGTAAGCGCGGGACTGGGTGCGGGACCGGGTCCCAACTACTTCGGCGGCAAGGTCTACCTAGCCGGCCCCTACAAAGGCGCGCCGCTCAGCCTCGCGATCGTCGCCCCCGGTATCGCCGGCCCGATTGATCTCGGCAACGTCGTGGTCAGGGCCGCCCTCTACGTCGATCCCGACTCCACCCAGGTCAAGGCCGTCTCAGACCCCTTCCCGACGATCCTGCACGGCGTGATCTTGCGAGCGAGGGATATCCGCCTGCGAATCGATAGGCCCCAGACCACGATCAACCCGACCAACTGCTCACCGATGAGCGTGAACGGCCTGATCACAGGAGTCGGCGGCAACCTGCTCTCAACCGCAGATGACTCGCTCTTCAGCGCCTCCT
>Ga0157302_10000014_pt1 | contig 72643 bp, 80 predicted proteins | sample NitcycUS103311B2_FD_108381 | JGI IMG/M metagenome (GOLD analysis project Ga0157302, IMG submission 108381) | Soil microbial communities from Arlington Agricultural Research Station in Wisconsin, USA - Nitrogen cycling UWRJ-S103-311B-2 | ecosystem: Environmental > Terrestrial > Soil >... | reverse complement strand
GCGACGCGCTTGACTATGTCGAAGTAGAGCCGCTGCAGCTCCGGGGTCGCTTCGGGCTTGACGCCGGGGGGGCCGAGGACTCCGCCAACCATCAACTTGACCTGCCGTTCGGCGACTTCCTCGGCCGAGGCCTCGGGGTCGAAGGGGAAGACGCCGGGGGGCATCTCCTCGGTCGGGTAGCCGATCGTGCGCCAGCGCTGGCGGATCAGTTTGAGGCCGAAGGCGAAGATGTCCTCGAGCGAGAAGCCGTAGCACTCGGTGTAGGAGCGGTCCATGTTGGGCGGGTAGAAGACCGCCGGTCCGTAGGGGAGGACTTCGCGCAGCAGCTCGACCACCGCCGCTTTGCATTCCTCGTGGGCGGGGTGCTCGTCGGCGAGGAGCTCGGAGAGCACCTTGACGCCGAAGCCGATGTGGCGCTGCTCGTCGCGGGAGACGTTGGCCATGCCGGCGCTGAAGCCTGGCATCGTCTCTTCGGAGGCGAAGAAGTCCTCGATGAAGTGCTGGCCGGGCTGGGCGAGCGAGCCCTCGACGATCAGGTGGTAGAGGGTGATCGCCTGCGCGTACTTGGGCAGCGAGCGGTCCTTGCGCAGTTCCTCGGCCATCAGGTCGAGGCGGTCGAAGATGCCGCGGTAGCCCCAGTTGAGCTGGGGCAGGGTGGAGGAGAGGGTCTGCTGGATCGAGTCGCCGCCGACGCCGATCACGTCCTTGAAGAAGCGGTGGAAGAAGACCGAGTGGCGGACCTCGTCGACCTGCTGGGTGGCGAGGAAGTAGGACTGCTCCTCGGTCGGCGCGGCGGTGATGTAGGGGGCGAGGGTGTCGGCGACGCGGTCCTCGCCGTAGAAGAACATCGAGTAGATCCACATCGCCGAGCGCCGCTGGATGTCGCTGAGGCCGTCCCAGCCGGCGTTGTCGGCGGAGAGGTCGATGTCGTAGGCGCTCCAGTTGCCCCCCTCCCAGCGCTTGTAGAGGTCCTCGTAAGTGACGTTGTCCATCAGGCTCTGCGAAGCGACGCTCATCTCTCTCCTTTGCTGGGTGCGGCGGGCAGCTGCGGGGGAGGTTACCGGCAAACTGGCTGGTCAGCCAGTTTGGTTACGGTGAAGTCGGTCACACAGGGGCCGGCGGCTCGATCTCGCGCTTGAGGATCTTGCCGGTGGGGCCCTTGGGCAGGTCGTCGAGGAACCAGACGACCCGCGGGTACTTGTAGGCGGCGATCCGCTCTTTGACGTAGGCGCTGATCTCCTCGGCGGGCAGCTCCTCGCCCTCGTGGAGGACGACCGCGGCGCCGATCTCCTCGCCCCACTCGTCGTGGGGGACGCCGACGACGGCCGCTTCGCGAACCTTCGGGTGCTCGAAGAGCACCTCCTCGACCTCGCGCGGGTAAACGTTGTAACCGCCGCGAATGATCATGTCCTTCTTGCGGTCGACGATGTAGAAGCAGCCGTCCTCGTCGGTGCGGGCCATGTCGCCGCTGTGGAACCAGCCACCGCGCATCGCCTCTTCGGTCGCGTCGGGGCGCTGCCAGTAGCCCTTCATGATGTTGTGGCCGCGGATCACGATCTCGCCGACCTCGCCCTGGGCCACCTCGTTGTCGTCCTCGTCGACGACCCGCATCTCAACCCCTTCGATCGGGGTGCCGATCGAGCCCGGCTTGCGCTCTTTGTCGGGGTGGTTGGAGGAGGCGACCGGCGAGGTCTCCGAGAGGCCGTAGCCCTCGAGCACGATCGCGCCCATCGCCTGCTCGAAGCCCCGCAGGACCTCGACCGGCATCGAGGCGCCGCCGGTGATGCAGGTGCGCAGCGAGGAGGTGTCGTAGCTCTCCCGCTCGGGATGGTGGAGCAGGGCGCCGAACATCGTCGGCACACCGTAGAAGTGGGTGACCTTGTCGCGCTGTATTGTCTCCAGCGCCTCAGCCGGATCGAAACGCGGCACAAGGGTGAGGCAGGCGCCGACCTTCAGCGAGGCGTTCATGCCCACGGTCTGTCCGAAGGAGTGGAAGAGCGGCAGGGCGCCAAGCACGACGTCGCCCTCGGCGATCTCGCAGGTTTTGCGGCTGGAGACGTCGGCGTTGTGGAAGAGGTTGTGGTGGGTCAGCTCGGCGCCCTTCGGCTTGCCGGTCGTGCCCGAGGTGTAGAGGATGACGGCGGTGTCGTCCTCCTCGGTCTCGTGTAGTCCCTCTGTCGGCTCATACTCGGCCAGCGTCGCGGCGAAACTCGCCGGCTCGACCTCGATCAGCTCGACTCCGGCGTCGGCGGCGCCCTCGCGCGCCTCCTCGGCAAAACCGTGCCAGGCGAGCAACAGCTTGGAGCCCGAGTCCTCCAGGTAGAAGGCGATCTCGCGCCGCTTCAGCAGCACGTTCATCGGCACGACGATGGCGCCAGCGCGCAAGACCCCGTAATAGGCGACCGGGAAATCGGGGACGTTGGGCAACATCACGCCAACGCGGTCCCCCGGTTCGATGCCCTTCTTGCCCAGCAGACTCGCCAGACGGGCGCTGCGCTCGTCCAGCTCGCCGTAGCTCAGCTCGGCGTCGCCGAGCCGGATCGCCGGCAGCTCCGGCGTCTTCGCGGCGCTCTCAGTCAGCAGCGATGCGAGGTTGAGACCCATGCCGCCTACGGCTTGGTGAAGTGGTGGACGGGGAACTCCTTGATGTCGGGAGGCCCTTGGAAGGCGCGGTCGCCCAGCTCCTGAATCGCCGGTCCCAGTCGCGAGCCCTGGAAGCGGTCGAAGTGGTCGCGGGACTCCCAGAAGTCGATCACGCCCCAGCCGCCGTCGATCGGCCCGGCGGAATGGAAGATCAGGCCCTCCGGTGGATCGCCGTCGATGCCCATCTGGCTGTGCATCGCGTCGTACTGGTCCTGGGTGCCACCTTCGAACTTCAACCGCAGGCCGATCGCCATCGCTTCCTCCTCTGTAGAACCCTGAGTACCGCAGCGAGCATAGCCCGCCCGGACATGAGTGGGGCGGCCTTCGGCCTGGATATGCTCCGTTCGATGGAGAACTTGGGCGAGCCGACCTCCTACCTCGCGGTCGACAAAGGAGTGCCGGTCTACTCGAGCGACGGCGAGAAGCTGGGGCGGGTCGTGCGGGTTCTCTCGGCACCCAAGCTCGACATGTTCGACGGGGTCGTCTTCGACACGACCGCCGGGCCGGGCGGCCACCGCTTCGTCGACGCGCCTGAGGTCGGGGAGATCTACGAGGGCGGGATCGTGCTGAAGATTGATGCGGGAGAAGCCGCCGGCCTGCCGGCGCCCGGCGCCAACCCCGGCGCGGTCTCGGTCAATCCGGCCGACCTCGTCGGCGGCCGACCCGGTTTCTTTCGCCGCGCCTGGGACTCGATCTCCGGCAAACGTTGAGCCGCCCGTCCTTTCTCGGCGGGCTTGCGTAGGATCTCCGCTCGATGAAGTTGCCTGCATTGATACTCGCGCTGTGCCTCGCCCTGGCGATCGCGGTTGCCGGTTGTGGCAGCAGCAGCGACGATTCCTCGAGCGGATCGAGCGATTCGACCGCGTCGAGCGACTCGACCTCATCGGGCAACTCCGGCAATTCGAGCATCACGGACATGAGCAAGAAGCCGGTTGTCACCGTTCCCAAGGGCGTCTCGCCGGATAAGTTCGCCTACAAGGACATCGTCGAAGGTTCGGGCGCCGTCGCCAAATCCGGCGACAAAGTCACGGTCCAGTACGTCGGGGTCGGCTTCGATACCGAAAAAGAATTCGACTCCTCGTGGAGCCGGAACGAACCGTTCCCCTTCACTCTTGGCAGCGGAGAAGTGATCAAAGGTTGGGACCAGGGAGTCGAAGGGATGAAGGTCGGCGGCCGACGCGAGCTGATCCTTCCGGCTGACCTCGCCTACGGTTCGGCTGGCTCACCGCCGAGCATCGGGCCAAACGAAACACTGATCTTCGTCGTCGACCTACTCGAAGTCGAATAGGTCCGAGCGGCTAGGACCGCGATCATTCCGGCGTGACCACCTCAGCGATCTTTGCCGAGAGGTTCGCCTCCCAGGCGCTGTCCGGCTCGCCCTTGCCCGACGCGGCCGCTGTCGCCGGGCGATTGCTCGCGGTGCAGGGTCAGGATCCGCGCGGGGCGCGGCTCGCGGTCCGGGCCCGCACCGAGGGCCTGACAGCCGCCGATGTGGACCGGGCGCTGAGCGAGGAGCGCTCGCTGCTGATCACCTGGCTCAACCGGGGCACGCTCCACCTCGTCCGCAGCGAGGATTACCCATGGCTGCATGCGCTGACGACGCCACCGCTGCTCACCTCCGCCAAGCGGCGTCTCAGCCAGGAGGGCGTCGAGCCCAGGACGGCGGAGCGCGGCGTGGAGACGATCGAGCGATCTCTTGCGAAGGACGGTCCGCTGACTCGCCACCAGCTGCGCGAACGGCTCGATAAAGCCCGTGTGCCGACGGAGGGCCAGGCCCTGATCCACCTCCTCTTCCTGGCGACGTTGCGCGGGATCGTCGTGCGTGGGCCGATGGTGGGTAGCGACCACGCCTACATTCGCGTCAGCGACTGGCTCGATCCGGCTGAGCCAGTCGACCGCGAAAAGGCTCTCGCCGAGCTGGCCCGCCGCTACCTGATCGGCCACGCCCCGGCGAACGACCGCGACCTGGCGAGATGGGCGGGGCTACCGCTACGCGACGCCCGGGCCGGCCTGGGGGCGATCGCCGCGGAGCTGGTCGAGCGGGACGACGGTCTGGTTCACCTGGCGGCCAGGCCGCCCGTCGCCGAGATCCCAGGCCCGCGCTTGCTCGGCGCCTTCGATCCCGTCCTGTTGGGCTGGAACTCGCGCGAGCCGATCCTCGGCCGTCACACCCATTTCGTCACCATCAACGGCATCTTTCGTCCCTTCGCCATGGTCAAAGGCCGCGCGGTGGCGAGCTGGAAGTTGAATCAAGGCAAGGTCACGATCGAGCCGCTCGATCGCATCACTAAAAAGGCGACCGCCGCTCTCGACGCAGATGCGACGGACGTCGAACGCTTCATGGCGGCATGAGCGCCTCTTCCCCGCCCTACTCGGCACATTCCGCGCGCCACGAGTGAATTCTTGGCCCTACCGTGGTTCGCGTGGAGCAGATCATCGCCCAAATACCAGCTCGGTATGCTGATTGGATGACACAGCAAATTGCGATTCGCATACCGGGCGATCAACTGCGGGCCCTGGATGAGGCGGTCAAGGCAGGGAGCTTCGAGAGTCGCGCTGATGGTGTGCGTCAAGCCCTGACCCGATTGCTGAGCGAGCTACGCGAGGAGAAGATTGCCCGGGAATATCGCGAGGCCTACGCTCGACACCCCGACGACCCTGCTGTCGGAGAGGCTGGCGCGAAGTTGCTGGCGGAGGCTTTCAGGCGGGAGGAGGGTCAGTCGACTTGAGCCTCATCGACCGCGGGGACATCTTCGACGCCGATATTCCGGATCTGGGCGTTCGTCCAGTGCTGGTCGTTACCCGTCGGGTAGCGATTCCCGTTCTGTCTTCGGTGACGGTGGCGATGATCACATCGACCGTGCGCGGTATCCCCAGCGAGGTTAGGCTTAACTCGGAGCACGGACTGGAGCATTCCAGCGCTGCCAACTGCGACAACCTCCTCACGCTCGCGAAGGCCCGGTTCGGAAAGCGGCGAGGAACTCTCCCGTTCGAGGATGTCGCCCGCCTCGACCACGCGCTGCGGTTCGCGCTTCAGCTCGACTGACGGAGCCGGGATTTCACAACCCGTATGCGCGGGTATGCGAGAAGATCGACGGCCCCCAACTAGCACAAGGAGACGAAATGGGTCAGCCAGTGGTGCATTTCGAGGTGGTCGGCAAGGACGGCGAGAAGCTGCAGAGCTACTACGCCGAGCTCTTCGACTGGGATGTCAACGCCGAGAACGAGATGAAATACGGCCTGGTCGACCGCGAGGCCAACAGCAACGCCGAAGGCATCGGCCTCGGCGGCGGCATCGGTCAGGGTCCCAAGGGCTACGAGGGCCACGTCACCTTCTACGTCGAAGTCCCCAGCGTCGAGGAGGCCCTGCGCAAGGCCGAGTCCCTCGGCGGCGCCCGCGTGATGGGCCCCGAGACGATCATGGGCCGCATGGTCCTCGGCCAGTTCACTGACCCCGAGGGCAACGTGATCGGTCTGATCGAGGGTTCGTAGCGACGCTCTGGCTGAGGATCGCGCCGCCTACTCGGTGCCGGGGTCCTCGGCCTGTCCGTCCGATGAAGCCCGCCACAGCTCCGGCGTCCAACGCTGGCTCTGGCTGGCCTTGTCCTGCTTGAACTCGATTCCCTCGTCTTCGAGCCTTGCCTGGACGCCCTCGGCAGTCTTCGGCAGCTCGGGGTCAGTCGCCGTCCAGCCGGCGCTGACCTCTCCTTTTCTTCTCAAAACGCGATAAACAAGCGGGATGCCGTCTTTCTCGTTGCGGAGCCAGGTGCCGATCGGCTGAGCCGCTCGCGGGCTGCCGCCGGCTCCGTAAGACGTCCAGCGCCCAGTCGGGATCGAGTCGATGAACGCTTTTGCGCTTTCCCAGTCAATCGGCGTCGCCCTCTTCGCCGCCCCCTTCTCCCGCTTCGACTGCATCCTGACCTCGAAATCAGCTGCCTCGGGCAGGGGAATCAGCGTCGTCGAGGTGAGAACGATCTCGCCGTTCAGCTCATAGGGCTCGATCTGGACGCACGCGATGTCTACGTCGAAGCTGCGGCGCAGCCAGAGCACCGTGCTGGTCACCCCTGGCCGGAACTTGGGGGCGACGAGGACCATCCGCGGGCTGTCGTCTTCGTCGAGCGATGTGATGCCCTCTTCGCCATCGACGAAAGCGTCAAGCAGTTCTGCCGCCTCCGTGAGCGAGAGCTCCTCGCTGTGCTCCTTGGCCCGGTAAGCGTGGTAAAGCTTGATCACCTCGTCCGAGCTGAGCGTCGAGGCATAAGAGGCGTATCGGATCGCCTGCAGGTCCTGGTCTTTCCCAGAGCCATCGCGCTTGATCTCGACGACCACCAGCCTTCCCGCTCGGTCGAGGCCAAGCAGGTCGGGACGGTCCTTGGTCTTGTCCCAGTTCGAGATCTGGCTGGCGACGATGCGGATCTCCTCGCCGAGCAGTTCCGGCTCGCGCTTAATCCAGCGCTCGATGTCCTTCAGCTCCCCTGCCCCGAACTCCTTAAAGGTTGCTGCCTCGATAAAGCGTGGATCGCCGCCGATCTTCGAGCCGAGGGTAAAAAGACGCACGCTGCGCTGTTCGGTCGCCATGACCGAAGCCTAGTCCGACTTCGCGATTGGGATGCCGGCTTTGGTCAGCTCAGCTTCGGACTGCGCCAAGGCTGAGAGAGCCGGGCCGCCAAGTCGTCGGCGAGACCGGCGACCGGAATCCTCGTCTGCTCCAGCGAGTCGCGGTCGCGCAGGGTGACGGTGTCGTCTTCCATCGTCTGGTGGTCGACGGTGATGCCCCAGGGGGTGCCGATCTCGTCCTGGCGGCGGTAGCGCTTGCCGATCGAGCCGCCCTCGTCGAACTCGGCCGGCATGCGGGCGCGCAGCTCCTTGAAAATCTCGCGGGCCTTCTCGGGCATGCCCTCCTTGGAGACGAGGGGGAGGACGGCGACCTTGTTCGGGGCGAGGCGGGGGTGGAGGCGCAGGACGGTGCGCTGGCGGCCCTCGACTTCCTCGACCTCGTAGGCGTCGACGAGGAAGGCGAGGGTGGCACGGTCGGCGCCGGCGGCCGGCTCGATCACGTGCGGGACGTAGCGCTCTTTGCTCTGCTGGTCGAAGTACTCGAGCTTCTCGCCGCTGAACTTGGCGTGCTGGGTGAGGTCGAAGTCGCCGCGGTTGGCGATTCCCTCGAGCTCCGACCAGCCGATCGGGAAGAGGTACTCGACGTCGCTGGTGCCCGAGGAGTAGTGGGAGAGCTCATCGGCGTCGTGGGGACGGACGCGGAGGAAGTCGGGGCGGATTCCCAGGTCGGTGTACCAGCGCTCGCGCAGCGCGATCCACTCGCGGTACCAGCGCTCCGCGTCGGCGGGCGGGACGAAGAACTCCATCTCCATCTGCTCAAACTCGCGGGTGCGGAAGATGAAATTGCCGGGGGTGATCTCGTTGCGGAAGGACTTGCCGATCTGGGCGATGCCGAAGGGCGGCTTCTTGCGGGCGAAGCCGAGCACGTTCTTGAAGTTGATGAAGATGCCCTGCGCGGTCTCGGGGCGCAGGTAGACCTCCGAGCCCTCGCCGGCGACCGGGCCGACGTGGGTCTCGAACATCAGGTTGAACTGGCGCGGCTCCGACAGCTCGCCGCCGCACTCTGGGCAGCGCAGCTCGGCGCTCGGGTCGCCGCCTTCGGCCTCGACCGGCTCGCGCAGGTGATCCTCGCGCCAGCGCTTCTTGCACTTGCCGAGGCACTGCACGAGCGGGTCGGTGAAGCCCTCGAGGTGGCCCGAGGCCTCCCAGACCCGCGGGTGCTGGAGGATCGCCGAGTCGAGCGCGACGATGTCGTCGCGCTCCTGCAGCATCGCCCGCCACCACTCCGCCTTGACGTTGTTCTTGAGCAGCACGCCGTAGTGGCCGTAGTCGTAGGTCGAGCCGAGGCCGCCGTAGATCTCCGAGGAGGGGAAGACGAAGCCGCGCCGCTTGCAGAGGGCGACGATCTCCTCCATCGAGACCTCGGTCGGGCGCGTCTCCTCCGCTGCTGCCATCGGAGAACCGTATAGAGGCGCCGCGCTCAGGGCGTGCCTGGCGGCGACTTCGCCGCGCCCGGCTGCGATAATCGCGCGCCCGATGCCGATCTACGAGTACAAATGCGAGAACGGGCACGTCTTCGACGTGATCCAGAAGATGAGCGACGACGCGCTGACCGAGTGCCAGGAGTGCGGCGCCCCCGCCGTGCGCGTCCTGCACCCCGTCGCCGTCCACTTCAAGGGCTCGGGCTTCTACAACACCGACTACGGCAAGAAGAAGAAGGGCGCCGCCGCCAACGGTGGCTCCTCCGAGGGGTCGGGCGAGTCGAAGGGCTCCGGCGAGGGCTCCGCCGACTCGAAGAGCTCCGAGTCGAAGTCGAGCGACTCGAAGTCCGGCGGCGACTCCAAGCCAAAGGCCTCGTCCGCCAGCGAGTAGCCGACTTTCACCCACCTCCAGTGTGGTGAATGTCGGATGCGCGGGCTGGTCAGCCGTTGAGCAGTCGGTGGACGGCCCGGCGCCGCGCCGACTCGGGGACTTCAACGCTGCCGCCGGGGCCGTGGCCGCATTCGCCGTGGGCGCAGAGCACGTCGGTGGGGCCACTGCCGCCGATCGCCGCCGAGAGGACCAGCTGCGGCATCGTCAGGAAGCCCATGTCGCTGACGAAGGCCTTCGGCGCGTCCCAGCCGATGATCGGGCCATGGATGAAGTTGTAGGGGAGGCGGAGGGGGTCGGTGAGGCGCCCCTTGATCCCGTTGATCACCGCCTGCTGGGCTCGCTCGCGGTCGAAGTCGTCGTAGCCGAGCGAGTAGGCGCTCTTGCCGGGGCCGGGGCATTCGCTTGGCTTGCGCACGCGCGAGTAGGCGAGCGCCTTTTCGCCGCTGAGGGTGTTCTCGCCCTTGGCCAAGCGCAGCGAGACGCCGCCCTGGCCGCCACCGGCACCGCCGGAGATGTCGGCGCAGAGCTTTTGGGGGACGTCGACCTTGACGCCGCCGACCGCGTCGATCAGGTCTTCGAAGCCGGTGAAGTTGACGATCGCGACGTGATCGATTTCGACGCCGAGGAAGTTTTCGACCGCCTCGATCTGCGCCGCGGCGCCGCCGAATGAGTAGGCGCCGTTGATCTTCTGCGGGCTCTGGCCGGGGATCTCGGCGTAGCTGTCGCGCGGGATCGAGAGTTTGCGGAAGGCGCCGCCGCCGGCGCGGATCAGCATCAGCGTGTCGGCGCGGAACTGGCCCGCTTCGCAGGTACCGTGGGGCGCGTCGCCGTGGGCCTGCTGTTCGAAGCACTCCTCCGAGGGCGCCGCGCCCGGCTCATTGGTGTCGGGCGGCCGCGCGTCGGTGCCGAGCACGAGGATCGTCTGGGCGCTGGGCAGCAGCAGCGGATTGCCGTGCAGGGCGTCCTTGGCTTCGCCGGAGAGCTTGAACGACTGCAGCTGGGCGGAGACGGCGAAGGCGAGGAAGCTAAGCAGGATCCAGCCCAGCGCCGCGATCCCGACCCATTTGAGCACTCGCTTGCCGCTCCAGCGGCGCGGCGGGCCGGTGCGCTCGGGCTCCTCGCCCTTGTCGCGCCGCCACCACTTTGGCGCGCGCGGCGTCCGCTCTCTGAGTCCTGAGAGATCGGGGGACCGCAACCCTGACAAGCGGCCCTTCCGGGACCGGTAGACCTTGTACTCGGGCGGCCCGGAGGGCTGCTGCTCGCCATTGTCGGCCATGAAAAAGTGAGAGTCTCTCTGAAAATCCTCGCCCGCGTCTGGCGGCGGCGGACCGGCGCGGTGCTGCGTCCTCAGTCGGCCAAATAGCGCTGCTATTCGGCCTCCCTGCGTCCTTGCTCCGCTTGGTCCGGCGCTCGCCAGCCGCAGACGCCGATTTTCAGAGAGACTCTCAGAGATGTCGGTCGATGCCAGGGAAATCATCGGAGTTGACCTCGGCGGCACGAAGATGCTGCTGGGCGTCCTTGATTCCGATTCGAAGGTGCTCTGGGAGAGCCGCGAGGCTTCGACGGGACAAACCGAGGCCGAGCTGGTCGATCTGCTCGTGCGGGAGATCGAGGAGGCGCGCGGGAAGTGCCCTGGCGCCTCGGCGGTCGGACTCGGCATCCCGGCGACGATCAATCACGACAAGGGGATCGCGGTCTCGGCGGTCAACCTGCCGCTGGAGGACGTGCCGATCCGCGATCTCGTCCGCGAGCGCACCGGCCTGCCTGCTTTCGTCGACAACGACGCAACGGTCGCCGCACTGGCCGAGCATCTCTACGGCGCCGCGCGCGGCGCCGAAAACGCGGTGATGCTGACGATCGGCACCGGCATCGGCGGAGGCCTGATCCTCGGCGGCGAGATCTACCGCGGTTCGACCGGGGCGGGGGCCGAGCTGGGCCACGTGGTGATCGAGGCCGACGGCCCGCCCTGCCAGGGCAACTGCCCGGGTCGCGGCTGCGTCGAGACGCTCGCCTCGGGGACGGCGCTCGGGCGTGAGGGACGGGCGGCGGCGGAGCGAGAGCCCGATTCGGCGCTTGGAGCGATGCTCGCCGACGGCGAGACGATCGACGGCAAGGCCGTCACCGAGGCGGCGCTGGGAGGCGACGTCACAGCGCGCGGCGTCTTCGACCTGATCGGCTCGCGGCTCGGGGTCGCGCTGACCAGCTTCGCCAACATCTTCGAGCCTGAGGTCTTCGTGATTGGCGGCGGCGTGATCGCGGCGGGCGACCTGTTGCTCGATCCGGCGCGCCGCGTGCTCGAGGAACGGGCCCTGCCGCCGATGAAGCGCACCCCCGTCGTTGCCGCCGAGCTGGGCGCCGACGCCGGCATGATCGGCGCCGCGGCGATGGCGCGGATCGACCTGCAGCAGGGGAAGGGCTGATGCCGGGCGAGCTGATCGTCTGCCCGACCCCGATCGGCAACCTCGACGACGTCACCCCGCGCGTCCGCGACGCCCTCGTCAGCGCCGACTGGATTGCCTGCGAGGACACCCGCCGCACAGGAGGACTGCTCGACAAGCTCGGTATCCGCCCGGCGCCGCCGCTGGTCTCCAACCACGAGGGCAACGAAGCGGCGCGGGCGACCGAGCTGGCGCAGCGGATCGAGCGCGGCGACACCGTCGCCCTCGTCTCCGACGCCGGCATGCCGGCGATCTCCGACCCCGGCTACAAGTTGATCCGCCGCTGCATCGACCGCGCCCTCGACGTGACCGTGCTGCCCGGACCGTCGGTGGTGCCGGTGGCCCTGGTCGCCTCCGGGCTGCCGACCGACCGCTGGCGCTACGAGGGCTTCCTGCCCAAGCGCTCCGGTGAGATGGAGCGCGTGCTGCGCTCGGCTGAGACGGTGGTCGCTTTCGAGTCGCCGCGTCGGGTTGGCGACTCGCTGGCGGCGCTGGCCGCGATCGCGCCGGAACGCCCGGCCGCGGTCTGTCGCGAGCTGACCAAGATGCACGAGGAGGTCGCGCGCGGCTCGCTCTCAGAACTGGCACGCCGCTTCCGCGGCGACGTCAAGGGTGAGATCGTCCTCGTGATCGGTCCGGCCGCCTCCGAGGACCACGACCACGACATCAGCTTCGCCGTCGACGCCCTGCGCCACCTGGTCCAGTCGGGCGCCCGCCCGCGGGCCGCCGCGAGCGTCGTCGCCGCCCTCACCGGCACCCGCGCGAACGACCTCTACCGGGCGCTGACCGGGCGCGAGCCGCGCCGGTAAGGCCAAGTCGACGCGACGCTCAGCAGAGGCGTTTTGCCGCGCTCTTCGCTTTCCTCAGCTTGCCCCGGATCTTTGCCTTCTGTTTGGGCCCGGCAGCATTTTTCAGCTGTTTGTTGATCTTGGTGACAAGGTGCTGAGCCTTAAGGCAACCCGCGGATGGACCGAGAGCGACCGCAGGGGGAGGCGGGGCGGGCGCGGCTGGGAGCGTCAGAACTGGCGGGGGCGGCGGGGAATCCAACCGGAAGGCCCAGGATCCAACTTCTATTTCGCCTACGTACCAGTAGGCGAAATAGTTGCCCGCCGCGAGTTTGCTAGGGAACGGGTCCTCGTAGAGAATTTCAGCTTCGGCAGGTTCTTCTTCCGAGCAGAGTTCTGTCCCGGTCGGGGTTTCGATGCAGACTTCGTAATTTGTGTCGACGTCCGATTCGAAGTAGGCCGCGGAGAAGTCACTAGTCAGGCAGACGTGTGAGGGAACCGGGTTTTCCGAGAGGCCGTCGCAGCCGACGAAGGTTTCGTAACTGGCGGCACTCGCCGTCAAAGGGATCAGTAGCGATGCGGCTATGGCGAGCACCATGGCCAAGAGAACCTTCTTCATTCTTGTCGCACCCTGCCTCTCACACTTCGTTTTTGGCCGCGCTAGTCGCCTGCCATTTGAGCGGCGCCACCATATCGGATAAGCGGAGTAATTAGACGTATTGCGTGTCTGCCCCGCCCCTCCTGCCCTTGCTGGTCACGTTGCTACGGTGCGACCGCGATGAGTCCCAAGAGCTTTTTCATCACAACCCCGATTTACTACGTCAACGCCGAGCCGCACCTCGGCCATGCTTACTCGACCCTCGCCGCCGACGTGCTCGCTCGGCACATGCGCCAGCGCGGCGAGGACGTCTTCTTTCTCACTGGCACCGACGAGCACGGCGAGCCGATTGAGTCCGCGGCTGAGCGTGAGGGGATCTCGCCGCAGGAGCTGGCCGACCGCAACGCCGCCAAGTTCGAGGCGCTGGGGCCGATCATCGATGCGACCAACGACTTCTTCATCCGCACCTCCGACCCGCGCCACAAGGACAAGGTGGCCGAGATCATCCAGCGCGTCTACGACAATGGCTGGGTCAGCAAGGGGGTTTACGAGGGCTGGTACTGCCCGCGCTGCGCTGACTTCAAAACCGAGCGCGAGCTTGGTCCCGGCAACACCTGCACGATCCACGAGATCCCGCTCGAGAAGGTGCGCGAGGAGAACTGGTTCTTCCGCCTCTCCGCCTTCCAGGCCCAGCTCGAAGGCCTCTATGAGGAGCGGCCCGACTTCGTCGTGCCCGACTTTCGCCGCAACGAGGCGGTCTCGTTCATCAAGGGCGGACTCGAAGACGTCTCGCTCTCGCGGCCGACGCTGAAGTGGGGGCTGCCGCTGCCCTGGGACCCGGAGCAGCGGATGTACGTCTGGTTCGACGCGCTGCTCAACTACGTGACCGCGCTGACCTTCGCCCGCGAGGGGGAGGACCTGACCGAGCGCTACTGGCCGGCCAGCCTGCACGTGCTGGCCAAGGACATCCTCAAGTTCCACGCGGTGATCTGGCCCGCCCTCTGCCTGGCTGCCGACCTTGAGCCGCCGCAGCGGATGACGATCCACGGCTACCTGCTGATGGGCGAGAAGAAGATGTCGAAGTCGCTCGGCAACGTGCTCGATCCCTTCGAGGTGATCGAGCGTTTCGGCGCCGATGCGCTGCGCTTCTACCTCTTCCGCGAGGTCAGTTTTGGCCAGGACGGCTCGATCTCCACTGCCGGCTTCGAGGCGCGCTACGAGACCGAGCTGGCCAACGACTTCGGCAACCTCGCCAGCCGCGTCCTGGCGATGGTCGAGCGCTACCGCGCCGGCGTCGTGCCCGAGGCGGCCGTCGACGCCGTGCTCGCCGAGGACTTCGAAGGGGTCGTGCCGCGTTTTTGCGAGCTGCTCGACCGGGCCGAGCTGAGCCAGGCGCTGGAGGTGGTCTGGGCCCTGGTGCGCAGGCTCAACCGCTTCGTTGAGGAGACGCAGCCGTGGGTGCTGGCCAAGGACGAGGCTGACCCCGAGCGGCTCGACGAAGTCCTCTACAACCTGGTCGAGGGCCTGCGGGTGACAACGCTGCTGGTTGCTCCATATCTGCCGCGCAGCAGCGAGGCGCTGCTGGTCGCGCTGGCCGAAGAGGGCCGAGCGCTGGCCGAGCTCGGCTCGCGGCCGGGGGGCCAGAGCGTCGAACGGATCCCGGCGCTCTTCCCGAAGATCGAGCCGCCGACCTGATGGACGCCCCGGTGCTGGCCGTCGCCGGCCTGCGCAAGAGCTACCGGGGGCAGGAGGCACTGGCGGGGATCGACCTCGAGGTCGGAGCGGGCGAGCTGGTCGGGCTGCTCGGCCCCAACGGCGCCGGCAAGTCGACGCTGACGAAGATCGCCTGCGGCCTGGTCCGGCCGAGCCAGGGTCGGGCCGAGGTGCTGGGTAAGCCGGCTGGATCGCCGCCGGCCCGGGCCGCGCTCGGCTATCTAGCGGAGCTCTTCCGCTTCCCCGGCTGGTCCTCCGCTGATGAGCTGCTGCGCCTGCACCAGCGGTTGGTCGGTTCCTCCGGCGGTGCAGCGGAGCGGGCGGAGCTGCTCGCGCTGGTCGGCCTCGGCGATGCCACGGGCAAGCGGGTCGAGGCGATGTCGAAGGGAATGCAGCAGCGGCTGGGAATCGCCCAGGCGCTGGTCGGCTCGCCGCGGCTGCTGCTGCTCGACGAGCCGACCAGCGCCCTCGACCCGGTCGGGCGGCGCATCGTCCGCGAGCTGCTCGACGAGGTGCGCGATCGCGGCGTCGCCGTGCTGCTCAACTCGCACCTGCTGAGCGAGGTTGAGCTGGTCTGCGACCGGGTCGCGATCATCGCCCGCGGCAGGCTGATCAAGGCCGGCAGCCCCGAGGAGCTCGCCGGTCCGGGTGGGGTCGAGGTCGAGACGGAGTCGGGGGTGCGGGTCTTCGAGGGCGCCGGCCGCGACGATGCGCCTCGCATCGTCAACGAGCTTGTCGCCGCCGGCGAGCGCGTCTACCGGGTCGAGGTCCGCCACAGCTCACTCGAGGAGGTCTACCTCGAGGCGGTCGGGGGGCAGACCGGATGACGCCGTCGCCGCTGCGCTCGGCCGCGACCGTGATCGGCCTCTCGATCCAGGAGGGCGTCCGCAAGCGGGTCTTCCTCGCCGTCCTTGTGTTGACCCTGGGCTTCCTCGCGCTCTACGCCCTTGGCGCCCACTTCGCCTTCCAGAGCGCCGATGAATTCGCCGGTGGCGAAGCGAAGATCCTCGATCCGCAGGCCTTCACCGGGGCGACCATGTTCGGCCTGGCGATGTTCGCCACCCTCTTCCTCGGCGCCGTGCTGGCGGTCTTCCTCACCCTCGGCGTGGTCCGTGGCGATGCCGAGACCGGCCTGCTGCAGCCGCTGGTAGTGCGCCCGATCGGCCGCACTACGATGCTGCTGGCGCGCTTCGCCGGCGCGGCAATCCTCTCCGCCGCCTACGTGATCGTGGTCTACCTCGCCGCCTGGGGGATCACCCGGGCGACCGGCCACTGGTCACCCGACCACCTGCTCGGACCGGCGCTGGCGCTCGCCCTCGGCGTCGCGATCATCGCCGCGCTCTCGCTGCTGGCGTCGACCCTGCTCACCGTAACCGCGCAGGGCATCGTCGTCTTCATGATCTTCGGCGCCGGCCTCACCGCCGGGCTGCTGGCCCAGATCGGCAACGCGATCAACTCCGACTCGCTGCACACGATCGGCCACCTCGCCAGCTGGGCCCTGCCCTTCGAGGGTCTCTACGCCGCCGGCCTGCACGCGCTGATCTCGAACACATCGGGGCTGACCGGCGTCGTGCTGCAGCTGGGGCCGTTCGGGGGCTCGGAGGCCGCGGGGACCGATCTGATCGCCTGGGCCTTCGTCTACATGCTGGGCGTGCTCGCCCTGGCCGCGGCGATCTTCGCCCGGCGCGACCTTTAGATCTCGGCGAGAGCGTCCGGGCTGAGCTGATCCGGGGCGGTGTAGCCGCAGAGCGCCATCGTCAGATCGAAATCGGCGAGCACGGTCTTCAGCACCGTTTCGACGCCCTGCTGCCCCTCCAGCGCCAGGCCCCAGATATAGGGCCGGCCGAGGCAGACCGCGTCGGCGCCGAGCGCCAGCGCCTTGATCATGTCGCTGCCGCCGCGGATGCCGCTGTCGAAGAGGATCGTCAGGTCCTCGCCGGCCGCCGCGGCGATCGCCGGCAGCGCGTCGAGCGAGCCGATCGCGCCGTCGACCTGGCGGCCACCGTGGTTGAGACGACGATGCCGTCGACGCCGCGCTGCACCGCCTCGCGCGCGTCGTCAGGGTGCTGAATCCCCTTGATCACGATCGGCAGCAGGGTCTGCTCGCGCAGCCACTCGAGGTCATCCCAATTGAGCGAGGGATTGCCGCGGATGCCGAGGAAGTGGCCGGTCGCCGCGCCGACGTCCTCTTCCGGCGGCCGCTCCAGGCCGGCGCGGAAGACCGGGTCGGCGAAGAAGTTGGCGACCCCCATCCCGTGCAGGTAGGGAACCCAGGCCTGCTGCAGGTCGCGCGGCTTCCAGCCGGGGACGAAGGTGTCGACGGTGAGGACGATCGCGCCGTAGCCCGCCGCCTCCGCGCGGCTGAGGAAGCTGGCGGCCAGCTCTTTGTCATGGGGCAGGTAGAGCTGGAACCAGCGGGGTGCGTCGCCGCCGGCCGCGGCGATCTCCTCGAGGCTGAAGTGGGAAACGGTGCTGGCGATCATCGGCACGCCGAGGCTGCCCGCGGCCCGAGCCGTGGCCAGCTCGCCGTCGTCGTGGACGACTTTCTGCACGCCGATCGGCGCCAGCAGCAGCGGCGCCGGCATCGAGGTGCCGAGCAGGGTGGTGGAGTGATCGCGGCTGACGATGTCGCGGAGCATGCGCGGCACAATTCGCCGCCGGTCGAAGGCCTCGCGGTTGGCGCCGATCGTGCCCTCGCTGCCGGCGCCGGCGAAGACGTAGGCCGCGGCGCGCGCGTCCATCGCCTCGGCGGCGGCTCGCTCAAGCTCGGCGATCGAAACGGGGATCGAGGGCGTATCGCCGCCGAGGCCCCGAGCGTAGATCTCGCTGTTGTAGTCGGCGAAGTCCGCGATGGGTGGGAAGGCTATCCGGCAGGCGAGCCGCGCGCCAAAGGGTTCGGGGCTCGCTTTTGCGCCGCCCCGGCGTGGATAGGCTCTGGCGGCCGTGATCGATTCCCACACGCACCTCTTTCTCTGCGAGCAGCCTGAGGCCGAGGTCGTCGCGGCGGCGCGTGAGGCTGGGGTGGAGCGGATGCTTAACGTCGGTCTCGACCCGGACTCCAATAAGCTGGCGATCGGCGCGACCGAGCGCTACGAGGCGGTCTTCGCGACCGTTGGCTGCCACCCGACCGAGGCCGCCGGCTTCGACGCCGCACGCGCCGAGGAGATCAACCGGCTCGCGGCGGAGAACGAGAAGGTGCGGGCGATCGGCGAGACCGGGATCGACTACTACCGCGAGAGCGCCAGCAAGGCCGACCAGCGCCGCGCCTTCGAGGCCCAGATCGATATCGCTCGCGAGCGCGATCTGCCGATCGTGATCCACGCCCGCGACCCCGAGGATGAGACCGGCGCCATCGACGACATCTTCGAGATCCTCGACGCGCGCGGCGCTGGGGTCAAGGTGATCCTGCACTGCTTTCTCGCTCCCTGGCGGGTTGATGACGCGATCGAGCGAGGCTGGTTCTGCTCCTTCTCGGGGATCGTCACCTTCCCCAGCGCCGGCGAGCTGCGCGAGGCCGCGGCGAAGCTGCCCGACGAGCTTGTCCTGGTCGAGACCGACGCTCCCTACCTCGCCCCGCAGCGGGTGCGCGGCCAGCCCAACGAGCCAGCCTACGTCGTCTCCACTGCCGAGGTCGTCGCCGAGGTCCGCGGCGTCTCCTACGCCGAACTGGAGCGCACGGTCGAGGCCAACGCCCGGGCTCTTTTCGACTGGTAAGCGTGGTCAGGCTCGGACAGAACTTCCTCTCCGACCCGAACCTGCTCAACGCGATCGTCCGCGATGCGGAGCTGAGCGAGGGTGAGGTCGTGCTCGAGGTCGGGGCCGGCGAAGGCGTGCTGAGCGAGCGCTTGGCCGATGTCGCGGCTCACCTGCACTCGATCGAGCTCGACCGCCGGCTCGAGCCGGCCCTGGCGCCGCTCGCGGCCCGCGAGAACGTCAGCCTGCACTGGGGCGACGCGATGAAGCTGGACTTCGCTTCGCTCGAGCCCGTGCCGACCGCGGTCGTCGCCAACCTGCCCTACTCGGTGGCGACGCCAGTGATCCTGCGCACGATCGAGCAACTGCCATCGGTTGAGCGCTGGACGGTGATGGTGCAGCGCGAGATCGCCGACCGCCTGCGCGCTGCGCCCGGCAGCCGCACCTACGGCTCACCAAGCGTCATCGCGCAGCTCGCTTGTGAGGTGAAGCTGGTCCGCAAAGTCGATCCGGCCGTCTTCCGGCCGCGGCCGCGGGTCGACTCGGCGATCCTCGGCCTGCGCCGCACCGGGCCGGGCGCCGACCCGGAGACGCACGAGCTGGTCCGTGCCGCCTTCGCCCACCGTCGCAAGTCACTGGCGCGCTCGCTGGAGCACGTCCGGCCCGGTTCGCTGAGCGCCGCTCGGACCGCTCTGGAGGAGCTCGGCCTGGCAGCCGATGCCCGCGCCGAGTCGCTTTCGCCCGAGAATTTCGCCGCGCTATCGGCGAAGCTGCAAGCCGGCGCCTGAGGCGCAACCCCTGCGATGCAGATCCACGCCCCCGCCAAGCTAAACCTCTGCCTCTACCTGGGGCCCCGCCGCGACGACGGCCTGCACGAGCTCTGCTCGCTGTTCGAGCCGCTGGCGCTGGCCGACCTGATCACGCTTCCGACATTGACCACACCAGGGGGGGGTCAAAGTCGGAAGGGCGTCGAGCTCGACGAAGTCGTCTGCCCCGAAGTCGAGGGAGAGAACCTGGCCGCGAGGGCGCTCGCCGCCCTGCGCGAGCGTGGCTGGCGCCGCCCGCCGCTGCGGGTCGAGATCGAGAAGCGCATCCCGGTCGCCGCCGGACTCGGCGGCGGCAGCGCCGACGCGGCGGCGATCCTCCGCCTTGCCGCTGGAGAGGTTGCGGGCCTGGACGAGATCGCACTAGGGCTGGGCGCCGATGTGCCCTCGCAGCTGAGGCCGGCACTCGTCCTCGTACGTGGCGCGGGAGAGAGAGTCGAGCGATTGCCGGAGCCGGCGTCGCACGCCGTCGTTCTCCTGCCAGGCGGAGGAGGGCTCGCCACCGCTGCGGTCTTTGCCGAGGCGGATCGGCTCGGTCTCGGCCGCACAACGGAGGAGCTCGACGAGCTGGCGGGGGCTCTGCGCGCGGCGGCAGGCGCCGGCGCCTCACCGCTCGCCTTTCCCGAGCTGCTCGTCAATGACCTCGAGCCGGCCGCTCGCTCGCTGCGGCCGGATATCGGCGAGGCGCTCGACGCGCTGCGGGCCGCCGGCGCCTCTCACGCTCTGCTCACCGGCTCGGGACCAACCGCCTTCGGCCTCTTTCCCAGCCTGGCCACCGCCCGTGCCGCGGCGGCGAACCTCGACCGCGACGACGCGATCGTCTGCGAGGCGGGGAGGGCACCGTGAAGCTGCCGGGCGAGGGAGGGGGAGGAGGCAACCGCAAACGCCTGCTGATCGCGATCGTCGTCGCGGCGGTGGCGGGCGGTTACTACCTGATCAGCCGCGAGCTCGGCAGCCTCGACCTGCAGAACCTGCTGGAAGACGTTTCCAACACGCTGGGGGCCTGGACCTACCTCCTGGTCGGCGTCTTCGCCTTCGCCGAGACCGGCGCCTTCGTCGGCCTCGTCGTTCCCGGCGAGACCGTGATGCTGCTCGGCGGCGCCGTCGCCGGCCAGGGCGCGATCGACATCTACCTGCTGATCGCGATCGCCTGGTTCTCCGCCTGGGCCGGCGACACCACTAGCTTCTTCATCGGCCGCCGCCTCGGCCGCGAGTTTGTGCTCAAGCACGGACCGCGCTTCGGGATCGGTCACGAGCGCTTCGAAAAGGTCGAGGACTACTTCTCCCGCCACGGTGGCAAGACGATCTTCATCGGCCGCTTCATCAGCCTCGTTCGCGCCTTCGCCCCGTTCATCGCCGGCAGCTCGGGCATGCGCTACCGCGCCTTCGTCCCGTACAGCATCCTCGGCACCGGCCTTTGGGCCAGCGCCCACATCCTGGTCGGCTACTTCTTCTCGCGCAGCATCGAGAGCGCCGCCGAGTACGCGGGCCGCGGCGCCTTCGTGCTGGCGACGACGATCGTCGTCATCGCCAGCATCGTCTTCCTCGTCCGCCACTTCCGGGTCGAGGGAAACCGGCGCGCCACGGTCGTCTGGATGGAGGGTCACGCGGCAACTCGCTGGATCGTTGTCCTCACCCGGCGCTTCCGCCCCCAGCTCCAGTTCCTCTGGGAGCGGGTGACGCCGGGCGGCACCTTCGGCCTCGAGTTCACCTCGCTGATGGCAATCCTCGCCGTCTCGACCTTCGTCCTCGTCGCCTACACCGTGATCGTTAACGGCGAACCCGGGCCGACCCCGGGGGACACGACAGCGATCGAACTGGCCGAACGGCTGCAGGCGCGCTGGCTTACCGGCTTCTTCAAGGTCTTCACCCACCTCGGCTCCTCTGCCTTCACCGGCCTGATCGCGATCGTCGCCGCGGCGCTGCTGGCCGCCCGCCGCCGCTGGGCGGAGTTCGGCGTCCTCCTCGCCGGAGCCGCGCTGATCTTCATCGGCGTGCACGAGATCAAGGACGCGGTCGACCGGCCGCGACCCGGCGGCGGCTTGATCGATGCCTCCGGCTCCTCCTTCCCCAGCGCCCATGCCGCCTACTCGACCTTCTACGTCTGGCTGGCGGTGACGATCGTGATGCGGCTGCGGGTCGGAATGGCGCGCGGCGCCGCGGTGATCGCGGCGGGCATCGTGCTGACCGCCTTGGTCGGCCTCTCGCGCGTCTACCTCAGCGTTCACTACCTCAGCGACGTCAGCGCCGGCTGGGCGCTGGGGGCTGCCTGCTTCTCGCTTTGCGCCGCGGTCGCGCTGGTCATCACCACGATTCGCCAGAATGAGCCACGTGTTGCCGCTGGCCCTGCAGAAGATCGAGAATGAGTACCTGCTGTTCGGCGCCGCCGGGCTGGTCAGCCTGGTCGCTTTTGTCGGTCTGATCCTGGTCCCGGCGGTCAGCTCCTACGGGCGCATCTGGGAGAAGGCCGCGGCCGGCTTCGTCTCACTCTTCGTCCTCGCTGCCCTAGTCCTGGTCGGCGTCGTCGTCGGCCTCGTCGTTGTCTACTACTACAACGACATCCTCAATCTGCTCAAATGAGCCGAGTTCGCCGATTTCGACGGCGGCTCGCCGCCGGAATGCCGCCGCCAGCCTGCACCGTGCAAGCGCCCAGGTAGCGTTGCTACCTGGCCCTCACCCGTCACACCCTGGCTTGGCCTCCGACGCCGAACCACTCGCCGAAATCACCTCGCTCGGCTCATTTGAGCACCGGCCCCGATAATTGCTCCATGACAGCGGTTTCGAAAAAGACCGAACCTCTCGACGCGCTCTCTGAGGCGGTCGAGTCGGGTGCCGGGCTGCCCGCCGTTGCCCGCGCCGCGGCAAAAGTGCTCGACGCCAGCGTTGCCCTGATCGATCGCTCCAGCGCCGTGCTGGCGGTGGCCGGGGCCTCGCCTGATCAGGAGAAGAAGCTGCTCGCCGGGGGAGAGGAGGTGACCCGGGTCGAGCTGCGGGTCGCCGACAGCGCGGTCGGGGAGCTGCGCTACCGCAGCGCCTCCCCGCCGGAGCCGATGATCACCCGCATGGTGACGACGCTGCTGGCGCTGGAGCTGGAGCGCTCGCGCTCGCCTGAGTGGGAGAGCGAGGAGGTGGCTGGGGTTTTCGTCGCCGCCGTTCTCGCCCGCGAGGTCACCGACCGTGGCGACATCCTCGCCCGCGGCGCCGAGCTCGGCGCCGCGCTGGAGCAGGGAGCCGGGGTGCTGATCCTGCACGTGGCGCCGCGTGCGGCGCAGAGTGGCGAGTGGCGGGCGCGGGTAATGACCCTGACCCAGCGGGCGCTGCGCTCGCTGGCACAGGGCTCTCTGGCGAGCGCCGGTGGGGATGAGGCGGCCGAGATTGCCGTGATCGTTCCCGCCGAGGACGACGCCCGGCTCGAGCGGGCCGCCGCCGGCCTGGCGCGTGAGCTCGAAGACAGCCTCTCCGGTTTTCACCTGACGATCGGCCGCAGCCGCCACGCTGCCGACCCGGTCGACCTCTACCGCGCCGGCAACGAGGCGCGGCTGGCGGTCAACGTCGGCGAGGCCGAGGATCGCCCGCTGCTCGCCTTCGAGGACACCGGCTCCTACCGCCTGCTGCTGCCGGCGATGAGCGAGGACCCGCGTGAGCTCGAACGCTTCTACGCCGAGACGATCGCGCCGCTCTCCGCCTACGACGAGCAGTACGAGACCGGGCTGGTGATGACGGTCGAGGCCTACCTCGACAACGACGGCAACGTCGCCGCCACAGCCAAACAGCTTTTCACCCACCGCCACACGATCCGCTACCGGCTGGAGCGGGTCAAAGAGCTCTGCGGCCACGACGTCTCCGCCACCGAGGGTCGCGAGAAGCTCGGCCTCGGCCTCAAAACCATGCGCGTCCTCGGCATCGCCTCACCAAAGGGCCCGGCGATGGAGCCCGGCTCCGAAGCCGGCCAAGTGCCGCGGTCCTCGGACGAGTAGGCCTCGAAGGTTCCGGGGGAAGGACTCGAACCCTCTCTTCTTGGACCAAAACCAAGCGTGCTGGCCGATTACACCACCCCGGACCGGGCTCCGAGACTAGCGCCACAGTCGACGGGTTGATTGCGTCCGTGGGCACGCTTAGGGTCTTCTTATGGAGATGAATGCGGTGCAGATGGATCCGGAGGTTCGCGCGGGACTGCAGCGGAGCTGGAAGGCGCTGATGACCGTGGGGATCCTGGCGATCCTGATCGGCTGCGTGGCGATCGTCGTGCCCGCCGCCGCTGCGGTCGGGACGGCGATCTTCATTGGGTGGATCCTCGTGATTGCCGGTGCCTTCCTGGTCGCCGGCGCGTTCATGGCGCACTCGATCGGCAGCGTGATCCTGCGCTTGGTCTGGGCGCTGCTGACCGTGATCGTCGGCCTCTGGCTGATCGTCGAACCGCACAACGGCACCCTCACCCTGACCCTCGTCCTCGGTATCTACTTCCTCTTCATGGGATTGACCCGGATCGCTGTCGCCTTTGCCGGCCGCGGCCAGCAGGGCGCCGGCCTGGTCGGCCTCAGCGGCATCTGCGGTCTGCTGATCGGCATCCTCGTCCTCGCCAAGTTCCCCAGCTCGGCCGATTGGGCAATCGGCCTCCTGGTCGGCATAGACCTGATCTTCGCCGGCTGGACGCTTACGTCGGTGGCTCTGGTCGGCAGGGATCTCGCTCGCGGAACCTAATGTGCCGAGGGGTCGTGTGCCCCTCCCCCAGAGGCCGTTGCGCAGCAAATCGTTCGAGGCAGTTTGGGACGTGGTCGCCAAGCCTCTGTGAGAGGGGCACACGACCCCTCTTCGCCACTACGATCCTGGGGTGAGTTCGCCACTCGTCCTGGTCATGGCGGCCGGTGAAGGAACGCGCATGCGTTCCAGCCTGCCGAAGATGCTCCATCCCGTCTGTGGGCGGCCGATGGTCGCCTGGCCGATTGAAGCTGCTCGGGAAGCTACGGGCGCAGAGTGGATCGTGGCGATCGACTCGCCTAAGCAGAACAGCGTTCCAGGCCTTCCCGACAAGGTTCGGATCGTCACTCAGCCCGAGCCCGACGGCACGGGCGGTGCGGTGCGGGCGGCTTTGCCGCTGATCGAGGAAGCAGAGACCGTGCTCGTGCTCTCTGGCGACGTGCCGCTGCTTTCGGCCGAGACGATCTCCGGGCTGCTCGAGTCCCACGCTGCCTCCGGCGGCGCCGCGACGATGTTGACGATCGAACTTGACCAGCCAGGCTCCTACGGTCGCGTCGTCCGCACCGACTCCGGTGAGGTCGAGCGCGTGGTCGAGGCCAAGGCCGCCGGCGACGCCACTGCTGAGCAGTTGGCGATCCGCGAGATCAATGCCGGCACCTATGTCTTCCAGGCCGGCCCCCTCGCCAAAGCTCTCGCCGGGCTCTCCAACGACAACGCACAGGGCGAGTACTACCTGCCCGATGTCCTTCCGGCCTTGCGCGAGGCCGGTCACGTGGTTAGCGCCCACCTCGCCGATGATTTCGCGGTGACGATGGGAGTCAACAACCGCGCCGATCTGGCCGCGGTCGAGGCCGAGGCGCGCCGCCGCATCCTCGAGGCCCACATGCTTGCAGGCGTCACCGTCGTCGACCCCCGCTCGACTTGGGTCGACGTCGGCGTCCAAATCGCCACCGACGTGCGGCTTGAGCCCGGCACCAGCCTGCGCGGCCTGACTGAGGTCGGCGCCGGTTCCACGATCGGGCCGATGAGCACGCTGACCGACAGCAGGGTCGGCGAGAACGTCGCCGTGCCGCACTCCTACCTGGTCGAATGCGACGTTCGCGACGGCGCCCTGGTCGGTCCCTTCGCCTACCTTCGCCCCGGCGCCGTGCTCGAGCAGGGCGCCAAGGCGGGCACCTTCGTCGAGATCAAGAACTCGCGGATCGGCGAGGGGGCGAAGGTCCCGCACCTCGCTTACATCGGCGACGCCGAGGTCGGCGCCGGAAGCAATCTGGGTGCTGGCACGATCACCGCTAATTACGACGGTTTCCGCAAGAACCGGACTACGATCGGTGAGAAGGTGCGGATTGGCGTTGACACGATGCTGATCGCACCTGTAGAAGTCGGCGACGGCGCCTACACTGGCGCCGGTGCAGTGATCAAGAGCGACGTGCCCGAGGGCGCGCTCGCGGTGAGTCAGAACGAGCAACGAGACATCGAGGGCTACGCCGAGCGCAAGGCGGCGAAGATGCAAGAGGAGACCCCGTGAGCACGATCGAGGAGCGCCCAGAGACGGTGGCAGCCACCGCCATCACCCACGACTACTCGAAGCGGATGATGGTCTTCGGCGGCCGCAGCTCGATGGAGCTCGCCGCCAAGGTCGCCGGCAAGCTCGACGTCGACCTCGGCCAGGTGACGCTGAAGACCTTCGCCAACGGCGAGGTCTACTGCCGCTACGAGGAGTCGATCCGCGGCGCCGACGTCTTCATCGTCCAATCGACCTGCGCCAACGAACACTCGGACATGACCCCGAACGATTCGCTGATCGAGCTGCTGACGATGATCGACGCAGCTCAGGGCGCCTCCGCCCACCGGATCATCGCCGTGATGCCCTGGTACGGCTATGCCCGCCAGGACAAGAAGTCTGCTCCGCGCGAGCCGATCTCCGCTCGCATCGTCGCCAAGTGCCTGGAGGGCGTCGGCGTCGACCGCGTCCTCACCATGGACCTGCATGCGGGCCAGGTGCAGGGCTTCTTCCACGTTCCGGTCGACCACATGACGGCGATGCCGATGCTGACCCAGTGGTTTGCTGACCAGCACCGCGCCGAGGACCTCGTGATCGTCTCGCCCGATGCCGGCCGGGTCAAGACCGCACGCAACTTCGCCCGCCGCATCGGCACACACTGGGCGGTGATGGAGAAGGAGCGCCCTGCCCAGCAGGTGGCCGAGATCGGCTACGTCGTCGGCGACGTCAAGGGCAAGACCGCGGTCCTGGTCGACGACATGATCGACACCGCCGGCACCCTCTGCGCCGCGGCCCAGACCGTGCTCGACGAGGGCGCGGCGCGGGTGATCGCCTGCGCCACCCACGGCGTCTTCTCCGGCCCCGCTTACGAGCGTCTCGCCTACGAGAAGTCCGGGATCGAGCAGATCGTCGTCAGCGACACGATCCCCCTCCGTCCCGGGGCACCCGAGAACATCACCGTGCTCTCGACCGCCGGCACCTTCGCCGACTCGATCCGCCGCATCTTCACCGACGACTCGGTCTCCGAGATCTTCGCCGGCGAGAACCAGCTCTTCTGAGGGTCGCGCGACAGCGCGGGACTCTCGATGGGGGAGCGGACAAAGCTTGGGCTATGGATCTGCCTGCCGCTGCTCGCCTGGGCGGTGGTCTGGGCCGCGGCGCTCTCGATGCCGGCCTCCGACTGCGGCGGCTCCGGGCCCGACAGCGGAGAAGAGGAAGTGCTGCTGATCGTCCTCGTCGCGGTGACATCCCTTGCCACCGCGGGGGCAGCGCTGTGGAGGCTGGTGGACATGAGCCGCGCAAATGCGTTCAGCGCGGGCCGAGACCTGACGATCGGCGCAGGCGCGGTGGTTGCCTTGGTTCTTGCGGCTGTTGCTTCGGCACCGCGGGACCGGGTCGAGCTCGTTCCGCTGGCCGGCCTGCTGTTGACTGGCCTGGCCCTTTTTGCGCTCTTGGTCGCCTGGGCGGCGGGAGTACGCCTCAACCAGGTCGGCTTGCTCTTGCCCCTCTACTTGCTCGGCGCCGCATTGTTCGCCTATCCCATTGTCGGTTTGCTCGGCCTGCTTATCTCCAGCGGAATCGGCTGTTGAGCCAGCGGAGCAGATGACCAGCCCGGCAAATGCGTCAGCCCTGCGGCTCGTCGGCCACAAGGGCGCCGACCTGATCGCCCCCGGCAACACGGTCGAGAGCTTCGCCGCCGCGGCCGCGGCGGGCGTCGACACGATTGAGCTCGACGTGCTCTGGCTGCGCGACTCCCACTTGCCGCTGGAGCAGCGGGCCGAGCTTGTGGTTGCGCATGATTGGCATGACGCCGAACGGCGCACGCCGCTGACCCTGGGCGAAGCCCTCGACGCCTTTCTGGCACCTCCGCTCGACCAGGTTGAGATCGACATCGACATCAAGCTGCCGGGGCGTGAGGAGGAGATCGTCAACGCGCTGCGCGAGCGCGGACTGGTCGAGCGGGCGATGGTCTCGACCATGGAGCTCTACTCGCTTGGCCGCATCCTCGAGCTCGAACCGAACCTGCGCCGCGGCTGGACCTATCCCAAGGTGACCAAGGACTGGGCTTCGAAGCGCTGGGCAAAGGGCCCGATGCTGCTGGCGCTGATGGCGATGCGCCAGCGCCTCCCGGGCCTCGCCGCCGAGAAGCTGCCCAAGTTCGGGGTCGAGTCGATGTGGGTCTACTACCCGCTCGTCAGCGCCCGCCTCGCCCGCATCACCAAGCTGGCCGACGTGGAGCTGATCGCCTGGACCGTAGACGACCTCGCCCGCATGAACCGCCTGATAGACGCCGGCGTCAACGGCCTGGTCTCCAACGACCCCCGCCTCTTCACCCAACTGGGCAGGTAGCACTGCTGTTCCGGTGCGCCTTATGGACCCAGGGAGTCCATAAGGCGCACCGGAACAGCGTTTTAGGCGGCTTTGAGCATGCGGGCGATGCGGTGGATTACCGCGGTGGGTTCGTCTACGACTTGGCGCCAGGTAATTCGGGCTGTGCGGTAGCCGGCTGCGGTGAGAATCTGGTCACGCTTGCGGTCGCGCTGGAAGGCCGCGCGGGTGCCGTGCGTCTCTTCGCCGTCTGTCTCGATTGCGAGTCGCTGCTTGTCCCAGAGCATGTCGACCTCGAAATGGTGTCCTTCGAGGCTAAGCTTCACGTTGGTGCGCGGAGCGGGCAGCCCTTCCTCGATCAGGCGAGGCAGGAGGCGCGCCTCGAGGCGGCTGCGAACTCGAGGGCGAGGCTCCGCCGTGCTTCGCCACCCAGCCAGGATCGTCCGTAGTTGGGGAGCGCCGCGCCGTCGACCGCGTGCCAGGATCCGGTCGATCTCGTCGACGTCGAGCCGGCGCAGGATCGCCGCCTGCTCGACCAAGTGCCGCAACTGTCCCCAGCCCGATTCCCCGGCCATGTCCACGATCGCGCGGGAGACCGTGGTGCACGGAATTCCGTCGCGTATCTCGATCTCGCCCGCAAGCGGCATGCGCACCCGATGCCATCGAATGCCCGGGATTTTGCGCCCCGACCAGTCCGGGGGGATCACGTGGACGATTGGGAGTCGCTTGTCCCACAGGCCCAACAGCTCAGCCGCGCTTCCGTGCGAGAGGACGGTTCCTTCATCGCAGGCAAGCACTGCCGCCAGCATTCGTCCCTCTCTGGCGATTGCGCGGTGCCCCACGGCAAACGTGCCGTGGAAAAGATGGTGCAGGTGACCTAGCCGCAGCCGCACAGCGATCTCCCTGTCCGTCAAACCAAGTTGCCGAGCCTGTGCACGCGAAACAACCCCGTGCTGGCGCTCCGCTAGCACGGCAATTTCCTGGTCTTTTCTTCCGGTGCGCCTTATGGACCCCACAGGTCCATAAGGCGCACCGGAGCAAAGTTCTCCCCCTGGGTTGGCCTGAGTGGTGGGGTTAGACGGTGCCGGGAGTGGCGGTGGGCGGGGCGTTGCGGCCGCCCTTGGTCCTCACGGCTGAATTGAGCTCGTCGGCGGTGAAGCCGCCGAGCGCCTCGCCATCGAGGGCGAAGCGGTAGAGGGCGACGCCGAAGATGTTGCTGAGCGCGCTCGAGACGAGCATCGAGATCGCCAGGCCGATCACGCCGAGCACCAGCAGCAGGGCGCCGGCGAAGCCAGCCGATGCCCAGATCAGGAAACCGGCGAAGATCAGCAGCGCCGAGGGCAGCACGCCGAAGAGGAATACTGCCCCGCCGATCGCGATGTTGCCGGTCACCTGCGCTCCCCAGCGCGACCTGAAGAGGCTCGACGAGCGCTTCAGCGTCTCGAACGGCCCGGTCCCCTCGAGCGCGATCACCGGCACGGCGAGGAAGGTGATCAGCGACCAGCCGACGGCGAGCAGGCGGCCGACGATCTGGCCGATGGCGCCTTGGTTCTCCAGGGCGCTGAGGGCGAGGCCGATCGTGGTCGAGACGGCGGCCCAGCCGGCGATCTGGGAGAAGCGTTCGCGTGAAACCGCGAGCCCGTCGGCGAGGTTTGCATCCTGCCCGCGGAAGATCATGTCGGCGGCGGCGGCGAGGCCGACGCTGAAGTAGGTGCCGATAACGGCGAGCAGGTAGAAGCCGATCACCGCCAGGGCGCCGCCGAACACGGTCTGGTCGTCCTCGATCAGATAGACGCCGGGGCCGACGACCACGATCGCGCAGACGATTGTCGCTGCCCCGCCGAAGAGCGGGAAGCGCAGCAGGGCGGGGTTCGCGCGCAGCACGCCCCAGCTTTTCTTCGTCAACTGCCAACCGCGTTTGATCCGGCTCATAGTTGCTCTCCTTCCAAGGACTTCTCGACGATCGGGGTCTGCGTCATGCCCCTTCCCTCGAAGTACTCCCACTCCTCCTCGCCAAGCTCGGTCGCGGGCGGGTCGGCGTAGATCCACTCGCGCATGATCCGGTGCCAGTTGCGCTTCGCGCCAAGCTGGCCGAGCACGGCGACGACGCCGATTTCCATCCGCCGTCCCATCAGCTCGTCGGCTGGGATCGACTCGCGCCGCATCAGGTCGTAGTACTCGGAGCGGGGATCGTTAGTCGACTCGATGATCTTCATCACCCGTTTCGCGGTGATCTCGATCTCACGGTCTTCCATGTACCAACCGCCGACCGCCATGGTGTGCTCCAGCACCCTCTCGGCATCGAGCTTGGAGGGATTCTTGATGAAGCCGAGCTCGTGCAGGGCGCTGCGGAACGCCTCGGGGTCGTCGCGGAAGGCGGCGTCGACGGCGCGCTGCTCGAGCACGATCTGCTCGTGGCTAAGTTTCTTGGTCATGCCGAAGTCGAGGAAGGCGACGCGGCCGTCGGCCATCAGGATGTAGTTGCCGGGATGGGGGTCGGCGTTGAAGTGGCGCAGGTGGTAAATCGAGCCGAAGCTGCCGCGGAAGACGATCTCCCCGAAGCGGCTGCGCTCCTCCTCGGGAAGCTCCTTGATCTGCTCGAAGCCGATTCCCGAGACCAGCTCGGTGACCAAAACCCGGCGCCGCGAGAGACGCGTGATCACATCGGGCACGTAGATGAAGGGGTGGTCGCGGTAGGCGCGCGAGAAGCTGCGTTGGTTCTGCGCCTCGTACTCGTAGTCGAGCTCCTCCATCACCCGCTCGCGCAGCTCGGCCGCGATCGCCTTGGCATCGAGGCCGGGGGCGAGGGCGCGGGCAAGGCGGACGATGGTGCCGGCGTTGCGCAGGTCGGCATCGAGTGCCTCGGCGATACCGGGGTACTGGATCTTGACCGCGACCTTGCGGCCGTCGAGCAGCTCGGCCCGGTGCACCTGGCCGATCGAGGCGGCGGCGAACGCCTCCTGCTCGAACTCGGCGAAGAGCTCCGAGAGCGGCTCGCCCTCGTACTCCTCCTCGAGCACGTGCTCGACTTTCTCCCAGGGCATCGCCGGAGCGTCGGTGCGCAGCTTCGCCAGCTGCTCCTGGTAGACCTCGCGGTACTCCTCGGGGATGAACTCGGTGTCGATGAAGGAGGCGAACTGGCCCAGCTTCATTGCCGCGCCCTTCATCTGGCCCAGGGCGCCGACCATCTTCATTGCCGTTTCGAGGTGGCGCTGCTCGAGTCGCTCCTTGCTGTCCTCCTCGGAGCGGCCGACGTTGGTCGCCTTCGTGCCCGCGTAGCGGGCGCCCTGCACGCCGACGATCGAGCCGAGCTTTGCCGATCGCCTCATGCGGCCCTTGGGGATCTTCGAGCCGTCGGCCACGCCCGAAGGGTGCCACACGCGCGCTTTCTCTATCCTCTCCCGTCCGAATGGCTCGTGGACGCGAAACATTGAAGGCAGCACCCCGCAGCGAGTTTGGCTCGCGGACCTCCCGTCGCCTGCGGCGCGAGGGTCTCGTGCCGGGCGTCGTCTACAGCGGTGGCTCGGAGGCGCACGCCTTCCAGGTCGCCGAACGCGACGTCCGCAACGTGCTCGGCGAAGGCGCCGCCCTCTTCGACCTCGAGATCGAGGGCGCCAAGACGGTGCCGGTCGTGGTCAAGGAGCAGCAGCTGCACCCTGTGCGCGGCAGCCTCCAGCACATCGACCTGCAGGAGGTGCGGCTCGACGAGGCGATCCAGGCGGAGGTTACGGTCGAGCTCGAAGGCACCGAGGTATCGCCCGGGGTCAAGGGCGGCGGTGTGCTCGAGCACGTCACCCGCGAAGTCACCGTCGAAGCGCTTCCCACAGAGATTCCCGACCGCCTCGTCGCCGACGTCTCGGCGATGGAGATCAACGACACCCTGCAGCTCTCGGCGCTCCCAGTGCCCGAGGGCGTAACGCTCGTCGCCGACGATCTCGACGAGGTCACGATCGCCACCCTCTCACCGCCCCGGGTCGAGGAAGTCGTCGAGCCCGAGGTCGAGGAGGAGACCGAGCTGGTCGGCGAGGACGGCGAGGCAGCCGCCGACGACGGTGGCGACGGCGATTCGGGCGACTCCGGCGGGGAGTAACCGCTGTCCCTCTTTCGCCGCCGAGCCGAGCGCGGCGAGGCCGAGCAGCAGGGGGACCGCATCCTCATCGTCGGCCTTGGCAACCCCGGCGAGCGCTACGCCGCGACCCGCCACAACGTCGGTTTCGAGGTTGCCGCCGAGCTCTCGCGGCGCTGGGACCTGCCGCGGGCGAAGGGCAAGTTCGGCGGCCTGATCAGCGAAGGCCGCGCCGGCCCCGGCGGCCCGCGGGTGGCGATCCTGCTGCCGCAGACCCTGATGAACGCCTCCGGCGACTCGGCCGGCCCGGCGCGCGGCTCGCTCAAGGTGCCGCTCGATCGGGTCGTCGTCCTCCACGACGAGATCGACCTTCCCTTTGGCGAGATCCAGGTCCGCCTCGGCGGCGGCCTCGCCGGTCACAACGGCCTCAAGAGCCTCAAGCGCGGCTTCGGCGAAAGCGAGTTCTGGCGCGTGAGGGTCGGGGTCGGGCGCCCCGACTCGACCGACCCCGAGGTAGTCGCCTCCTACGTGCTCGGGCGGTTCCGCGAGCCCCGCGAGGAGGTCGCGGCGCTGGTCGAGGGCGCTGCCACCGAGGCCGAGCGGTTGGTCGAGAAGCTGGATGAATAGATTGCGCCCGGTGAGCGACGAGACTGCGGTGACGAGCTACGAGGTCGACGAGCAGGGAGTGGCGGTGCTGCGCCTGCGGCGGCCCAAGTCCCGCAACGCGATCAACACCCAGATGCTGGTCGAGATGCTCGAGCACCTCGCGGTCGCACGCGCCGACGAGGCGGCGCGGGTGCTGGTGATCAGCTCCTCCGACCACATGGGCCTCTCGGCCGGCGCCGACGTCAAGGAGGAGCTCGACGACGAGGGACACGTCCGCCGCATGCAGCTCTTCGCAGATCTATACGACGAGATCGTCTCCTTCCCCAAGCCGACGATTGCCGCCTGTCACGGCGACGTGGTCGGCGGCGGCGCCGAGGTCGCGATCGCCTGCGACATGCGCGTCGGCGGCTCCAACCTGCGCATGCGCTTTCCGGGCGCGGCTCTCGGGGTCCCGGTCGGCCCGGCCCGCCTGGTGACCCTCTGCGGCCTCGCCGCGGCCAAGTATCTGCTGTTCTCCTCGCGCACGGTCGGTGCCGACGAGGCGCTGCGCCTGGGCTTGGTCAACCGCGTGGCGCCGGCTGCGGCGACCGAGGACTCGGTGCTGGAGCTCGCCACCCAGGTCGCCGGCCATCCTCCAGAGGCGGTCGCCCGGCTGAAGCAGATGCTGCACGGCTGGGACGACATTGAGGGCCGTTCGAGCGCCGAGGGCCAGGTCCAGGTCGAGTGGCAGCGCAGCGGCCCGGGCCTGCCCTACCGAAACTAAACGAAACCTGCATTTACCACCCATAACGGGGTAAATGCAGGTTTCGTCGCGCTAGCTGTTCGCCGCGGCCTCGCCAGCCCCGGCCGCGATCGCCATGATCGAGACCTGCGGGTTGACGCCGGGGCAGCTGGGCAGGATCGAGCCGTCGGCGACCCAGACGCCATCGACGCCGCGCAGTCGTCCTTCCGGGTCGACCGGATGGCGCGCCGGATCCGAGCCAGCCGCGGCGGTTCCGCTGGGGTGAAAGCCGGCGAGGCGGAGGCGGCGCACGTCTAGTCGCTGCATCGCCGCCTCGAGCTCAGCCTCCGAGTGCACCGCCGGCGCGCCGCCACCAAGTTCGACGTCCTTGGCTCCTGCCGCGAGCATCACCCGGGCCATCGCCCTGATCGCGGTGGCGAGGCGACCTTCGTCGGCCTTGGCGAGGCGGTAGGAGACGAGCGGGGCGCGCGAGCCGAAGACTCGGCCCGAGGGCTCGTCGGCGATCATCGCGCCGATCATCGCTCGGTTGGGAGCGCGGTCGAGGCGGCCCAGCAAGTGGGTGCCGTAGCCGGGGGCGGAGATCGCGCCCATGCCCGGTGGGCTCCCGGTGGCCTCGATCAGGACGCCATCGGACTCGTGCAGCTCCTCGATCCCAACACTTTGCATCACGCCGCTCCAGGGCACGACCTCATCCTCGAAGCCGGCGGTGATCCCGGTGGCAGGATGGATCGAGAGATTGCGGCCGAGCCGGGGATGGCCGCCGAGCCCGCTGCGGCGCAGCAGCGGCGGGGTCGGGATCGCGCCGGCGGCGACGACCACCAGTGGCGCCGAGATCCGCACCTCGCTGCCGTCAGCTCGTCGAGCCACGACGCCGACCGCGCAGCCGCCCTCGCTCAGCACCTGCTTTACGTGCAGCCCGGAGACGACCCGCGCCCCGGCCTCGCAGGCCTGCGGCAGGGCGTTGAGGTGGACTCCCCCCTTGGCGTTGTTTGGGCAGCCGATCGCGCACTGGCAGGAACCACGGCAGCCTGGCGCGTTGCGACGCAAGGGGGCGCTCTGCCAGTCCAGCGCCGCCGCTCCCTCCAGGGCAAGTTCTCCGTTGCGACCCAACACCTCCATCGGCGCCGGCGCGACGCCGATCGTCGCTTCGACGTCGGCGATCCGCGGGCCGAGCAGCTCGAGGTCGGCGAGGGCGAGGCCGTGCTGCTGGTGCCAGGCGGTGGCCACGGCAGCCGGGGGGCGGAAGCAGGTGCCGGAGTTGATCACGGTCGTTCCGCCCACGGCGCGTCCCAGCGGCAGCGCGATCGGCGGGTTGCCCAAGGCCATCGTCGTGCCGCCGTCGCGGTAGATGCCGGCGAAGCGGTCGAGGGGGTGCGAGCCGCGAATCCGCTCCGCGGTCCAGCGCTCGCCCTCCTCGACGATCACGGTGTCGAACCCGGCCCGCGCCAGCGCCCGCGCAGCGAAGGCGCCGCCCGCACCGGAGCCGACCACGATCGCGTCGCAGCTCGATCTGTGTGGCCACTGCACTGAGGGAACAAGTGCCATCTGCGGGTCGGGCCGCGAGGGTGCGTGGCGCGAGCCGACCGCGGCGATCTCGCCCGCGAACGTATCGGCGCCGTGGGCGAGCATGACGATTGACTTGACCGCGTCGAGTGGGGGGGAGCCGCCGAGCCGAGAGACCTGGTCAATCAGCGCTTGCCGCTGCTCGGGCGATGCCTTGCCAAGCAGGCGTCGGTTGCGAGCGAGCGAAAGCGCCTCCAGGCCGACGAGCGCCGCTCCTAGTCCCGCCTGCGACGCGGTGGGCATGCGCGAGATCATTCGCCTGGCGACGCCCGCTACCCGCTCAGGGTCAGGCCCACCTGCCTCCGGCGGCAGGATCGTCGCCGCCACGTCTCCCAGCGCGGACATCGCTTGATCTTAGGTCCAGCTGCTCGAATCGAGCACCGCGCCGGTCCCAAAGCGCCCCGAATTGGCGCCCACGTATTCGGCGACCTCGGCGCAGCGCGCGACCCAGACGTCGTCGCCGGCCGCCGCTGCCGCAACTTGGTCGAGCAGCGCCACGAGTTGCTCGTCGCCGAGCCAGTCGAGCATGAACGGGTGCAAGACGATCGCCATGAAGCCACCGGCCTGTGCCAGTCTGCCGATCTCCGCCTCGAGCCAGGCGACGAAGGTGGCGGGCTCGATCGGGTCACTCGAGCCGTTGATCTGCTCACGGGTGGCGGCTAGCGGCGGCAGCACGCAACTAGCGTCGAGGTGGCGCCACTCGAACGGCAAGAGCGCGACGCCGTCCTCGCTACCCGCCCCGGCGCCCGCCGGCGAGCAGTAGCGCAACCCCGCCTCGCGCAAGACCCGGGTGCCGCCGGCGCCGAGTTGGCCGCCGGGTGGGCGCAGGCCGGCGGGCTCGAGGCCAAGCCGCCCGAACGCAGCGACGCCACGCTCCAGGTTCGCCGCCTGCTCGGCTGCCGTCAGGTCGGCCCACTGCTCGTGACGCCAGGCGTGGTAGGCGACCTCGTGGCCGCGGCCGTCGATCTCGCGCAGCAGGTCCGGGTAGAGCTCGGCATTTAGTCCCTCGACGAAGAAGGTCGCGACAATTCCCCGCTCATCGAGTTGCCCAAGGAGCCGTGGCACCACCTGGAGCGCGGTCGCGTGGCGCCCCAGCGGCACGTCGGCCCCGAGCGCCCCCATCTCAAGCTCCGCCGCCTCACCCAAGTTGTCAAAGGTGAGCGACAGCAGGCCGATGGGCCTGAAACGTGACATATGGACACGTTTCAGGCCCATCGGCGGTCTATTCGCGCAGCGCTGGGCTCCAGCGCTCGGGGTCGAGCTCGGCCTGCTTGCGGGCCCAGCGGAAGTGGTGCTGCGCCGAGGCGAGCAGGATCGGGAAATTGAGCAGGCCGGCGATCGCGAAGCGCCGCGTCCCCGGCCGGTTCGCCGCGGGCAGGCTGAGGGCGCTGCAGACAAGCCAGAACCAGAGCACGGCGTTGTAGGCGGGCAGCTGATCCTCGCTCAGCCCCTCGGCTTCGTCGAGCATCGGCAAGCCCTTGTGCAGGGACCAGGGCCAGGCCTTGAAGTGGACGGCGACGCCGGCGACGCCGATCCCGGCGCTGAAGGCCGAGAGCCGACGCGCGTTCTCACCATCGCGGGCGGCGGCGGCGAGCATCAGCGGGAAGTAGGCGCTCCAAAGGGCGTAGGCGCCGCGGCGTCCGATGAACGGCTCGAAGACGAGCCCGACTCCGGCGCCGGTCTCGAAGGCGTTGTGGGCGAACAGTCCGAGCGCCGATCCGGCGGCAAGCAGGCGTCTCATCGTCGCGCTCCGATCTTGTTGGCCAGGGTTCCGATCCCGTCGATTTCCAGCTCGACCGTCTGCCCGGGCTCGATCCAGCGGTCGAGCTCCAGCCCGCAGCAGCCGGGCATCGTCCCAGTCGAGACGATGTCGCCGGCCTCGAGGCACTCGCCCGCCGAGGCGTGGGCAAGCATCGCGCCGACGTCGTGGGCGGCGCCGGCGGTGGCGCCCTCGCACCAGACCTCGTCGTCGACCCGCACCCGCCCGGTGACCGACTGCCAGTCGGGAAGCTCGTCGGCGCTCAGCACATCGGGGCCGATCGAGTTGGCAAAGGTCTTCGACTTCACCGCCGGGCCGAAGACGCCGTGGCGGACCTCGTCCGCCTGGACGTCGCGAGCGCTCCAGTCGTTGAGCACGAACCAGCCGCCGATCGCCTCCCGCGCCTCGGCGGGGGTGGCATCGGCGAGCGGGCGGGCGAGGACGAAGGCGAGCTCGAGCTCGAAGTCGAGGTAGCCGGTGTGGGACGGCCAGCTCACTTCCTCGCCGTCGGCGAGCATCGCCGTGTGGTTGCCGAGGTAGAAGGCCGGCGTCTCGTAGAAGCTGGGCTTGGGCTTGAACGGCGGGAACGTCCTGCCCGTGACCCGCTCGAAGCCGGCGGCGAGGCGCTTGACCGGGGTCGGGAAGAAGTGCTTGACCAGCATCCGCGCCGAGCCCTCGTAGTGCGAGGGCCAGAGGCTGAAGGCGCGCATCGAGCGCGGCGCAAAGGGCAGCCCGGCGCTCCCCGGGTCAACTGCTACTCCGCCCTCAAGCTGGCCGGCGACCTCGGCCCGTCCCTCGACACCCCTGGCGAGCAGCGCCAGCATGTCGCCGGACCCCGGCAGCGAGACCCAGCGCTCGCGCTCAAGGTCCTCGACGATCACTCCCTCGGCTGTGCTCCTCAGCTTCATCGGCGCCCGCGGGAAGTGTAGGCGCCGGTCCCGGCCTCGTAGAATCGGCGACCCGCCCGGACGGCCGTGTCTGGGCGTTTCGCCTGCCATGTCGCTTCGACCCCTAACCGAGATCGCCGCCGAGAACGAGCGTGTCCACGCGCTCACCGGTCGCGTGCGCGATGCCGCTGCCGGCGGGGAGAAGGTTGAGGTACCGGCCTCCTCGATGCTGCGCCCGCTGCTGCTAGCGGCGATGCTGGAGGACGACCGGGGTCTCGCTGGCCGCCCGGCGCTGCTGGTCAGCGCCGATGACCGCTCCGCCCGCGACCTCGCCAACGACCTGCGCGCTTACCTGGCGCCGCGCCGCGTCCGCCTCTATCCCTCGCGCGGCACCGGCTTCGCCTCCCACGTGACCCCGCCGCCGCACCTGATCGGGCTGCGGATCGATGCCCTCGACGCGCTGCGGGTCGAGGCCGACGCGGTCGTCGTCGCCTCCGCGACGGCGCTTGCCGAGGCGGTCCCCGACGCCGCCCTGCGCCCGGCGGGATTCGCGATCGCCGGCGGCGAGGAGATCGACCTGGACGGGGTTCTGCGCAGCCTCGACGCGGCCGGCTACCACCGTGTCGAGCAGGTCGAGGAGCGCGGCCAGTTCGCCGTTCGCGGCGGCATCCTCGACGTCTTCGGCGCCACCGAGGAGCGCGCCGTGCGGATCGAGCTCTTCGGCGACGAGGTCGAGTCGATGCGCTGGTTCTCGACTTTCACCCAGCGCTCACTGGGCGATGCCGAGCGGGTCGAGCTGGCGCCGGCGGCGGAACTCGACGCCGAGCACCGCGAACTTGCCGAGCTGGCGGCGATGGAGGCCGCCGAGGAGGGCAAGGAGCCGCCGAGCCTGGCCGAGGTCCTGCCGCTCGATCGCTTCGGCGCCCCGCTGGAACTCGTCCCCGACTCGGCCTCGGTGATCCTCGCCGCCGCCGAGGAGATCGAGCCGGCGCTGCGCGACCACTGGGAGGACGCGACGACGGCGATGCACGACGATGATGCGCGGCGGCTCTACGTCGACGTCGCGCCGCCGCTCGACGCCCGCGCCGCGCTCTCGTTCCGCGCCGCCGGCGATGACGACGAGGACGCCTTCCGCGCCGCTCGCGCCGAGTCCCCAGCCCGCAGCGTCAAAGAGGCCGAGGCGGAGCTGGAGAAGCAGATCCGCTCCGGCTACCGCACCGTCGTCGCCTTCGACGACCGCGGCGAGGCCGAGCGCGCCCGCTACGGGCTCGACCGCCTCGACGCGGCGCTGCTCGAAGGCGGCCGCCTCTCGCCCAAGCCCAGCCTCAGCTTCGCCGAGGCGCGCCTGCGCGAGGGCTTCATCAGCCCCGAGCTGCACCTCGCCGTTTACCCCTTCCGCCGCCTCGTCCACCGCCGTCGCCGCGCCGAAGCGCGTGCCCCCGGCGCCGCCCGCGGCCGCCTCGCCTTCAGCGAACTGAAAGTCGGCGACTACGTCGTCCACGAGGACCACGGCGTCGCCCGCTTCGCCGGCTTCGAGACGCGCGAGGTCGGCGGCGTCACCCGCGACTACCTCTACCTCGAATATAAGGGCGAGGACCGCGTCTTCGTCCCCGTCGACCAGCTCGCCAAGCTGAGCCGCTACGTCGGCGCCGGCGGCGAACCGACCCTCTCCGCGCTGGGCGGCAAACGCTGGGCAAACATGAAGGCGCGGGCGCGCAAAGCGGCCGGCGCGATCGCCGGCGAGCTGCTCAACCTCTACGCCGAGCGCCGGACCCGCAAGGGCCACGCCTTCGGTGCCGACGGCGAGTGGCAGATGACGATGGAGGCGGCCTTCCCCTACCGCGAGACGGCGGACCAGGTCGAAGCGATCGAGTCGGTTAAGGGCGACATGGAGGCCGATCAGCCGATGGACCGCCTGGTCTGCGGCGACGTCGGCTTCGGCAAGACCGAGGTGGCGCTGCGCGCCGCGGTCAAGGCCGCCGCCGACGGCAAGCAGGTGCTGATGCTGGTGCCGACGACGATCCTCGCCCAGCAGCACTTCGGCACCTTCCGCGAGCGCCTCGCCGACCTCCCCTTCGTGGTCGAGGGAATCTCCCGCTTGCGCAAGCCGGCCGAGGTGAAAGCCGTGCTGGCCGATTACGAGGTGGGCAAGGTCGACATCCTGATCGGCACCCACCGGCTGCTCTCGCGCGACGTCCGCGCCAAGGACCTCGGCCTCGTCATCGTCGACGAGGAGCAGCGCTTCGGGGTCAAGCAGAAGGAGCTGCTGCGCCAGCTCAAGCTCAAGGTCGACGTGCTGGCGCTCTCGGCGACGCCGATCCCGCGCACCCTGCAGATGAGCCTGGCCGGCCTGCGCGACATCTCGACGATCGAGACTCCGCCCGAGGGCCGCCGCCCGGTCCGCACCTACGTCGGCCCCTACGACGAGGACCTGGTCCGCCACGCGATCGAGCGCGAGCTCGAGCGCGGCGGCCAGGCCTTCTTCCTGCACAACCGGATCGACTCGCTGCCGGAGACGGTCGAGCGGCTGCGCGGCCTGCTGCCGAAAGCGCGCTTTGTCGAAGCCCACGGCCAGATGGACGAGACCCAGCTCGAGGAGACAATGCTCGGCTTCCTGCGCGGCGACGCCGACTGCCTGGTGACGACGACGATTATCGAGTCCGGGCTCGACATCCCCAGCGCCAACACGTTGATCGTCGAGCGTGCCGATCAGCTCGGCCTCGCCCAGGCCTACCAAATCCGCGGCCGGGTCGGGCGCTCTCGCGAGCGCGCCTTCGCCTATCTGCTCTACCCCTCTGCGGAGGCGCTGACCGAGGACGCGGCGGCGCGGCTATCGACCCTCGCCGACCACACCGAGCTCGGCTCCGGCTTTAAGATCGCGATGCGCGACCTCGACATCCGCGGCGCCGGCGACCTGCTCGGCGAGGAGCAGTCGGGCCACGTCGCCGCGGTCGGCTTCGAGCTCTACTGCCAGATGATCGACGAGGCCGTCGGCGAGGCGCGCGAGGCCGGCGAGGGCGGGGAGGAGGCGCCGGAACCGGTCCGCCTCGACGTTCCCGTCGACGCTTACCTCTCGGCCGCCTTCATTCCCTTCGAGGCGGCCAAGATTGACGTCCACCGTCGCATCGCCGCCGCCCGCGAGCCCGGCGAGCTGCGGGCGATCCGCGACGAGATCAGCGACCGCTTCGGCCCGCCGCCACCGGAGGCGGAGAACCTGCTGGCGCTGCAGCGGGCCCGAATCGAGCTCGGGCTGGCCGGCGCGCGCAGCGTCGAGTTTCGCGGTGGGCGGCTCAGCGTCACCGGGGTCGAGCTCGACTCGGAAGCCGCCGGGGTCTTGGGTGAGAAGCTCGAGGGGGCGCTTTACGAGTGGCGGGAGAAAACCGTCGCGATGCGCGTTCCCGACGAGCCGGAGGCGCGATTGGGCGCGGTGCTGGCCATGGCGGAAGCGATCAGGGACGCCAAGCAATCAGGGGCCACCGCGACCGAAGCGAGTCTCAGCGGCTGACCGGACTGCCCCTTTGACGAGCATTTGATTTATGCTGCCCGATCGGTGGCATCGACTAAGGGGCAAGGGAAGAAGTCAGCCGGGCTGCAGCGACTAGCGCTGCTCGCCTTCGGCGCCCTCTTCATCCTCCTTTTCGTGATCTTCGCGATTGCCGAGGGGATCGGCAACCCCAGCGTCCCATCCGGCTCGATTGCCGTCGTCGAAGACGCACCGGACGGCCTCAGCCCGGTCACGGAAGCCAAATTCCATCGCGCCCTGATCCAGGCCGCGGCTCAGGAACAGGTCAAACCCGTCCCCAAACCGGGCGACAAAAAATACGACGAACTGAAGGAAAAAGCGCTCGAAGGAATCTTCGATTCGATCTGGATCCAGGGCCAGGCGGCGGAAATGGGGATCTCCGTCTCGAAGAAAGAAATCGCCGACGAACTGGCGAAACTGAAAAAACAGTCCTTCAAAACCGAGCAGGAATACAAAAAATTCCTCAAAGAAGCGCACTTCTCGATCGCCGACGTCAACGAGCGCGTGACGCTGCAGATCCTCAGCGCCAAAATCCAGGCGCAGGTCACTGAAGAAGCGCCGCAGCCGAGCAAGTCCGAAATCGAAACCTATTACGAGGCGGCCAAGTCGAGCCAGTACACGACCGGCGAAACGCGCGAAATCCGCCTGGTCAAGAACAAAGACAAGGCCAAAGTCGAAGAAGCTAAGAAAGCGCTTGAAAAAGACGACTCGGCGAAGAGCTGGGCCAAAGTCGCCAAGAAGTACTCGACTGACACGACCAAAGGCAGCGGTGGCCTGCAGGCTGGTGTGACCGAAGGGCAGCTGGCCGAACCGCTCGACGCCGCCGTCTTCGCCGCGCCGCAGGGCGAGCTCGAAGGCCCCCTGCAGGAAGCCAAAACCAAGACTTACACCGTTTTCGAGGTGATGAACATCACCCCCGAAAAAGTCCAGTCGCTTGACGAAACCAAATCGCAGATCAGCGCCCAGCTGGCAGAACAGGCCAAACAGGAAACGTTCTCCCGCTTCGTGCGCGGCTACGGCAGCCGCTGGCTGTCGCGCACCTTCTGCTCCTCGGACTTCTTGATCAAACGTTGCGCCAACTTCAAGGGCGACGGCCGCGCGCCGGAAGCCGAAGAAGCCTGTTTCGAAGCCGATCCCAAAACTCCGGCAAAAGCCTGTCCGGCGCCGATCCCTCAAGTGAAACCGGCGCAGCCGGGAACGATCAGTCCGCTCAATCGCGAAGGGCAGAAACTGGCCCAGCGCCCGCGCCCGGGGGAAGCAGCCGCGGCAGCTCCAGAAGGGGCCACCGAACTACCGCCCGGAGTCGTTCCCGAAGGCGAATAGCGCCGCCCGGGTGAATAGGATGCGCTCCCCGTGAGTGCGATCCAATCCATCCACGCCCGCCAGATCCTCGATTCGCGCGGCAACCCGACGATCGAGGTCGAAGTCGGGCTTGAGTCGGGAGCGCGCGGCCTGGCTGCGGTCCCCTCCGGCGCCTCGACCGGCGAGTTCGAGGCGGTCGAGCTGCGCGACGGCGGCAACGCCTGGGCGGGCAAGGGCGTTTCCGGCGCGGTCGCCAACGTCAACGGTGAGATCGCCGCTGCCCTGAAGGGCGCCGACGCCGAAGACCAGGCGGGTATCGACGCGAAGATGATCGAGCTCGACGGCACGCCGAATAAGGGCAGGCTCGGCGCCAACGCGATCCTCGGCGTCTCGCTGGCGGCCGCCAAGGCGGCTTCGATGCTGGCGGGCGAACCGCTCTTCGGTTACCTGGCAAAGCTCTACGGCGCCGCCGAGCCGAGCTTGCTGCCGGTGCCGATGATGAACGTACTCAACGGCGGAGCCCACGCCGACAACTCGGTCGACTTTCAGGAGTTCATGGTCGTGCCCGCTGGTGCCGCCAGCTTCTCCGAGTGCCTGCGGGTCGGCACCGAGGTCTTCCACGCGCTGAAGAAGAGCCTCGCCGCCAACGGTCACTCGACCGCTGTCGGCGACGAGGGCGGCTTCGCCCCCAACCTCGAGTCCAACGAGGCGGCCCTACAGGCGGTGCTCGCCGGGGTCGAGGCGGCTGGCTACGAGCCCGGCAGCGATGTCTTCATCGCCCTCGATCCGGCGACCAGCGAGGTCTTCGAGAACGGCGCCTACGTGCTCGAGCACGAGGGTCGCTCGCTCTCGCCCGAGCAGATGGCCTCCTACTGGGAGGACGCCTGCTCGCGCTACCCGATCCTCTCGATCGAGGACGGCATGGACGAGGAGGACTGGGCTGGCTGGAAGCTGCTGACCGAAAAGCTGGGCGAGCGGGTCCAGCTGGTCGGCGATGACCTCTTCGTCACTAACCCCGAGCGCCTGCGCCGCGGCATCGAGCTCGGCGTCGGCAACTCGATCCTGGTCAAGGTCAACCAGATCGGCACTCTGAGCGAGACCCTGGAGGCGATCCGGATCGCCTCCGAGGCCGGCTACAGCGCGGTGATCTCGCACCGCTCCGGTGAGACCGAGGACACGACGATCGCCGACCTCGCCGTGGCGACCGGCGCCGGCCAGATCAAGACCGGGGCGCCCTCTCGCTCGGACCGCGTCGCCAAGTACAACCGCTTGCTGCGGATAGAGGAGGAATTGGGGGCGGCTGCGGAATTCCCTGGCTTGCGAGCGTTCACGCGCACAGCTGGATGACGCGCCTGGCGCGGCGCATATCGGCGTCCTCGGTCGGCCGTTTCGGTCACGCACTAAATGTGCGCTCCCTTCATCGGCCGCCCTGCGTCCTTGATCTGCTTGGCCAGGCACGCCCTCAGCCGCACGCTCACGTGCAGTGAAGGAATGCGGAGCTAGAGCGCAAACAATGAGGCGTGGCACGACGCCCAGCACCCCGCAAGCGGCCCGCCGCGCGCAGCGGTGCCAGCCGCATCCACTGGGATCGCGTCGGCCGAATCGCCCTGACCCTGGTCCTCTTCTTCGTCGCCTACTCGTATTTGAACCCGGTGATCAACTTCGTCAAGACCTACACCGCGACCACCGCCGCCAGGGTCAAGCTGCACGAAGCCCAGCGCGAAAACACCCGCCTGCACTGGCGGGTGCAGCACGCCGACGACCCGATCGTCCTCGACGCCAAGGCCAGGGCCCAGGGCATGGTCGCCCCGGGCGAGACGCCGATAGTCGTGCGCGGCCTCTAGCTCACCCCGTTGCGGTCGTAGTTCTTTCCGTTATCCGGCAACAAATACGACCGCAACGTTTCAGGGTGTCCAGTGGTTAGCGCCGGCTCGTACATCTTCGGTGCCCTGGCCCTAGCGGCCGTGGGGCTGTCTCTGGGCTTCACGGCGTTCCAGCTGCGTCGGAGGCTGCTGCCGGCCTGGGAGGGCGCTCCTGCGCGTCTGGTGGAGGCTGTGGTGGGTATCGCGCTGTTGATCTGGCTTGAGGAGGTCCTTGGGACCGTTGACCTCTTTTACGCCTGGGTCCTCGTCGCAGTGTCTCTCGTCCTGGCGGCAGTCACAGCCGCCTGGACGGGGGTCCTGTCGCAGGGGGAGGGGGGCACTGCGGGCGAGCCACGGTCCGTCCTCGACCCCCCTTCCCCTTCCCCTGCGCCACCCGCGGAAGGGACGTGGCTGGCGTGGGTCGTCACCGTCGGGGTTATTTCCCTCGTCTTCGCGCACTGGGGCCTCACGACAAAGGACGCGCTGGACCGGGGGATCTTCAACTTCGATTCGCTCTGGTACCACATGCCCTTCGCGGCGGACATGGTGCAGAGCCACTCCGTTACCGGTCTGCACTACACCGAGACAATCTTCACCAATTGGTTCTATCCGCAGAACTCGGAGCTGCTGCACGCCTCGGGGATCCTGTTGACCCATCGCGACACGCTGTCGCTCTTTCTCAACTTCGGCTTCCTCGCGATTAGCTTCCTCGCTGCGTGGTGCATCGGTAGGCCTTATGGACGAGGGCACTTGACGGTGGTGGCCGCCGCGATCGTCTTGGAGTGCCACACGCTTGTGGTGCGCGAGCCGGGAGCCGCCAAGAACGATCTTGTGGCCGCGGCTTTGTTGCTCGCTGCCGCTGCGATCCTCGTCAACGCCGGAAGCCTTCGTCGTCTGCGGAAAGGGGCGTTTCTGCCGGGGGGTGGCGTCGCAGGGGGGACCGCCCCTGAGGAAGCTTTAGCTACCGGAAGGGGCGGTGGGTCCCCTGCGACGACAGGACCCGCCGGCCCGGCCCCCATTGCCTGGCCGGTTGCTGCCGCTGGGCTTGCCACCGGTCTCGCCGTAGGCACCAAGTCGACCGCCGTCGCGATGGCCGCGGGGCTGACGCTGGCCGTGCTCGTACTCGCGCCGGCGGGGAGGAGGTGGGCGGCCGCCGGCTGGTGGTTCGTCCCGGCCCTTCTTGGCGGTGGCTACTGGTACCTGCGCAACCTGATCGTCGCCGGCAATCCCCTGCCGCAGGCGACGAGCCTGGGGCCGATCTCGCTGCCCCACCCGGAACGGCTGCAGGAGGGTCGCCCGGACTTCAGCATCGTCCACTACGCGACGGACACCGGCGTCTGGCGCGATTACTTCGAGCCCGGCCTGCACCAGGCCTTCGGAGCGCTCTGGCCGCTGGTGATCGCCGGGGCGGTCGTCGGCGGCCTCCTCGCCCTCTTCCGCGCCAGGGACAGCGTCCTGCGCTGGATGGGCGCCGTGGCCCTGCTCGGCCTCATCGCCTACCTCTTCACTCCCCTAAGCGCCGCGGGCGCCGAGGGCGTCCCGGTCGGCTTCGGCATAAATATCCGCTACGCCATCCCGCCCCTCCTGCTCGGCCTAACTTTGCTGCCCTTGGCCCCTCGTCGCTTGCAGGGAAGGCGCGAGTGGGTGCTGCTCGCGCTCCTGCTCGCCGTTCTTGTAACCACCGACCGCTCCGACGCGGCTCTTCGTGATCCTGCTCGTCCTTTCGGTTTGGCGCTGGCCTTCATCCTGGTCGTCATCCCGGCTGTGCTTGTCTGGTGCTCCCGCCGATCTGCGTCTGCCCTGCCGGGGGGTGGCGTTGCAGGGGGGACCGCCCCTGAGGAAGCTTTAGCTACCGGAAGGGGCGGTGGGTCCCCTGCGACGACAGGACCCGCCGGCCCCGGCGCATGGTCCCTCGGATTTGCCGCCCTCGCCTTGCTGGTCCTTGCAATCGGCTACCCGCTCCAGCGCCACTACCTAGACGACCGCTTCGCCTCCGGCTCCGAAGTCCCCGGCCTGAACCTCGACTCCGCCTACGTATGGGCCCGCGACAAGAGCGATAGGCGCATCGGCCTGGCGGGCACCACGGCGGGCTTCCTCCAATACGGCTTCTACGGCACCGACCTCTCCAACCACGTCATCTACCTAGGCAAAAAGGGCCCCCACGGCGCCTACAACGCGATCCCGACCTGCACCGCCTTCCGCACCGCAGTAAACGCAGCGGACCTCGACTACCTGGTCACGACCCCATTCCTCAACTTCATCCACACCGGCAACCCAATCCCCTCACCCGAGGCCGGGTGGCTACGAGGCGACAAAGCCGCCACCCCAATCAAGCGCGACGGTCCCACCACCATCTGGCGAATTAACGGCAAGCTGGATCCCTCAGCCTGCGACCCGGCTAACGCGCCCCTGCACCGAATCCCCGACACGCCCAAGCGCGAAGCTCAGTAGGTCGGAACGTCTTGTACTTTTTCGGCGCCAGCTAGCGGCGCCAGCAGGTCACTCTCCACCGAAAAAGTTAAGTGGAGACCTACTGAGCTTCGCGCTCAGTCGCCAGAATCGTCGGACTCAGTCTCAGACTCGGGAGCCCCAGGCCGCCGAATAACGATCTGGTCAGCGTCGATCCGAACCGTGACCTCGCGCTTGCCGGCCCAGTGTTCGGCATATACGGGGTTGTCCTTAACCGCCGGATCGAGCCAAAGCCCGTAACCGTCGGTCTCACCGTGATCAAAGGTCGCCTCAAGATCTTTGCGCCGGCCGCGTCCTCCGCGACGGCCACGACGACGACGCCGTTTCGGCCGGTCGCCACCTCCCTCGCCGGGGCGCTCTTTCTTCTCGTCCCCGTCGCCGTCCTCATCGGACTCGGACTCCTCGTCCTCCTCCTCTTCGGGCTCCTCGGCGGCGGCGGCCTCGATCTCGGCCTCGATCTCGTCGCGCAGATCGAGTTCGCCGCCGGCGGAATCCTCCTCATCAGGGGTGAAGCCGTGCTGTTTGCGGAACTCGCGCAGCTCCGAGGTGCTGACTTCAAGCTGGTGGGCGATCCAGGCGTCCGTGCGGCCCTGGCGGACCCAGGCGCGGATCTGGTTGAGCTGCGGCTTCAGCGAACGTCGTGCCATCGGCGCGCGAGTCTATTCAACCGGGGCTGTCGCGCGCGGGGCCACTACGCCATCAGGAACGCGAGTGCCTCGAACATGGATACGACGACGACGGCCACGGTGACCGTCAGGCAGACGGCGAGGACGCTGAAGCGCACCTTGCTCTCCTGCTCGACCCGGGTGATCCGGCGCGCCCGCGAGCGGTTTGCCGCGCGGCGACGCAGCTGCTCGCGGCGGCGGCGCTCCAAACTGGTCTCCTGCTCGAAGGCCGTCTCGAACTGGGAGATGCTTTGTCGCATTCGCATAGATCAGGGTGGCCCGGGGGCCGCGGGGGACCGTAGCAAAGGCGAACGAGCGCTTGCAGGGGAAGGAAATGTGCGATCGGTCACGAGAGCCTGGTCCCACGCCTAGGGCAGGCAGGCGCCCCAGAGTCCCCGGCCGGCCCGCGCGGCGCGCAGCTCCAGCCCCCGAAACAGCGGCGCGAAGCGGTCGTTGGGCGGGATCGTCAGCGAGCGGGCGAGGCCGCGGCGGACCAACATCGCGTTGACAAAACGGTGGCCCAGGTAGACGTAGGCGAGCAGCCGGCCGTAGACGTCGCGCCGCTCGACGCCGAAGACGAGGCGCACATGCCGCCGCTCGACCAGGCCGTGGTTGAAGCTCGAGGCGGGCGGCCCGAAGCACTGCACCGGCGTGTCGGGCTTGACCGTCTCCGGCGTGTCGACGCCGATGTAGCGCACGTCCTCGAGCCGACCGCCAATCCGCGCTTCGATCGTGTCGCCGTCGACGACGCGGGCGACGAAGGCCTCAGCGCTCGCCGGCCCCTCGTCCCGCCCGCCACCTTCCCACGGCCGCAGGATCAGCAGCGCAGCGATCAGCAGCAGCACCAGGCTGCCGAGCTGACCGCGACTCCACAGACTTCGCCCCACTCCCGCTTAAGTCGCGGGGCGGGCGTTCTCTCCCCTGCGCGCTACGGAATGCGGCGCACGCTGGAGAGCAGCGTCTCCTTGATCTGGCCGATGATCTCCAGCGCCTCGTTCCACTCGCGCTGCCAGACGTTGCGGCCGAAGATCACGCCTGAGCCGCCGGCCTGCATCACCTCGCGGGTGTGACCGAGCACGGTCTCGTCGTCGACCTTGGAGCCGCCTGAAAGCACGACCAGCGCCCGCCCGGCCGACTCGACGCACTGGCGGATCGCCTCGGCGCCGTCGATCTGCATCTCGTTGTAGGGCGCCGGGGCGTCCTTGTCCTTGTCCGCGTCGACCTTCGGCATGTTGAGCTTGACCACGTCGGCGCCCATCTCCATCGCCATCCGCGCCGCGTAGTCGATCGCGTAGAAGGAGTTGGGGCCGCCCTTGGCTTCGATCGCTTCGCCGCGTGGGTAGGACCAGACGATCAGCGGCATGCCGAAGCGGTCGCAGTCCTCGCGCACCTGGCGCAGCTGGGCGAGGTCCTCATCCTGACGCGGCGAGCCGACGTAGAGCGTGTAGCCGATCGCGTCGGCGCCGAGCCGCACGCCGTCCTCGACACTGGCGTTGCAGCTGGAGAAGGCCTTGGCGGAGGAGGGGACGTCGGTCTTGCCGTTGACCTTGAGGATCAGCGGCACCTGGCCGGCGTAGTCGGGGTAGTACTTGGTCGCCATCCCGATCTGGCAGGCGAGCGCCGAGTAGCCCGCCTCGGCGGCGAGCCGGAACTGGTAGTCAGGATCCTTCGAGGCCGGGTTGGGGAAGAAGTCGCGCGGGCCGTGCTCGATGCCCTGGTCGATCGGCAGCAGCATCAGGGTGCCGTTGCCGGGGCCGAACTCGAAGAGCAGGCGGCGCAGGCGGGCTCGTTTGCCGGGGGCAAGGGTCGCCAGCAGTGATTTCTGCTCGGTCAGGCTCTTCAACTCCACGCTGTTTCCTCCTCGAGATTGGTGTTACCGGAGTATGCCATCGGCAGCGGGCCGCGAGAGCTTGACGGCGGGGGGTTATCCTCGGATGACCATGAGCGAGACTGAGCTCAGCGTCATCTGCAAGAACTGCGGCTCGGAGGTCAGTCCCTACGTAACCGAGTGCCCGTACTGCGGCGCCCGCCTGCGCAAGCGCGCGCCGAAGCTGGAACGCCGTGGCGACGGGCTGGAGGCGAAGCCACGCCGCCGGACCCGGCCGAAATTCCTCCGTTCTCGCCGAAGCGAATCGTCGCGCCCCTTCCGTCCCTACGCGACGATGGCGGTGATCCTCGGCTCGGCGGCGCTGCTGCTCGTGCAGAAGGCGACCGGCGACGCGCTCAGCACCTTCGGCGGCCTCATCGTGCCGCTCGACGACCAGTGGTGGCGCTTTCTCACCGCCCCCTTCGCCTACGTCGACCTCGGCTACCTCTTTGTCGTTGCGGTCGGGCTGGCGATCTTCGGGGTCGGGCTCGAGCGCCGGCTCGGCAACCTCGCGACTGCGGTGCTGCTGCTCGCCTGCGGCTCGCTGGGGATGCTCGTCGCCAGCGGCATCGCCCACGCCCAGGGCGACATCGTCGTAATCGCCGGCGGCAATGGGATGGCGCTCGGCGCCGTCGCCGCCTGGTTCGCGATCCGCCGGGCCGAGGCCCACGGGGCGATCGACGACGACTTCGACGTGATCGGCGTCATCGTCGCCGCGGCGGTGCTGCTCGCCCTGCCGATATTCGAATCCACAGCCGACCCCTTCGCCGGCCTGATCGGCGGCGCCGTCGGCGGCCTGGCCGGCCTCGCCGCCTCGGCCCTGCGCGAGCACTAAACCCGCTGAGTTCGTGTTTCTTCGCGCTATGCGCGGTAAGTACGAAGTCACGCCCTGGTGGGGCGGTGGCTAGGCTGCTGTCGTGCCCTCGGATGAGCAACTTGAGGCCGCGGTCGAGCGGCTGATCGATGCCGAGCGCTTCGCCGAGGCGGAGCGGATCGTCGCTCGCGCCGCGCCTCAACTGCAGAAGGTCCTTGCCGCCGCCCTCGCCGAGGGCGGTTGGTTCGGCGAGTCGCACGAGGCCGAGGCGCTGAAGGCGGCGACCGCGCCCGACCCTGACGAGCGGGTGGCGGCGGTGCGCTCGCTGCTCGCCGAGGAGGCGAGGATGGGAATGATGGTTGGAGTTGCCGTCGGCTGGGCACTGCATGGGGAGATGACCGAGACCAATGATGCGGAAGGAAAGGGCTGAGCGATGGAGATCCAATTTCACGGCCACTCGTGCTTTGAACTGAGCGAGGGAGAGACCAGGGTCCTGGTCGACCCGTTCCTCAAGCCCAATAACCCGGCAGCGGTTCTCACCGGCGAGGAGGTCGAGCCGACCCAGATCGCGATTAGCCACGGTCACGTCGACCACATGGCCGACGCGGTTGGCGTGGCGACGCGCACCGGGGCCGAGTGCGTGGCGATCGTCGAGATCGCCAACTGGCTCGAAGAGCAGGGCGTGGAGAAGGTCTACGACCCCAACCTCGGCGGCACCGTGCGCTTCGACTGGGGCTGGATCAAGCTGGTGCCGGCCTGGCACACGAGCACGATCGCCGGCTCCGCCGAGGCGCCGTACAGTCCGACACCCGGAACCGTCACCGGCACCCCTGCGGGCCTGCTGATCAACCTAGGTGGAGTGACCGTCTACCACGCCGGCGACACTTGCCTTTTCAGCGACATGAAGCTGATCGCCGAGCGCAACCCGGTTGACGTCGCCCTACTGCCGATCGGTGGCCACTACACAATGGACCGCCACGACGGCGTGGTTGCGGCCGAGTTCGTTGGCGCCGGCACCGTGATCCCGATGCATTTCGACACCTTTGGACCGATCGAGACCGACTCCGCTGCCTTCAAGTCCGAGGTCGAGGAGAAGACGTCTGCGAGCGTGGTCGTGCTCGCACCCGGCGAGTCACATTCAACTGGCTGACCAGCCAGTCCGGTGCTAGTCTCGCTCGACCGCGCAGCCGAGGTGAGGAGAGGAGCCGAATGGGAACCAAAGAGGCGTCCGGGACCGAGTCGAGGACCGAGCGAGCCGACTTCCAGGCCACTGCCGATCCGGCACTCAACGAGGCAGCAGACCGCACCGCCGACATCAAGCTGCTCACCTATGGGGAGCTCTACTTGCTCTGGGAGCGCCAGCAGTGGCAGGTCCAGGAGCTCGACTTCAGTCGCGATCGCGAGGACTGGAACGAGCGCTTTGACGATGAGGAGCGCTTCCAGCGCATGTACGGACTCTCGTCGTTTTTCATCGGCGAGCAGAAGGTGGCGGAGGAGCTGGGGCCGATCATGCGCGCGGCGCCGACCGAGGAGCAGCGGATCTTCCTCTGCACCCAGATCGCTGACGAGGCGCGTCACGTGCGTTTCTTCGAGCGCTTCTACCGCGAGGTGGGAGTGCTGGAGTCCGACGAGCTCTCGCAGATGCTGGAGCAGACCTCCGAGCACCTGAACGAGAACTTCGGCCGCCTCTTCGATGAGATGCTGCGACAGCGGACCGAGCGACTCTCGGTTGAACCGGAGGACACCGAGGTGCTGGTCGAGGCGGTGACGCTCTACCACATGGTGATCGAGGGAATGCTGGCTCTAACCGGGCAGCACTTCATCATGGACTACAACGAACGCGAGGGGACCCTGCCGGCCTTCGTCGAGGGCTTCCAGAACGTGGCCCGCGACGAGCACCGCCACGTCGCCTTCGGCTCGGTTTTCCTGCGCGAGAAGGCGCGCGAGGACGATCGCTACAAGCGGGCGATCCAGCGCACGCTCGAGGAATCGCTGCCGGTGGCCGACGGGGTGCTCTCGCCGCCCTGGGCACCCGAAGGGGACGCCTGGGAGCTGTTCGGCTACTCGCTTGCCGACACGCGCAAATTCGCCGGTACCTGCCTGATGCGCCGCCTCAAGGTGATCGGCCTCCAGTAGGAGGCCGATGGCTGCGAGGTTTGGCGGGGCCCTAGCCTTCTGGGCTGCCCGAGGGGACCGGCGGTGTTTCTTCGGCAGGCGGAGCGCTTTCGGCCGGTGGGGCCGGAGGCGCGGGCGCCGGAGCGCTTTCGGCCGGTGGGGCGGGGGTTGCCGCGGCGGGGACTTCGCCACCAACCGTGACCACGACCGTGCCGCCGGCCGCCGGGGCGCCGGCGGATCCGGTGGACGGGGCGATGCCTTCAACGCCAGCGGTGGACTGGGGCGTCGCTTCAGCGTCTTCGCTGCCGCCGGCCGCTTCGGTGCCGCCGCTCGTCGGATCCGTCGTCGCAGCTTCAAGCGGTTCAGCCGGCGGCGTCGCTTCGGTGTCGATCGGAGCAGGTTCGGCGGTGACTTCGATCGGCGCGGCCTGCGTGTGGGCGCGACTCGGGGCCACCTTTACGTTTTCGGCGGGCGCCAAGGCCACCGGGGGGGCACTGTGGACCTGGGAAATCGTGGCGTCGCCACTGTTCACCGGCGGCGCTTCGGTTTGCTGCTTGACCTCGACCGCGCCGGCCGTCAGTACAGCTGCAGTGACGACCCCGGCCACCGCCTTGGTGCCGATCGCGCCGCCGACCGCGCCGATCCCGCCGGCCGCGCCGCCGGAGCTGAGCGCGGCGCCGACGCTGCCGACAGCGCCGGCTCCGGTGGCGCCGGCGCCCGTTGCGGTCGCCGCGCCACCGGTACCTGCACCTCCCAGGCCAAGCTTGGAGAAGATGAAGCCCTTGAGGGCCAGCAGCGCGCCGCCGGGGACCAGCGCCGCCAGCACCTTGTCGTTGGAGCGCAGTTGGGAACGGAAGTCGCCGCACTCCTCGCAGTCGCGGACGTGGCGCCGCACCGGGCCGGAGAGCTTGCGCAGCCCCTCTGCCGCCTCGGCGAGGTCGATCCGCACCTCGCCGCAGGTCAGCTGGCGCGCCTGGCTCGCCTCGGCGAGTGAGATCCGCGCCCGCACCAGCAGTGACTTGACCGAGGGCACGCTGGTCTCCATCGCCTGGGCGATCTCCTCGTAGGACATCGCGTCCATCTCGCGCAGCAGCAGCGCAGAGCGCTGGGTCTCGGGCAGCTTGCCGACGTCGGTGAGGAGCTGGCGGAACTCCTCGCGGTTGTGGACCTTCTCCGCGGTCGAGGCGGCCTCGACCGTCGGCACCATGTCCATCGATTCCTGGGCGTCGGCGGTTGGTTTACGCAGGTGGTTGAGGCAGCGGTTGCGGGCGATCCGGTAGAGCCACGGGCGCAGGTTGATCTCGCGCTCGTCGGCCAGCATCGCCCGGTAGGCGTTGACGAAGACCTCTTGCAGGACGTCCTCCGCATCCTCGGTGGAGCCGAGCATCTGGCGGCAGAAGCCGAGCAGGCGGCCCTGGTAGCGGTCGACAATTGCCTCGAAGGCACCGGGGTTGCCGGCGCGGGCCATCGCGATCAGGTGTTCGTCGCCCTGAAGCTTGAGCAGCGGTGAGCGCCGGGCGAGAAGTCCGCGGCGACTGGCGTGAGTGAGAGCTGAAGCCTCCAAGCGAATCCTCCGATGACCAGGGAAGGCGTTTGTCTTCTAGCTCAAGAGACACCGTAGCAGTGAGGTAGTTGCGGTACCTCGCCACTTTTTAGAGCGATTTTATAAATCCGAAATCAATGCCCGGGGCGGGATTCGAACCCGCAAGCCCCCCAGTGGGGCAACGCCTTTTAAGGGCGCCGCTTTTGCCAGTTTCGCCACCCGGGCACGGCGATGGTAGCCAGGAACTCCTTATAGGCTCAAATTATGGAGGCTCACGGAGGGCGGATCGTCGCCAGGGCGCTGAAGTCGCGGGGCGTCAGCCACCTCTTCACGCTGTCGGGGGGACACCTGTTCTCTATATACGACGGTTGCAAGGCCGAGGGGATCGAGATCGTCGACGTTCGCCACGAGCAGTCGGCGGTGTTCGCGGCCGAGGGATTCGCCAAGGCGACGCGCGGGATCGGGGTCGCGGCGCTGACCGCCGGGCCCGGGGTGACCAACGGGATCAGTGCGATCGCCGGGGCCCAGGCCAACGGCTCGCCGGTCTGTGTGCTCGGCGGGCGGGCGCCGGAGCTGCGCTGGGGATCCGGTTCGCTGCAGGAGATCGACCACCTTCCCTTCGTCTCGCCGCTGGTCAAGTCGGCGGAGACGGTGAAGGGGCCGGAGAAAATTGCGGCCCGCACGGCAGCGGCGCTCGACACGGCGTTCGCCTCGCCCTACGGGCCGACCTTTATCGACTACCCGCTTGACGTGGTCTTCACCGAGGCCGAGCTGGAGGTTCCGTCCGCGCCGGCCGCCGAGGCGCGCCCGGCCGAGGGGATCGAGGCGGCGGCAGCGTTGCTCGTCGCTGCCGAGCGTCCGGCGATCATGGCCGGGACGGGGCTCTACTGGGGGCGGGGCGAGGAGCAGCTGCGAGTCTTGGCGGAGGCGCTGGGAATCCCGGTCTTCCTCAACGGGCTCGGCCGCGGTTGCTTGCCCGCCGACCACGAGCTCGCCTTCAGCCGCGCCCGCGGTGCTGGGCTCGGTGGCGCCGATGTGGCGCTGGTGATCGGCGTGCCGCTTGATTTCCGCCTCGGCTTCGGCGCCAGCATCGCCGAGGACGCCAAGCTGATCCGCCTCGACGCGGCGCCGAACGAGCTGAGCGCGAACCGCGCGCCCGACCTCGACCTGGTCGGCGACGTCGCTGCCAGCCTGACCGCGATTGTCGAAGCGGTGAGGGAGGGGAGCGGGCGGACCGCGCCCTGGGTGGCCGAGCTGGGCAAGGTCGAGGCCGAGAAGCGCGCTGCCGAGCAGGAGGAGCTCAACGACTCGCGCTCGCCGCTGCATCCCGTCCGCGTCTACAAAGAGCTGGGCGAAGTGCTGGAGCGCGACGCGATCGTCGTCGGTGACGGCGGCGACTTCGTCTCCTATGCGGGCCGCTTCGTCGAGACCTTCCAGCCCGGCTGCTGGATGGACCCGGGACCGTTCGGCTGCCTCGGCGCCGGTCCCGGCCAGGCGATTGGGGCCAAGCTGGCTCATCCAGAGCGCCAGGTCTGCCTGCTGCTCGGCGACGGCGCTTTCGGCTTCGCCGGGATGGAGTTCGACACCATGGCCCGCCACGGCCTGCCGGTGGTGGGCGTGATGGGCAACAACGGCATCTGGGCACTCGAGCACCACCCGATGAAGTTCCTCTACGGCTACTCGGTGGCTGCCGAGCTGCGTCCCGAGACTCCCTACGAGCAGATGGTCGAGGCGCTCGGCTGCGACGGCGTGGTCGTGCGCGAGCCGGGCGAGCTGCGCTCGGCCTTGGAGCAGGCCTTTGAGTCGGGCCGGCCGACCCTGGTCAACGTCCTCACCGATCCCGAGGTCGTCTACCCGCGCAAGTCGAACCTGGCCTGAGAAAAAGAATCGGCCACCATCGCTGGTGGCCGATTCAAGTTGGTCCCTCAGGACGGGCAGGGGTACGTCTTCAGGGACCAGTTCTTATTTGGTGGACTCAGACGGCGGGAGGCGCCATGATGCGGCAATCGTCCGAGCCCTGTACCGGGTCAGTTGGTAGGTATTGCCCCACCTCTTTCCCGATGTGCGGATTATCTGCCTAGCTATCCGCTGCGTCTAGTTGCCTGATTGGCAGCTACCAGTAATTCGCTGTATGAGCCTACCAACTTTTATGGGTTCAAACGCTACCTTGACCCATATGTAGCGCCTTGTGGAACTCGACTGTCCACCTGGGCCACGTATTTGCCCCGGATTGGGAATACGGGGTTACCCGCAATCTAGAGCCGATACAGCGGCTATCGCCGTGCCATAAAGGATGTCGTGCTCGGAGACCTCAATCTGCTCTAGTCCAAATGAGCGCATCGTCTCGACCAAAATGACCACCCCAGCCACGATGTTAGGCGCGCGATCGGGGTGCAGGCCGGGGATCTCGACCCGTTTGGACAGAGGGGCAGATGCCAATTGCGAGAGCAATCGCTGGATTGTGGCCAGCGTCAGCGTATGCCCGTGTACTTGCTTGGGGTCGTAGGGCTCGAGGCCTAATTCGACCGAGGCGAGGGAGGTTGGTGTGCCGGCAACCGCAATCCCGGCGGTCGCAGAGGGGGCTGCCGCGGTCGCGCTCTCTATAAGGGAGCGGAAGTCCGCGGCGAGGGCCTCGAGCTCGAGCGTGGCAGGCGGGTCGGAGGAGATGTGGCGCTCGCTGTGGCGAACGACGCCCGCCTGCAGCGAGGTGTGGAAGGCGACTTGCTCGCCGGTGCCGACGATCAGCTCGGTCGAGCCGCCGCCGATGTCGACGACCAGGGTCGGCTCGCCGGGCGAGTGCTCGCAGGTGGCGCCGAGGTAGGTGAGGCGCGCCTCCTCCTCGCCGTCGAGCAGGCGGGCTGAGAGCGCGAAGCGCTCGCGCAGCTCGGCGATGAAGGCGCTGCCGTTGGAGGCGTCGCGGACAGCGCTGGTGGCGATCGCTTCGACCGTCTCAACCGCGTCCTCCCGGCAAATCTCGACGTAGTCGGCGATCGCCTCGCAGGCAGCCTCAATCGCCTCGGCCGAGAGCTGCCCGGAGAGGTCGACGCCACGGCCGAGCCTCGTTACCCGGCTCTGCCGCTCCACCTCGGACACGCGCCCGGCCTCGACGTCGGCGATCAGCAGCCGGGTCGAGTTGGAGCCGATGTCAATCACCGCCACCCTGTGGGAGTCCGTAGTCATGCGGCGGCACTCTAGACAGCACCGCGGGGCAACCGCGCCTGCACAGCGCCAAGAGCACCACGGCATGCAGTCGCCACGTTGCTAGCATGGCCCTACGCCGCGGGGTGGAGCAGCCAGGTAGCTCGTCGGGCTCATAACCCGAAGGTCGCAGGTTCGAATCCTGCCCCCGCTATACAGAAAGGCCCCGGAAACGGGCCCTTTTTCGTTCCTGAGAGGCGAGTTGAGTTCCCCCCGCGGGTACCAATTTCGCCAAGGCACCTCTGCCTCGCGGGTCGTTACTCCGCTTTCGGTGCGGCTCGATACTCGGTCGTCGCCGAAATAGACGCGGTCGTTCGGTCGGGTATCTACGCCTCGGGGATCTCTCTGCCAAAGCCCTCGAGGGTGATGCTGGCGGGATCGGGGCCGCCGCGGACTCCGGTGTCAAGCGCGTCGATCACTGCGATCTCTTCGTTGGAGAGCTCGAAGTCGAGGATGTCGAAGTTCTCGGCGATGCGCGCGGGCCTGGTCGATTTCGGGATCGCCGAACGTCCCTGCTGCAGGTGCCAGCGCAGCATCACCTGGGCGGCCGACTTGTCGTGGGCCGCGCCGATCTGCAGCAGCGTCGGGTCCTCGAACGCGCTTCTCTCCCCGTCCCGGTAGGAGGTGATGCCGCCGATCGGCGACCAAGCCTGGGAGAGGATGCCGTGCTCCTCGTGCAGCCGTTGCGATCTGGTTCACCGCCGGCACCGTCGGGGTCTCTGCGAGCAACCGCCGCAGGTGCTCGGGCATGCCCTCGGCCAGTTTCAGCTTCGGAGTCATGCTCGCTTTCAGCGAGCCCGTGCGATCGCGCGGCGCAACTCGTCCTTGCCCATCTTTGAACGACCTTTGATTTCGAGCCGCCTCGCCTCTTCGTTTAGTTCCTTGCGCGTCTTGGCTTCGCCCTTCCGCACCTTGTTGGCCTCTTTGCCGAGCGCGGTCTTCTTCTTCTTTGGCATGGTCTTGAGCGTTTGCTTCTGCTTGGCGCCCGCCTGCGCCTTTTTGACGTTGCGCGCAGCTTTGCGTTGTTTTTCGCTGGCCACGTAGCTTCGCTACCCGCTTCTGGCGGGGCTGAACGGAAGATGAATCAGTCTGTGGCTCGCAGGCGGACCGGCCGCAGTAAGAACGGCTGCGAAGAGCGGTTACGGCTCGCACTCGTGGGGTATCTGCGCTTAGGGCCGGAGCTCCGGGGATCCAGCGGCGCTTCGGACTTTCTCTCAACCAGAACGACCTCAGTTTTTGATGAGGCCGGGCTGGCACAAGCTCGAATTGGAAGGAGAAGTAAATGGCTACTGCACGAGAGATCATGACCGGCGGAGCCGAGTGCATCGGCGAGAATGAGACGCTCGAGGAGGCGGCGAGGAAACTCGCGGATCTCGACGTCGGCGCGATGCCGATTTGCGGCGAGGACGACCGGCTCAAGGGAATGCTGACCGACCGCGACATCGTCGTGAAGGCGATCGCCCAGGGCAAATCCCCCGCTGAGACGAAAGCCGGGGAGCTCGGCGAGGGCAAGCCGGTGACGATCGGCGCCGACGACTCGGCTGAGGAGGCGCTGCGGACCATGACCGAGCACAGGGTTCGCCGCCTGCCTGTGATCGACGGCCACGATCTGATCGGGATCGTCAGCCAGGCCGATGTCGCCAAGAGTCTCCCCGACGAGCAGACCGGCGAGCTGGTCGAGGCGATTTCGGCCGCGCCTTAGTCGGGCGTTCCTTCGCTGGCGACATCTCCTCGATTTCGCGAGAAGTGTCGAACACGAACACCACCACTGCGACGCCCTCCTTGATCATCTGGCTGAGGGGGGCGCGCACCGGTTGTCCCGATGGAACGAGCGGCCTCCCGTTTCCGGCCCGCGGCGGGGTACAAACGCTCAATGTCCGGAGGCTCTGGCAGACGGGCTCGACGGGTTCGAGTTCCTGACGATGGCCGAGGCCGGCGAGGTCGGCCACTGGGCGGTGCTCGGCAAGCTCAACGAGACGGCTGGGGAGAGCGAGATCTCCGAGCTGGTCGAGTGGGCCCTGCCGATCCAAGAACGCCACTTCGCCGACGTGAAAGACGGCTCGCTGAAGTTGGCCGGGAGAAAGACCCCTACGAGGAGTCCTAGCTCTCAGGAGGCGCCGCCCAGGGGTCATCGCAGCACGGTGACACTCGGCGCCTCTCTCCTCTTTTGCTCCTAGGAGCGCGAGGTGCTTCTCGCCTTCGACTGAGCCGGCCAGCCGTCTCTTCGCAAAGACTCCCACCCCTCGCCGGAGACCGCGACATATAGGCGCCCGTCGGGCCCGCGGCGTTCGAGAAGCAGCCCTTGGCGCACCGCCCGCGCAACGCTTCTTCGCAGATCGCGCTCGCCGAGACCGCGAAAGCGCGGCATCAGGTCCCGGCGCAGGCAAAAGCCGTCGTCCGCGAGGGTGACGACAGCTTCGAGAACCTCGTTCTCCGGCGCCAGTTTTCGTCTCATCTACGACTTTTCGGCCGACGGCTGATCAAGTCGCGACGCCGGCCTCGGGATCGAGTGTCCCGGTGGCAAGCTCGGGACCCGGCTGTGCCGGCGGCGTATGTTGGCCTCGGCTCTCGATGGGCTCCGCAACCAACGGAGCGGCGACGTCGTCCCTGAGTAGGCAGCGCGGGCAATTCTCGATCATCAGCGCCCGCGCCGAGTGAAATCTGCTGCTGCAGCGTTCGCAGTGAACCATCCTCTCTCCATCTCCCGTTGAGCCGAATCGTTGGGGCGGCCCAGAGGCGCGGACATGGCTGGGAACTCGGTTCCTCGCAGCCCTGCGCGTGCCGCCCGGCGAGAAAATACCCCCATCGGGTCGGGTGAAACCGGGTGGATAACAGCAGAGGTTTTGCGGGGGGCAACCTGGGTATTTCTCCGCCATGTTGAGGGAAGCTAATCCGGCCAACATGGCGCCAGTTCGACGTTCAGGTCCGTCCCTCACAAGCACCCTCCAAGCCTTTCGCTCGATTCGGGGAAGTCGATCGAGAGCCTCGACTAAGCGTCAGGCCGAGTTGATCCGGAGCATCAGGCAACTGAGCTAGCGCCTTGGGCCGGGCGGTCTTGCTAAGAGGAGCGCCGGTCGTGCTGGCCTTGGCCCTGCTCCTGGGGACTTCCGGCTGTGGCGATCTCAGTCGGGACGAGCTGAACCGCGGTGTTGAATCGCTGAGCGCCCTGGCCGCACAGGGCGAACTGATTGCCAGCGGCGTCGCCCGCGACGCGACCAAGTCCACCTATACGCGGGTGATGGCGAAGACGCTCGGCGGCGAGGCTGAGCACGAGGCCGAAAAGCTCGCCGATGCCGAGCCCTCGCCGGAGGTCGAAAGAGAGCGCGACGCCGCGGTGCAGATCGCCGGCGAGCTGGCCGACCTCTTCTCCGAGCTGCAGACCTTCCCCGGTGATGAGCGCCACGGCGAGCTGGTTGAAAAGCAGATGGGCAAAGTCAAAGAACAGGCGGACGCGGTGGTCGAACGGCTGACGGGAGAAGAAGCGTGAAGTCCGTTCTCAAAATCGCGCTGGGGATCATCGCCGCCCTCGGTGGCTTCCTCGACATCGGCGACATCGTCTTCACCACCCAGGCCGGCGCGCTCTACCGCTATGACCTGCTCTGGGCGGTCGTCCTGGGGGTGGTCGGCATCGCCATCTACGCGGAGATGTGCGGGCGCGTCGCCGCGGTCACCGGTCGGCCCGTGTTCGACGTGATCCGGATGCGCATGGGCTTCGGGCTCGGCCTGGTCGCCCTGGTGGCCAGCACCTTCGTCAACGTGCTCACGGTCGCCGCCGAGCTCGGCGGCCTGGCGATCGTCCTGCAGCTCCTCTTCGACGCCGAGTACAGCCTCTTCGTCGTCCTCGCCACGGTCGGCCTGGTGATCGTCGTCGCCCTGCTTCCCTTCGGCGGCATCGAGCGGGTCTTCGGCTACTGCGGCCTGCTGATGCTGGTCTTCATCGCCACCGCGATCCACCAGGGACCCGACTGGGGGGAGGTCGCCCACGGCTTCGTGCCCTCGCTCAGCGACTCCAAGCTCTACCTCTACTTCGTCGTCGGCGTCTTTGCCGCGGCGCTGATGCCCTACGAGGTCCACTTCTACTCCTCGGGCGCGGTCGAGGAGGGCTGGGATGAGTCAAACCTGCGCGAGAACCGGCTGAACGCGATCGTCGGGTATGCCCTCGGAGGCATCCTCGCCTGCAGCCTGATCGTCGTCTCCGGCTTCCTCTTCCATCCTGTCGGGGTCGACCCGACCGATCTCGGCACCGCCGCTCTGCCCGCCCAGGGCGCCTTCGGCGAGACCGGCCTGCTGCTCGCCCTCGGTGGGATTCTCTTCTGCGTCGGCGGCGCCGCGATCGACTCCAGCTTCGCCGCCTCTTACAACCTCGCCCAGTTCCTCGGCTGGGAGTGGGGGCGCTACCGCGGTCCCAAGAAAGCGCCGCGATTTACCGTTTCCTGGCTCGTCTTCCTGGCACTGGCGGTGATGATCGCCCTGAGCGGGATCAACCCGGTCGAGATCACCGAGTACTCGGTGGTACTCGCCGTCGTCGCTCTGCCTCTCACCTACTTCCCGATCCTGATGATCGCCGGCGACCGCTCCTTCATGCGCGAGCACGCCAACGGCATGGTCTCGACCACGCTGGGCTGGCTCTACTTCGCCGTGATCGTCGTCTTGGCGCTCGCCGCCATCCCCCTGTTGCTGATGACCAACGGGGGCGGAGGATGAGGGACGAGGGCGAGATCTTCGTCGTCCATCGCCTGCTCGACGAGCAGATTCTCGACAGCGACGGCAAGCGCTGCGGGCGCGTTGACGACATCGAGCTGCGCGGGTCGCCGCCGCGGATCACCGCGGTCCTGGTCGGCGAGGCCCTCTATCCGCGCCGGCTGCCGAAACGGCTGCGCCACCTGGCGCGTCGCCTCGCCGGGCCGGAACGCTGGGGCGCAAACGCTCTGCGCGTGCCATGGGAGGAGTTCGATGAGATCGGCGCCACTTTGCGCCTACGCCGCAAGGCCGAGGAGCTCGGCCTCGGCGAAGGCGACGACCCGGAGCGCTGGATGGTGAGGAGGCTGCCGTGGAACTGAGCGGCGAGCCATTCGCGCTCAGCGACTTGATCGGACGTCCGGTCTGTGACAGGTCGGGCAAGCGGATCGGCCGCGCCTACGAGCTGCGGGCGCATTGGGAGGGCGGGACCGTGGTGGTCGACGAGGTCTTGGTCGGCCGGGGCGCGCTGCTGAAGCGATTGCGCGGTCCCGCCGCCAGCGCTAAAGGGGTCCGGTGGGAGAGCGTGGTCGAGGTCGGCGAGCAAATCGTCGTCCGCGCTTAGGTGGGTTTTGGATAGGAGTCGTCGCGATGAGCAAAGACACTGGACCGCGTATCGACGGCATTCTCGAGTGGCGCGACGAACGGGGCGAGCTGCACCGGGTCGGCGGTCCGGCGCGGGTCTTCCCGAGCGGCCGTGAGGAATGGTTTCGCCGCGGCCGCCTGCATCGCAGCAACGGCCCGGCCGTGATCCATGCCAACGGCTCGGTCAAGTACTACGTCGACGGCGTCCGCCATCGCGAAGGAGGCCCCGCCTGCGTCTACGTCAACGGCACCGAGAAGTGGTATCGCGAAGGTAAGCGCGCCACCGCGACGGTGGCCCAGCGGCGATTTATCCCGACGGCCGTCGGGTCTGGTTCATCGAGGGAGAAAAGGTCCGCGAAGAGCGCAGCACTTCCCAGCCCTCGCCCGGTTAGGGGGTCGGCGTTTCCGCCGGCAAGGGCTTGGGTAAAAGTTTCACGAGGCCCAGGGGGGCGTCTCTCGCTCACTCCTCGCTAATCCGACCCCGACCTTTACGGAACGCGAGCATGAAGGTAGTTATCACTGGCGCGACGGGAAACGTTGGCACCAGCACGGTCAAGGCCCTCAGCGAGAGCCCGGAGATCGACGCGATCGTTGGGGTGGCCAGGCGCAAGCCCACCTGGGCCCCGCCGAAGACCACCTGGGTCGAGGCGAACGTCCTCAACGACGACCTCGGGAAGATCTTCGCCGGCGCCGACGCGGTCATCCACCTGGCCTGGGCGATCCAGCCCTCGCGCGACGCGGAGACTCTGGAGCGGATCAACGTCGAGGGAAGCCGGCGCGTCTTTGAGGCGGTCGCCGCCGCCGTGGTGCCGAAGCTCGTCCACGTCTCCTCGGTCGGCGTCTACTCGCACGGCCCCAAGGCCGCGGCGGCACCGTCTCGATCTCCAGGCGTCTACGGCGGTCAGCTCGACCCGCTGCCGATGATGCAGATCTTCGACAAGGGCCAGCAGCTGCGGATGGGGCAGGCGCATGTGAAGCAGTGGACCGGCGAGATCCTGCCGCTGCTGGAAGGCGACGACGACCCACTCGGGGTCGACGACCTCACTACCCACCGGTGGCCTCTGCTGAAAGCGCCCGAGCCCTACTCGATGTTCCAGAAAAAGGAAGACAGGGCGATCAAGGTCGTCCTCAAGCCCTGACTGATCTGTGGGAGGAGATAGCGATGGCCAAAGACCACGGCTCGAGCATTAAGAACGACAAGCAGTACGAAGGGCTGCGCAAGAAGGGAATGAGCAAGCAGCGCGCCGCCTCGATCGCCAACTCCTCGGAATCCTCGAAGAAGGGCGGCGAAAAGAGCGGCAAGGGCAAAGGTGGCAGCAAGTCGCAAAAGCGCGCCGCCGGTCGCGAGGGCGGCAAGAAGTCGGGAAAGTCGAGCTAGCCGATGAAGGCGCTCGTCATCAACTGCACGCTGAAAGCCAGCCCCGAGAAGTCCAACACCGAGGCGCTGGCCGAGGTCGTCGCCGACGCCTTGCGCAAGGAGGATGTCGAGGTGGCATCGGTGCGGGCGGTCGATCACTCGATCCCGCCCGGGGTCGAATCGGAGATGGGCGAGGGCGACGAGTGGCCCGGCGTCCGCGCCCACGTCCTCGACTCGGAGATCCTCATCTTCGCCACCCCGACCTGGCTCGGTCGCCCCTCCAGCATCGCCCAGCGGGTGCTGGAGCGGATGGACGCGATGATCTCCGAGACCGACGAGGAGGAACGCCCCGTCGCCTACAACCGCGTCGCCGGCGTCGTCGTCACCGGCAACGAGGACGGCGCCCACCATGTCATCTCCGAGGTCTCCGGCGCCCTTGTCGACATCGGCTTCACGATTCCCGGCCAGGCCTGGACCTACTGGAACAAGGGACCGGGGCCGGGCGAGGACTACTCGGAAACCGAGGAGGGGCACGAGTGGTCGCACTCCACCGGCAGGGCCGCGGCGGCGAACCTGCTCGCGGTTGCCCGGGCGCTTGAGAGCAAGCCGATCCCAGCACCGCCCTCTGAGTGATTCACTGGGGCAAGGAATGGGGCAAGAAGCCCCACAGACTCCAGCCGATCCCAGCCGATCTCGATCTCGCAAAAACCGCTCTAGAACGCGCCCCACAGTGCCCAGCCGAGTGGGCGGGCCGCGCTCATAACCCGAAGGTCGCAGGTTCGAATCCTGCCCCCGCTATAGGACGAAAGTCCGCGACTGCGGGGCTTTCGTCGTTTCGAGAAGTGGCTGGTAGCCGGGCGCTTTCCGCTGGCCTTTCGTCACGCCCTCGCGGCGCCGAGGAGGGGGTCGACCTGGTTAAGCGTTTCGGTCATACCTTGCTCCATCCCCATCTCGATCATTTGTTCCATCGACTCGCGGTCGGCGAAGTGGGTTTGGATCGACATCGTTGCGGTGCCGTCGGTCTCAGCGATCGTCACCGTCATTGCCGTCGGGCCTCCGTCGTCCGGCTTGCCCTCCTCGTCGACGGCATCGTCCTTGATGTGCAGCCGGTGGGGCGGCTCGACCTCCTCGATCCGCCACCAGCCGTGGTGCTTCGCACCGTCCGGGCCGGTCATGAAGTAGGTGGTGCGCGCGCCGACCGTGAGCTCGTGCTCAACGAAGGTCGCCGAATGGGACGGCGGGCTCCACCAGCGCTCCAGCTGGCGCGGATCCGACCACAGCTCCCAGAGTCGCTCGGCATCGGCGTCGAATTCGGCCGTGATTGTCATGGTCAGGGCGTCGATGTCCTTGTTTACGTCGGTTACGGGCATCAGCTGTCTCCTTTGTCGGTTTCGAGGATCTGCTCCATCCGCTCGATCCGGCCACGCCAGTCCGCCTCGAGACGATCGAGTGCGGCGTGGGCGCGCGCGAGGGCGTCGGTCTGGGCGTGGACGATCGACTCGCGACCGACCCGGTGCTTGCTCACCAGTTCGGCCCGCTCCAGCACGGCGACGTGCTTCTGCATCGCCGTCACGCTGATCGGGTGTTCGCGAGCAAGGGCCGAGACCGAGAGCCGGCCCTCGTGGGCGCGGCGGAGGACGTCGCGGCGGATCGGATCGGCCAGCGCCCCGAACAGCCGGTTGGTGGCCCCTTCGTCGTCGTGGATCGGTTTCTTATCTACAACCATTTGGTTGTAACTTAGCAGGCGTTACGGTGCTGACGGCTGGCGAGCTTGGCGGAGCGCATGCATGTCCAAGAGCGAACTCTGGCTCGCTCGCTTCTCTCCAGCGCAATCGACGAAGCCGACCCCGAAGCCTCGCGAATCACTGAAATCCTCGATGGGAGTTCTTAGACCGTTGGGTCGCGGCTTTTGTGCCTCCTAGAGGCCGTCGGCTCGACGCGGTTCACTATGTCCTCGTGATCTCCTATTCCATGAGCCTGTCGGCCGACGGCTACATCGCCGGACCAGACGGAAGCTTCGACTGGGCGGTGCCCAGCGAGGGGCTGCATCGGTTCCACAATGAACGGGCCGCCGCGACCGACGCCCAACTGCTCGGCCGGCGCCTCTACGAGACGATGCTCGTGTGGGACACCGAGGAGTTCTCCGACCCAGTGATGGCGGAGTTCGCCGAGATCTGGCGCCCGCTCGAGAAGATCGTGTTCTCGACCACGCTGACGAGCGTCGAGGGCAGCAACCGCCTGGCCACGGGCACGCTCGAGGAGGAGATCGCCGCGCTCGGGGACCGGAGGATCGCGGTCGGTGGCGCCGGCCTTGCGGCGGAATGCATGCGGCGCGGGCTGATCGACGAGTTCGAGCTGTTTGTCATCCCGATCGTGGTCGGTGGCGGCACGCCGTACTTCCCGCCGGACGCGCACATCGACCTCGAGCTGGTCGAGACCCGCACGTTCGGCGCGACCGTGTACCTGCACTACCGCCGGCGCGGCTAGAGGGTCTACGAACCGTGCCCGAGTTTGCCTCCCCCGCCGAGCACTACGATCGCTTCATGGGCCGCTACACCGTCCCGCTTGCCCGCGCCTTGGCGGACGAGGTGGGAGTGGCGGAGGGGATGGAGGTGATCGACGTTGGTTGCGGACCGGGCGGCCTCACCGCTGAGCTGGCGGATCGCGTCGGGGCGCAGAGCGTCGCCGCGATCGACCCAGCGGAGCAGTTTGTCGCCGCCTGTCGCCGGCACCATCCGGGCGCCGATGTTCGCCAGGGCGTCGCCGAGGCGCTGCCCTGGGAGGACGACAGGTTCGACGCTGCGCTCTCGTGCCTGGTGATCGCCTTCATGGACGACGCCGACGCCGGCCTGAGGGAGATGGCGCGAGTGACCAGGCGGGGCGGGAAGCTCGGCGTCTGCATGTGGGACATCGCCGCTGGCGGAATGACGATGCTGAACCTGTTCTGGAGCGCGATGAAGGCCGTGAAGCCCGAGGTCGAGGGCGAGCGGCGGCGAGCGGGTACCGCGGAGGGCGACATCGCTGAGCGGCTGACGCGTGCCGGACTGCGCGATGTCGCCGGCGGCGCACTGGAGGTCAGCGTCCATTACTCGGGGTTCGAGGATTTTTGGGAGCCGTTCACGTTCGGCGTCGGGCCTGCCGGCGAGGCCTTCGACAACCTCGACGACGACCAAAAAGCCGCCCTGCGGCAGGCGATTCGCGCCCAGCTGCCCGCAGGCTCGTTCTCCCTCGATGCTCGTAGCTGGTACGCGACCGCGACCGTGTAGTCAGCCTGACCTGGATCCTCCACTCGATTCCGCGGTGCGCTCAGGAGCAGCGATGACTCGATCCGATCTCCCTTCACCCGAGGCGCTGGAGGAAGTGCGGCGGCTGGCGGGCTCTTCGGCCGCGATCCTGGGCGCCGCGCGTCTGGCGGGCGGCCAGCACGCGCAGACCTGGCGAATCGATACCGAGAGTCCCGCGACCAGCGTCGTCGTCCGCCAGTTTCCGCTGGGCGACTCCGCTCCCCTGCGCGAAGAGCGCGTGCTGCGGGCCCTTGACGGGCTCGGCGGACTGGCGCCTGCGCAGCTGGGCGGCGATCTGGACGGGAGACGATCGCGGTACCCGACTTCGCTGATCAGCTGGCTCGACGGTCGACCGGACATCACTCCGGCCGACCCCGGGGAGTGGGCGCGCGAGCTGGGTCGGGCGCTTGCCGTGGTGCACGCGGTGCCGACCGAGCGGCTGACGGAATTGCCGAGCGTGTTTGAGGGTCGCGGAGGCTCCGAGGAGATCCTGGCCGGCCCGCTGGCGGCGGAGGTTCGGTCGCGCTGGTCAGAGGCTCTCGGGTCTCCGCAGGTGCTCACCCACGGTGATTACTGGTCGGGCAACGTCATCTGGCGGGACGGAAGGCTGACGGGCATCGTCGACTGGCCGAGTGGGTCGCGCGGTCCGCGTGGCTTCGATCTCGGCTGGTGCCGGCTCGACCTCGTGCTCCTTTTCGACGAGCGGGTTGCCGACGAGTTTCTTGCGGCCTATGAGGCGGCCAGCGGGGAGGCGGTCGAGGAGATCCGCCTCTGGGACTGCTGGGCCGTCGCTCGCTCCGATGACGCGGTTGCGTCCTGGGTCCCGAACTACCGGCCGCTGGGCCGCGCCGACCTCGACGAAGACGAGCTGCGGCGGCGCCATGCACAATGGGCGGCACGCCTCGGAGCGCCGGCGTAGGCCCGTCGCACCGATCAACCGCACTCGGGGAGAACGAGATGAGCGCTACCTACACCTTTGACGTCTTTTCGAGCCTCGATGGCTACGGCGCCGCCAGCGGCAACTGGACCGGCTACTGGGGTAAGCAAGGCCCCGAGCTGCTCGACCACCGCCACGTCTTGTACGGCTCCGAGCAGCGGATGGTCTTCGGGGCCAACACGTATCGGGCATTTGCGCGGATGCTGGCCTCGAGCGGCGAGGGGTCCGAGGTGCGGGACCCATGGGTCACCAGGATGAGGAACCTGCCGGCAACGGTGGTGTCGACCACGCTGGAAGGGCCCCTCGACTGGCCGGACGCGACCCTCGTGAACGGTGACGCCGTCGACGTCGTCGCTCGGCTCAAGGAGGAGTCCAAGGTGCCGCTGCGCTCACACGGCAGCCTCTCCTTGAACCGGGCGCTGATGACCGCGGGTCTTGTCGACCGCGTCCAGGTGACGCTCTTCCCCGTGATCACCGGTCAGACCGGACTGGAGCCGATCTTCGACGGTGCGGCCGATTTCGACCTGGAACTGATCGAGCAGCGGACGCTCGACGGCCACACTCAAGAGCTTGTCTACCGACCCACCCTCCATTGACCTGTCCTGGCTGCCCCGCCCTAGGAGTACTGGTCGGAAGGCGATGGAGACGGCTGTCCCTGCATAGCTAGCCGGCTCGGACGCGGGCGGCCTGGCGGACCAGGTGGTCGCGCTCGGCGACGTTCGTGGCCCGGCGGGCGGCCTCGGCGTAGGCCGTGGCCGCGGCGGGCAGGTCACCGTTCAGCTCGCGCAGGTGGCCGCGGACGGCGTGCCAGCGGTGGCGATTGCCGAGCACCTCACGCAGTCGCTCGGTCTCGCCCAGCCCGGCGTCGGCGCCGAGGACGTGGCCGACAGCCACCGCCCGCCCAAGCACGGCGGCGGGGTTCTGGCGGGCTGGATCGTCGCTAAGGGCGACGAGGTCGTCGTACCAGGCAAGGATCTGCGGCCAGTCGGTCTCCTCGGGGCTTGCCGCATCGTCGTGCAGGGCGGCGATTGCCGCCTCGACTTGGTAGCGGCCGGGACGCTCAAGGGCCAGCGCCGACTGCAGGACGCGCACGCCCTCGGCGATCTCTCGGGCGTCCCACAGGCCGCGGTCCTGCCGCTCGAGCGTGACGATACGACCCTCTGAGTCCAATCGCGCCGGGAGGCGCGTGGTTGAGGAGCATCAACGCGAGCAGCCCGCGCGCCTCCGGCTCCTCGGTGGCGAGGTTGAGTTGGCGGGCGAGCCGGATCGCCTCTCCCGCCAGGTCCACCCGGCCCGCGTGCCCGGTCGTGTAGACGAGGTAGAGCACGCGCAGCACGACGGCGAGGTCGCCGGGCTGGTCCAGGCGGCGGCCCCGCAGGGTGCGCTTGGCCCGGCTGATCCGCTGCGCCATCGTCGCCTCCGGCACGTAGAAGGCGTCGGCTATCTCCCGGGTGGTGAGGCCGCCGACGGCGCGCAGGGTCAGCGCCACCTGGGAGGCGGGCGCAAGGTCGGGGTGGCAGCAGCAGAAGAGCAGGAAGAGGGTGTCGTCGCCCGCTTCGGTGGCGGCGGGGGGCGGTTCGGCGTACGTCACCTCCTCGCGGCGGTGCCGGGCGGCTTCGCTGCGGCGGGCGTCGACGAGCCGCCGCGTCGCGACCGTCGTCAGCCACGCGCGCGGGTCGCGCGGCGGGTGCTCGGGCCACACCCGCAGCGCCTCAACCAACGCCTCCTGCAGCGCGTCCTCGGCGGCATCGAAGTCCTCGCCCCGGCGGACCAGGCCCGCGAGCACCCGAGGGACGAGGGCGCGCAGCGCACCCTCGTCCAGCCGTCGTGCCGGCTCGTCGATCACTCCGGGTCAGTCGTCCGAGGGCGCTCCCACATGACCTCGCGGACGTCGATCCACTCGTACAGTGGCTCCCCGCCCGGGCCGGGCTCGGAGGAAGCATAGGCCGCGAGCTCGACCGCACGCTCGTGCGAATCAACGTCGATCATCCACCAGCCGGCGACGAGGTCGCTGGTCTCGGGGTGCGGGCCGTCAGTGGTGACCGGCGCGGCGTCCGGGCCGCCGTAGCGCACCCAGGTTTGCGCCGGTGCCAGCGCCTGCGCGTCGACGTACTCGCCGTTCTCCTCGAGCAGCTCGCTGACGTGATGCTGGAAGGCCATGTGCGCCTCCACGTCCTCGGGCGCCCACTGGTCGATCGGGGGCACGGGACGGTGCGGCTCCGGGCCGCCGCGGTAGTGCTTGAGCAGCAGGTACTTGGGCATGGTGGTCTCCTTGTGTCGTGGGCCGCCAGTCGTGGCCTTTGCCTATGAGCGGAGCCGGGCGACGTTTCTCGACATGGAACCAATCAACCAGCGCCGAGCCAAGGTTGTCTCCCTCCAGGCCAGCCGCTTATGTCACCCTCGATATGTGTATCTCGCTCCTCCCCGACGCTCTCCCATCCACCTTCTGGTTAGCGCTCTCCTCGTCAGCGGCGCCATCGCGATCGCGGTGCCAATCGTGGCCGAGGCTGCCCCCAGCTGCGCCGAAGGTCCGCAGACGGTGGGCAACGAAATCATCGGAACCCCCTGTGCCGACACGATCCGCGCGCCGCGCAACGTCACCACGGTTCGCGGTGAAGGTGGCGACGACGTCCTTTTTGGTCAACGCGGCAACGACAGTCTCTTCGGCGGCGAAGGCGCCGACCGGCTCTACGGCGGCATCGGCGACGATCGCCTGCACGGTGGCCCCGACGACGATCTCCTCTCCGGCGGCTTCGGCGCCGACTCCCTCGACGGAGAAGCTGGCGATGACCTCGATCGCGGCGACGCGACCATTGATCGCATCGGCGACTCCGGCGGCGGCACCGACACCCTCAGCTTCGCCACCGGCGCGACCCCCGGTTTCCCGAACCAGGGCGCCTTTTTCGACGATGCCGGCTTCCCCCCTGACGTCGGCCGGGGCGTCTACGTCGACCTGGGCGACGACTTCGCAAACGATGGCCTCGCGCCGTCCGGGGGCGGTGTCGACGAACCGCTCGAACCCGAGACGACCTTCGGGAACTTCGAGATCGTGATCGGCACCCCGTTCGACGACTACATCGTCGGCACCACGGACGCCGAGACCTTCTACGGCGGCGGCGGCGCCGACCTGATCGACGGCGGCGGCGGCGCCGACGTCGCCTACGGTGGCGCCGAGGGCGACGGCTGCATCGTCCCGACCGCCCACGAATGCGAGTCCTCCGCTGAGCAGATCGATCCCAGGGACCCGGGGACGCTCTCGGCCGGGGTGATGGCCCTGCAATCAAGTACCGGGCCGGCGCTCTTCTTCTCGGGAACCGATGGCGACGACAGCGTCGTCGTCGCCTACGCTTCGGACCAGGTTAGCTTCACTGTCGGCGGCAGCCCCGCCGGCTCGTTCCCGGTCTCCGAGGCTCCCGACTCGGTCGTCGTAGCCGGGCTCGACGGCGGCGACTCGCTCTCCGCCACGAACTTCCCGGAGACGACCTCGGTTGTCCTCCTCGGCGGCGAGGACGATGACGACCTCACCTCGGGCGCCACCGAAGACGCGGACATCGACGGCGCCGGGAACGACGTGGTCAGCGCCGGTGCCGGCGATGACGCGGTTCCCAACAACAACGGCGGCGACGACCTCGATGCTGGGGCCGGCGAGGATCTCTTCATCGACAACGCCGTCTGCGACGGCGATCAGCTCGACGGCGGGCCCGATCGCGACAACGCCAACTGGGCGAACTTCGGGTCGGCGATCGCGATCGACATGGCAGCCCACAGCGCCGGGCTCGTCGGGGCCGGCGGCCAGCCCAGCTGCCCGAGCGGAACCCTCACCTCGCTGACCGGGCTCGAGGACATCGAGGGCACGAGCCTGGCCGACACGATGGTCGGCGACGCCGGCGACAACCAGCTCCTCGGCCGCCCGGGCGCTGACACCTTCCACGCAGCGGCCGGCAACGACTCGATCCTCGCCAACTCCGGGACCCCCGGCGACGACCCCGACGCGACGATCGATTGCGGCGACGGCTTCGATACTGCCCAGATCGACCGGCCGGCGAACGGTCCCGACCCCGCCCCGAGCGATTGCGAGGTTGTCGAAGAGCGCGACCCCAACAGCTTCCGTCCTCCCGACACCCCGCCTGCCGCGCCCGACACCTCGATTGCAACCAGGCCGCCGGCGCTGACGAACAGCACGACGGCCGAATTCAGCTTCAGCGCCAGCCCCGCCGCCGGGGCCGGCTTCGAATGCAAGCTCGACGCCGCGGCGTTCGCCGCCTGCACGTCGCCCAAGACCTACTCCGCCCTCTCCGGCAACGGCGCCGCGACCGGGACCGCCCACACCTTCCAGGTCCGCGCCAAGAACGCTGGCGGCACCGATCCGAGCCCGGCCGCCTACACCTGGACGGTCGACACGGTCAGGCCGGCGGTGAGCCTGACCGACCGACCTCCGGACCCAAGTGCCGCGAGCGATGCCGCCTTCTCCTTCACGGCAGATGAGCCCGCGACTTTCGCCTGCAGCCTGGCCGGGCCGCGATCGTTCGGCGCGTCCGCCTGCTCCTCGGGGATCGCATATCCGGGGCTGCCCGGCGGTCGCTACACATTCGAGGTCGCGGCCACCGACTTGGCGGGGAACCTGGGGGACCCGGTTTCCTACGGATGGCGGATCGAGCGCCCGGCCGAACCGCCGCCTCCGCCGTCGCCCCTGCCGGTCGACAGGACTCGACCGCAGACGCGCATCGCCACCGGCATGCCGAAGCGGGTCCGGGCCGGCAGCAACGGCCGGCGCCGCGTGGTCCTCCGCTTCTCTTCGAACGAGCGCGGGGCCAGTTTCGTCTGCCGACTCGACCGCCGCCGCGCGGCGCCATGCGCCTCGCCCCGCGTCTACACCGTCGCGATCGGGGTCCACACCTTTCGCGTTACCGCGACTGACGCCGAGGGCAACACCGACTCATCACCGGCGCTCTTTCGGTTTCACGTGTTGGCGTCGCCGCGCACCGCAATGGGATGGTAGGAAGAGCCAGCATGGGATCCAAGGTGATCAACTCGGTCGACTTCCGCGCGGCGCAGCACAAGCACTGGGACGCTGCTGCGGTGGGATGGAAGGAGTGGAGCGAGTTCAAT
>Ga0157302_10000013_pt1 | contig 76886 bp, 79 predicted proteins | sample NitcycUS103311B2_FD_108381 | JGI IMG/M metagenome (GOLD analysis project Ga0157302, IMG submission 108381) | Soil microbial communities from Arlington Agricultural Research Station in Wisconsin, USA - Nitrogen cycling UWRJ-S103-311B-2 | ecosystem: Environmental > Terrestrial > Soil >... | reverse complement strand
TGAGTATCCGGTTCGCTCAGGTGGGGTCGCCCCGAGGCCGAGACCGACCCGCTCGAAGCGGCCGGTCAGGCAGCCCATCCGACATTCACCCCACCCTGGTGTGGTCAAAGTCGGATGGGCTGCACCCTGGGCGCGCCGGGCGGCTATCGGAGCCGTCTGTTGGGCTCGCTCCGCGGTCGACTGACGGAACCGGATACTCACTAGCGCTGCTATGCGGCCTCCCTGCGTCCTTGTCCGGCTTGGTCCGGCGCTCGCCAGTCGCACTCGCGGAGCTTCCCGAACGGACTCTCAGGGGTGCATTTGCTTCACGCCGATACGGAGATAGCTGGTCGTCAGCTTGGTACGTTGCGAAACCGATGGACCCACTGCTAAGGGAGCTGCGGGCGAACGTTGAAGCGAGCGATTTCGCCGGTGTGACGCTGTACGCGTTGGTCGATGGCCATCTGATTGTTGGCGAATTCTGCCCGGCGCGCCGTTTCACGGAGGACTTCAATGAGCGTACGGAAACGCGGATTGTCGAAGCCGAGATGGATGTGGGGCCACCCAACGTGAGCGCCGAGCAGCTTCGCTCACTTCTCCTTGCCCATCCTGACACCGAGCCAGACGAGCGCTACATCACTTTGCGTTCCGCCTCGATCGTTTCTTTGGGTGATCAGGTGGTCGAACTGCCAAGCTTCCGCCTGGACACCGAGGCGGTCAGTGCTTGGTGGCTGGGAGGGTGGTCGCTTCCCCCGGACGATCCCAAGCGGCAAGGCGCCGATTAGCTCGAGCCCTATTCCTGTTCTTCTTCCTCGTCCAAGCTTTCTGGGTACCGAGCTTCTGCGCGCGCGAGCTTCTTCGGCCCATACAGATGACGAGCCCACCAGGACTCGGGTCGCGCCAACCTGAAGGCGGCGATCCACCAGACGAAGCCCACTGTGTTGAAGCCCGCGTCGAACAGGGGCCACTGGCCCTTCACAGCCGTGACCGTCGCCGGCCCGATGATCAGCACGACCCAAAGGCCGACCCCATAGGCGATCGCGACTCCCGCCGAAACCGCGAAGAGCTCCAAGACTCAGGCGCCGATTAGCTCGATGCGGTAGCCATCCGGGTCGCGGATGAAGCAGATCAGGTGGCCCTCGGTGCGGCCGCCGGGGCGGTAGGGGGGCTTTTCGGGCTCGATGCCGGCGGCGGCCAGCTGCTCGAGGGTGGCGTTGAGGTCGTCGACCATGAGGGCGATGTGGTTGTAGCCGGTTCCGTGCTCGTAGCCGGTGACGCCGTGGTTGTAGGTCAACTCGAGGACCGGGTTCTCGCCCGGCAGGTTCATGAAGACGTTGATCGCCTCGTCGCCGATCGGCATCCTGCCCGACTCTTCGAAGCCGATCTTTTCGTAGAAGTCGACGGAGCGATCGATGTCGCCGATTCGGTAGCAGGTGTGCAAGAAGGTCGGCATTCGCGACCAAGGCTACCGGCCTCCCTACAATTTGCAGCCGAATGGCACGCCGCACGCGACGGCGGAGACGCAGGTCGCATACCTCGAAGTGGAAGAAGATCAAGCTCCCCCTGGGAGTCTTGCTCGCCGTGGGCATAGTTGCGGGCGGGGTTGCCGGCAGCTGGGCGGTCGACGTCTACGAGTCGGCGCCGCCGCTCTCCAGCCTCAAACCGGTGCAGAAGGGCCGCTCCTCGGCGATCTACGCCGCCGATGGCAGCCTGATCGGCTTCATCCAGGCCGAAAACATCCGCCAGCCGGTGCCCGAACGGGCGATGCCGCAGACGCTCAGGGACGCGACGGTCGCGATCGAGGACAAGAACTACTTCAACCACGGCGCGCTGGACCCGACCGGGATCGCCCGCGCCGCCTGGAAGGACCTGCTCGCCGGCGGCAAGCCGGTCCAGGGTGCCTCGACCATCACCCAGCAGCTGGTCCGCAATCTCTACATCCAGAATCCCCAGGAGACGATCAAGCGAAAGCTGATCGAAGCGCACCTCGCCTACGAGGAGGAGGAAGCCCACTCCAAGGACTGGATCCTTACCGCCTACCTGAACACGGCTCCGTACGGCACGGTTGAAGGCGAGACAGCGGTTGGGGTCGAGGCCGCCGCGCAGACCTACTTCGGCAAGCCGGCAAAGGATCTGGAACTGAACGAATCGGCGCTGATCGCCGGGCTGCCGCAGGCTCCCTCCGAATACAACCCGTTCCTCGATCCACACGCGGCGCTGACGCGCCGCAACGAGGTGCTCGGGGCGATGCACGAGCAGGAATACATCGACGGGGCCGAATACCGCGAGGCGGTGCACAGCGGCCTCGGGCTCAGCCCCGGCCACAAGTACCGGGTGATCCGCGACCCCTTCCTCTTTGATCTGGTCCAACAGGAGCTGATCGACAAGTACGGGATTAACACGGTACGCACGGGGGGGCTCAAGGCCTACACGACGATTGATCCCGAGCTGCAGGAACGCGCGCAGGAAGCGGTCGACTCCTGCAGCGTCTGCTACCCCGAAGGCGGCCCCGCCGCCGGCCTCGCCTCGATCGATCCCTCCAACGGGGAGATCGTCGCCCTCGCCTCGACCGAAGGCTACGAAAGCGAAAGCGAATTCAACTACGCCTGGCAGGCGCACCGCCAGCCCGGGTCCTCGTTCAAGACCTACGTGCTGGCAACGGCGATCAAGCAGGGGATCGACCCCGATACCACTTATTACAGCGGCACCTCGCCGATGACGCTCGACCTGCCCTACGGCGGCACCTGGACCGTCAACAATGCCGAGCCCGGTGGCGGCACGATGTCGCTTGCCTCCGCGACCTGGGAGTCGGTCAACGTCATCTTCGCCCAGCTCGACCTCGACGTCGGCCCCGAAAACGTGACCCAGACCGCGCATGAAATGGGTATCGAAGCCGACCTCGAATCGGTGCCGGCGGAGGCGATCGGTGGTCTGCGGGAAGGTGTCACGCCGCTCGAACAAGCCGATGGTTACGCGACCCTCGCCAGTGGCGGCATCCACCACGATCCGACCGCGATCAGCCGGGTCGAGTTCCCCGGTGGCAAGGTCGACGAAACCGACACCGACTCGGGCGATCGCGTGCTCACCGAGGGCCAGGCCTACGAAGTGACCAGGCTGCTGGAGGGAGTGATCACCCAGGGGACCGGCGCCGGCTACACCTACATGGGCTGCGGCGCCGAGGCCGGCAAGACCGGCACCTCGGAGGACCTCTCCGACGCCTGGTTCGTCGGCTACACGCCGCTCTACTCGACCGCGGTCTGGGTCGGCCATCCGCAGTCGCGCGAAGCGACCGGCTTCGGTGGGCCGACCGCAGGGCCGATCTGGCGCTCCTTCATGGAATCGGCCGTCGCTGGCGACTGCCCCGAATTCGCCGAACCGACGAGCCTGCCCGAACTCTCAGGCCTCAACAGCGAACACACCTCGGGCTCCTCCGGCTCGTCGTCGAGCGAATACGAATACAACGAATACGAAGAAGAAGAAACGACGGAAGAACCGTCGAAGGGCAAAGGCGGAAACAACGAAGGGGCGCAAGAAGCCGAATCCGCCCCGGAAGCGACGCCCGAAGCGGCGCCGACGCCTGAAACCCCCGCCTCGCCTCCCCCGACCGGCGGCGGCATCAGCGCAGGCTGAGCGCGCCTGATCCTGCGGGGCCTGCTCGTCTCGGTGCCTTTTTCGCCTCAAGGCACGGCGCCGCGGTAAGCCGCGCCGCCGTTACCCTGCCGCGATGTTGACCGATGTGGTCCTCGGGGCGGTGATCGCGTTTTGCATTGCCGTCTTCACCACGCCCGTAGGTGTCTCCGGTGCGGTCTTCCTCGTCCCGGTTCAGATCAGCGTCCTTCACACGCCGAGCCCGGCGGTGACGCCGACCAACCTCCTCTACAACCTGATCGCGATTCCGGGTGCGCTGCTTCGCTTCCACCGCGAGCAGCGGCTGGTCGGGTCGCTGACCCGATTGCTGATCCTCGGCACCCTTCCCGGCGTCGTCGCCGGGGCGGTGATCCGGGTTGAGCTCTTGGATCAGGGCAACGCCTTCCTGCTGGTCGTTGCCGCGGTCCTGATCCCGCTCGGGACGTGGCTCGCGCTGGCCAGCCCACCCGCAGCCGCGGGCGCGCCGGATCGCAAGCGGCGCCGCCTGATCGTGGTCTTGGCGCTGGCGGTCGGCACGGTCGGCGGCATCTACGGGATCGGCGGGGGCTCGATCCTGGGGCCGATTCTGGTCGGGCTCGGCTTCTCGGTATTCGAGGTGGCGCCCGCCGCTTTGGCCGCGACTTTCCTGACCTCGATCGCGGGGGTCTGCGCCTACGCCCTGCTCAGCATCGGTGGCAGCGGCGACATAGCCCCCGATTGGGCGCTTGGCGTGGGAATGGGGCTCGGCGGTTTGGCCGGCGCCTACCTCGGCGTCCGACTTCAGGCGCGGCTGCCGGAGCAGCTGCTGAGGCGCGGCCTTGGGGTTCTGGCTCTAATCCTCGGGCTTCGCTACGCGCTGCTGGCGATCGCTTAGGGCCGACCTCACGCGGGCTTTTCCGACTTTGCCGATCGACAATGTGCTACCTTGCCGGACTCACTTTTAGAAGTAAGTCAGTCAGAAAAGCAAGTTAGTCAACATAGGAAGGAATCCGTTTATGCGGAACGCTCGCAAGGTAACCCGGCGGCGAGGCGTTAAAGCGGCCCCCGCGGTCGCTCTTTTCGCGCTGCTATTTGCAGTTCTCGTCGCTGGTTGTGGCAGTAGCTCAGATGACTCCAGCTCAAGCTCGTCGGGCGGAGGCAAGCTCGACGTGGTCGGCTACTCCACGCCCGAATCCGTCTACCAGGAAGACCTGGAGCCGGCGTTCGAAGAGACCTCCGCGGGCAGCGGCGTCAGCTTCAGCAACTCCTTCGGCGCCTCCGGTGACCAGAGCCGCGCGGTCGTGGCCGGCCAGCCGGCCTCGGTCGTCCACTTCGCCCAGGCCGGCGACATGGAACGGCTGGTCGAAGAAGGCGGGCTCGTCGCCAAAGACTGGGACAAGCAGAAGTATGGCGGCATCGCCCAGGACTCGGTCGTCGTGATCAGCGTCCGCAAAGGCAACCCGGAGGGGATCCAGACCCTCGACGACGTGCTGAGCAAGGACGTCGACGTGGTCACGCCCAACCCGTTCAGCTCCGGCGCGGCGCGCTGGAACATCATGGCCGTCTACGGCACCCTGATCAACGAGGGCAAGTCGCCCGACCAGGCGCTCGAAGGCGTCAAGACCCTGCTTGAAAAGACGGTGGCGCAGCCGGGCAGCGCCCGCGACGCGCTGGCGGCCTTCACCCAGGGCGAGGGCGACGTCCTGCTCGGTTACGAGAACGAGGCGATCAAGGCCGAAGGCGAGGGCGAAGACCTCGAATACGTCGTGCCTCCCTCGACGATCCTGATCGAAACCCCGATCGCGGTCACCAAAGACGCACCGGAGCCCGCGGCCGAAGATTTCCTCAAGTTCATCTGGTCTGACGAAGGCCAGGAAATCTGGGCCGAAAACGGCTACCGCCCGGTCAACCCGAAGCTCGTCGACGCGAAGCAGTTCCCGACGCCGAAGGACCTGTTCAAGATCAGCCAGTTCGGCGGCTGGGGCAAGGTCAACGACGAGTTCTTCGATGACGAAACCGGTTCGGTCGCCAAGATCGAGACCGAACTCGGGGTATCCACCTCAGGCTGATGTCCGCGCACCCGGCAAGCGCAACATCGGTTCCAGCATCGCCTCGGGCGGGCATCCGCCTGCCCGGGCTCGGCGTCGGCGTCGGCGGTGGCACGGTCATGCTCTACCTGAGCATCATCGTGCTGCTGCCGCTGGCGGCCGTCGTCAGCGAAGCCTTCAGCGGCGGCCTCGGCACCTTCTGGGACCAGGTCACCTCGCCGCTGGCGCTGAAGAGCCTGAAGCTGACGGTCATCTGCTCGCTGATCGTCGTCGTGGTCAACGGGATCTTCGGCACGATCCTTGCCTGGCTGCTGGTCCGCGACGACTTCCCCGGCAAAAGCGCGGTCAACGCGGTGATCGACCTCCCCTTTGCCCTGCCGACGATCGTCGCCAGCCTCACCCTGCTGACGCTGTACGGCAACGACAGCCCGCTGGGGATTCACCTGGCGGCGACTCAGGCCGCCGTCGTCGTAGCGCTGATGTTCGTCACCCTCCCCTTCGTCGTCCGCGCCGTGCAACCGCTGCTGCTGGAGATGGACCGTGAGATGGAGGCCGCCGCCGCCTCGCTCGGGGCCGGCAACTTCACGATCTTCCGCCGCATCATCCTTCCCAACCTCCTTCCCGGCCTCGCCGCCGGCGTCGCCCTCGCTTTCGCCCGCGCGCTGGGCGAGTTCGGCTCCGTCCTTCTCTTCGCGGGCGGCTTGCCCGACACGACCGTCTCCTCGGTCTTCATCCGCAACCAGATCGAGTCCGGCAACGAGGTCGGCGCCTCCGCCGTCTCGGTGGTGCTGCTCGTCGCCTCGCTCCTGCTGCTCGCCGCCGTCTCGTTGATCCAGCGCTGGGCGATCCGCCACGACCGCAGCTCGAGCGAGTTCATCCCGACCCTCGCCAAGGATGTCGGCGGCGACGGAGGTGGCGTCTGATGGGTGCCAATCCCGCCAGCCGCTGGGGCTTGCGAGTGCTCGGGCTCGGCTACCTGACGATGCTGCTGCTGATCCCGCTGGTGATGATCTTCTACAAGACCTTCGAAGACGGGATCGGGCCGCCGCTCGACGCGATCACCTCGCCCGACGGTCTGCACGCGCTGAAGCTGACGCTGCTGATGGTCGTGATCGCGGTGCCGCTCAACACGATCTTCGGGGTCGCCTGCGCGCTGCTCCTGGTCCGCCGCAAGTCGAAGGCGAACCCGGTGATCGACGCGATCATCAACCTCCCGTTCGCGGTCTCGCCGGTCGTCATCGGCCTCTCGCTCTTCCTCCTCTACGGAACCAGCGGCTGGTTCGCGTTCCTCGGCGAAAACGGGATCGAAATTCTCTTCTCGGTGCCGGGGATGGTCCTCGCCAGCATCTTCGTCTCGCTGCCGTTCGTGGTCCGCGAGACGGTGCCGGTGTTGCAGGAGATCGGCACCGACCAGGAGATGGCCGCCTCGACCCTCGGTGCAAACGGCTGGCAGACCTTTTGGAAGATCACCCTGCCGTCGATCCGCTGGGGCGTCGCTTACGGCATCGTCCTCACCACCGCGCGGGTGCTCGGCGAGTTCGGCGCGGTGACGATCGTCTCCGGCTCGATCAGCGGGCAGACCCAGACCCTGCCGCTGTTCGTTGAGAAGCAGTACGCCAACTTCAACTCCACCGGCGCCTACGGCGCCTCCCTGGTGCTGGCGCTCCTGGCGCTGATCACCCTGTTCGCGATGAACCTGCTCAAACGAAAGGAGGACGCCTGATGGGAATCTCAGTCGAGGGAGCAAACAAGCGCTTCGGTGACTTTCAGGCGCTCGACGACGTATCGATCGATGTCCCCGACGGCTCGCTGACGGCTCTGCTGGGTCCCAGCGGCAGCGGCAAGTCCACCCTGCTGCGGGCGATCGCCGGGCTCGAGGACCTGGACTCCGGGCAGGTGACGATCAACGGCGAGGACGCAACCGGGAAGCCGGCGCAAAAGCGCGGCGTCGGCTTCGTCTTCCAGCACTACGCCGCCTTCAAGCACATGACGGTCTACGACAACGTCGCCTTCGGCCTGAAGATTCGCAAGTGGGACAAGGCGAAGATCTCCACCCGCGTGCACGAGCTGCTCCAGCTGGTCCAGCTCGACGGCCTCGCCGGTCGTTACCCGTCGCAGCTCTCCGGCGGCCAGCGCCAGCGCATGGCCCTGGCCCGGGCGCTGGCGGTCGAGCCGCAGGTGCTGTTGCTCGACGAGCCCTTCGGCGCCCTCGATGCCAAGGTGCGCAAGGACCTGCGCACCTGGCTGCGCCGCCTCCACGAGGAGATGCACGTGACGACGATCTTCGTCACCCACGACCAGGAGGAGGCGATGGACGTCGCCGGCCAGCTCGTGGTGATGAACGAGGGACGGGTCGAACAGTCGGGCACCGCTGACGAGCTCTATGAGCAGCCCGCGACCGAGTTCGTGATGAGCTTCGTCGGCGAGGTCAACCGGCTCGGCGAGAGCTACGTGCGCCCGCACGACATGTCCGTCGCGCTCGACCGCGATGAGGGCGCCGAGGAGGCGATGGTGCAGCGCATCGTCGCCCTCGGCTTCGAGATCCGGGTCGAGTTCGTGCTCGCCGACGGCACCGAGGTCTGGGCCCAGCTGACCCGCGCCGAACTGCAAAAGCTGGAGCTGCGCGAGGGCCAGATCGTCTATCTGCGACCCGGGCAGACCAAGAGCTTCAACGGTGATGTCCCGTCACCCGACGGCCATGGGGCCTCGACTCCCCATGGCCCCCCGGATGACGATGACGCAGAGGTATCTGCAGCCGTCTGAAGAGGCGAGGGGCGGGGTGCGCTTTGCCGGGTGGCGCCCCGCCCCAAACGCCGCTAGATCAGACGGCGCTCGAACGTCTTCTCGAGCGATTCCCCATCATCCTCGCCGGCGGCCGTCTTGTCGAGTCGAGCGATCGCATGGCGACCGTCGAGGCGCAGCGTCGCCACCTGGTTGTCGAAGTAGGGGCCCTCGAGTAGGCGCCAACCGATGCCGGGGTCGGGAGCACCGGCTAGACGGGCCAACCCCTGGGTTGCTTTGGTGAAGGCGGGGGAGAAGCCGGCGCTCACGACCCTTCGCTCCTTCGCCTCGAGCGGGTTGCGATAGGGCGAGCAGACCGCTTGGTAGACCGCGCTTTTCACGCCCGCGCCGGGCTTGAAGCCGACCTCGCATAGGTAGGCGTGGTGGACGTCGCCGGAGAGCAGGACGATCGAGGCCGGTGCCTTGCCGCGGCGGCCGGAGCCGACCTCTTCGAGCAGCTCGCGCAGTCGCTGGAAGGAGAACTGGAAGGCGGCCCAGTGGTCGAAGTCGACGGCGCGGCGCAGCTTCTCACTGCCGCGCGCGGCCAGGCCGCCCCAGGCGCCATCGCAAAGTCGCTCGTTCCAGGCCTCGAGGTGATGGAAGCCGGGGGAGAGAAGGTAGGGGACGGTGGTGGCGAGGATGAGGTGGTCGAAGTCGCCGCTGGCGTGGTCGACGATCCAGTCCCAGACCTCGTCGTCGAACATCGAGCGACGCTCCTCGGTCAATACCCGGGAGGCGCGTGAGTCCATAAAGATCGCCCGCACGCCGTCGATGTCGCGGCAGAAGCTCCAACGCGTCCCCGCGGCCGTGGTGTCGATTTCCTTGGCCCAGCCCCGCAGGACGCCGGTCGCATCGGGATTGCCCCTCACCTTTGCGTAGATCTCGTTGTCGTCAAGCTCGCGAGGGGAAAGGTTGCCGAGGTGCTGGTAGATCCAGTAGGTGGCGATGCCGTCGACTGCGCGCTCGTGCCACCACTCCTTGCGATCCATCTCCTCGTGCCAGGAGCGCGAAATGTTCCAGTCGTCGCTCATGTCGTGGTCGTCCCAGGCCATCGAGATCGAGACGGTCGAGAAGAGCCAGCGGATCATCGGGTCGCTCCAGCTCTCTTCGTAGAGCCAGCTGTACTCCTCGAAGTCGATTACCTCCTCGCCGGGAGGCTGACTGGTGTCACGGCGCGCCCGGATCTTCTCCCGGGTCCGCGGCGAGCCCTCGTCGACGTAGATCTGGTCGCCCAGCAGGAAGAGCAGCTCCGGCCACTTGCTGCGATCCCCCCGCGTCATCTGGGTCGCCAGAACGTGCAGGGCGTCGAGCTCGTGGCCGTCTTCGTCCTCGTCTTTGGTCAGGGTGTAGGGCTCTTCGTGGGGTACCGCCACCCGGCAGGAGCCGAAGCAGATGTCGAGCGCCTTGCCAGGAGAGAAGGTGCGGATCGCGCTCGGCGGCAGGTCGTGATCGGGCGCCGGCCAGTGCCGCTCGCCGTCGAGGGCGACCTCGTACTCGTAGAAGCCGCCGGGCTCGAGGCCCTCGATCCGGACCAGCGCGTAGTGGTGCCCCGCGACCGAGAAGGTCGGCTCGATCCGGCCAAGGATGCCGACCTCGCAGGGCTCACTGGTCTGGACCCAGATCGTCGCCTCGGTTTCTGAGACGTAACGGAGCAGAGGGCCAAGGACGAGCTTTGCCATCCGTTCGTCCTACCCAGATCCTCCTTTTGCACACGAGATGCTAATCTTGACTTAGATGGTCAATAAACCCAGGAAAGGAGATCCGGTGAGCGGCCCACCCCCCCACACAACGTTCGTCTCGCGTGGCAGGCTGAATGGCGTTCTTCGCCAAGGACCCTCAGGAGGAGGGCCGGTTGAAGCCAGCGCCACCCAGCCCGGACGCGAGCACAGCGTCGATGAGCTCGACACCCAGACGTTTGAAGCTCTCCACTACCGGGCCCGCCTGATCCTCGGCGAGCCCCTGCAGCGCCCCGGACGTTTCCAGCTCCGCGGGCACTAGCTCCCTCTAGACCCGACCGCCGTGGCGCGGTCGGGTCTGCCGATGGGCCTCAAAACGATCTATATCTTCGCTTTGAGGCCCATCGACCCCAGTTGGGACTATTTGCCCGCTTTCGCGGTGCCGGTGGTTTCGGTCGGAATTTCTTCCGGGCGCTGCGGGTAGGCCTGCACCGCCAGATTCCAGTTCTTCAGCGTGAAGGTGACGTTTTTCGCGCCCGCGTACTGGATCGCGACGGTGTGGCCGCCCTTTTGCAGGACCGTGGTCTGCATCACCGTGTAAACCATCGGGGCCGGCGTCGGCGTGGCCGCGGTCGCCGGGGCGAAGTTGACTTTGCCGGTGGTCTGACCGTCGACCAGGATCTGGATCGGGCAGGCGAGTTCGGCGGTCGGTTTCGCCGCAGTGCAGGTCGCGTTACCGGAGAACGTGATCACCGCCGAGCCGGTGCCGGGGGTCCCGAACGAGGTGAAGGCGGTCGGGATGTAACCCGGCGTGGTCGCGCCGGAGGGCCCGAATACCGCCGTGCCCGCTGCGATCCCGACAACCGGGGTGAGCGGCACCTCGGCCTTCTTCACGAATGTGTTGACGGCAGCTTTTTTCCTCAAGTAGAGGGTCGACGCTTTCTTATTGGTGACGTAGATCTGACCTGCTGCCTTCTTGGTGAGCAAGGACCCGGCGATCGACGAGCCGGCGAACGACGGCGTCACCGCGACCGCCGCGGCCAGCACCGCTGCCAGCGCTACCGCGGTGATAGCGCGGGGCGTGGGGAGTCTTCTTCTGAGCAATTGAACCTCCGTATTCAGGGGCCGCCGGAGTGGCCTCCAGGGCCGCCGGGGGAGCCTTCTTTAGTAAAGAGGTCAATAAAGTACAGAAGCTGGTAGGGTCATGTCGAGTAAGCCAATCAAGAAACTTCGGTACCCGGCAGGAAAGGAAGCACAGTCGAGATGAGAATCAAGTCCCTTGCCATATCGGTAATCGCCCTGATGGCGCTTGCCGTTCCGGCTTCTGCCGGCGCCGTGACCCTGATCGGGTCCGGCTCGGTCGCCGCGCAGCCAGTGCTGCAGGCGCTCTTCAGCACCTACACGAAGACGGTCAACAAAAAGGTCCACTTCGTCTACACCGCCAACGGAGGTAACGCTGGCGTCAAGGACGTCCAGAACGGCACCAGCCAGTTCGCCGGACAGGCCCGCACGCCGCTGCCGAGCGACGCCGGGACGACCTACATCAAGATGTTCCTCGACGGGCTCTGCATCGATGTCAACCCGAAGAACCAACTGACTGACATCAGCATCCAGCAGACCCACGACATCTATCGGGGGCTGCTGACCAGCTGGGCCCAGGTTCCGGGCTCGGGGCTTGACACGACGATCGATCCGGTCGGCCGTGACACCAATGGAGGGACCTACAACTTCTTCCTCCAGGCGGTGCTCAACAACGAACTGCCGTCCTCGAACGTCAACGCGCTGACCGCCGACGGCCTCGTCGTCAACGCGGTCAAGCAGGACCCCAGCGCGATCGGCTACGACGGCCTTGCCTGGCAGGGCAAGGGTCAGAAGGCGCTGAAGGTCAACGGCGTTCCGTGCCAGGCCAACAAGATCAGCGTCGAGCCGCTCAAGTATCCGCTCTCGCGCTACCTCTTCCTGGTCCTTCCAACGGGAGTCAACAACCCGGCGCTGACCAAGTTCATCGACTGGGCGCGGCGCGACCCGGTCGCCGGTGAAGTGATCTCGAAGGCCGGCGGCGTACCCGCCTTCAACAAGAAAGCCAAGAAGAAGTAGATGGAGGAGGAGTACCTCCCGGAGTACGGCCCCAAGTGGTCGGACCAACGCGCCGAGCGATTGCTCGGCGCGTTGGTCTGTGCCGTCGTTGGCCTGCTGCTGGCGATGATCATCACCGTCTTTGCGCGGGCCTGGCCGTCATTCGCCCACAACGGGCTGGCCTGGTTCGGAGCGGGGGGGAGCGTCGAAGAACAGCTCAACCAGATCTACCTCTCCGGCCTCAGCGGCGCCGACTACGTCTACACCTTCCACGGCTGGCAGTTGATCTGGAGCACCTTCCTGATCACCGGCGGCGCGGTCGTGATCGCGCTCTTCTGCTCGCTCTTCGTCTCCGTCTTCATCGTTGAGTTCGCGCCCGAGTGGATGCGCAACATCCTGCAGCCGGTCGTCCGCTTCCTCGCCAGCGTGCCCTCGGTGATCTACGGCCTGCTCGGCGTGCTGGTCATCGTCCCCTTCATCGGCAATCACCTGGTCACGGAGTCGCAGAAGGCCTCGGTCGCCGGCGTGATCTCGCTCAGCGGCTACAGCTTGCTGGCCGCGGTGCTGATCCTCACGGTGATGATTGCGCCGTTGATGGTCTCGATCTTCTCCGACGGGCTGCGCTCGGTGCGCCCGGGCTGGCTCGAGGGCTCGCTGGCGCTCGGCGTCAACCGCTGGCGCACGACCTGGAAGATCGCCGTGCGCACCGCCCGCCCGGCGATCGTCGCCGGAACCGTGCTGGCGGTGGCGCGGGCGATCGGCGAGGCGGTGATGCTGGCGATGGTCTCCGGCTCGGTCGCCTTCGCCCCCAACCCCGCCGACGGCCTGATCTTCATCTACGAGCCCTCGCGACCGCTGGCGCCGACGATCGTCAAGAACATCGACTCGCTTGGCTCGCCGCCGGCCAACGCGACCCTCTTCGCGATCGCCGCGGTGCTGCTCCTCTCGGCGGCTTTCTTCTCGCTGGCCGGCTGGGTGGCGCGGCGGTCGATGCGCAAATACGGGGCCACCGCCTGATGGAGGCCTCAGTCGCAACGCCGCCGCCCACGGGCGGCCGCTCGCCGCGCATGGGCCCGCCCAAATCGGGCAAAGACGCGGTCGAGGGCAGCGCCGCCTGGCGCCTCTCGGACCGGATCGGGCTGGCGATCTGCTGGGCACTGGGGCTGCTCTTCTGCGCGATCGCGATCGCGATCGTCATCTACCTGATGGTGCAGGGGCTGCAGTACCTGAAGCTCTCGATGCTTTTCACCCCAGCCACGGCGGGTTTCAGTCAGAGCCAGAGCGGCGGTTTCTCCGACGCCCTGCTCGGCACCTTGATCGTCGCCGTGATGGGGATCTCGATCGCCCTACCGGCGGGGGTCGGCATCGCGGTCTGGCTGGTCGAGTACGGGCGCCCCGCGGGCCTCGCCCGGATAACCGAGTCGACGATCGAGGCAATCGCCGGCATCCCCTCGATCGTGCTCGCCCTCTTCGGCACTGTGATCTTCTCCAGCACCGCGCTCGGCTTCCTCAGTCGCACGTCGGAAGGTGTCGTCTTTGGCCGCTCCTTCTTCGCCGCCTCGGCGATGCTCTCGGTGGTCGCGCTGCCGCTGGTCGTCGCCAGCACCCGCGAGGGGCTGAATGCGATTCCGCGCCACGTGCGCGAGGCCTCCTACGCGGTCGGCAAGACGAAGATCGCGACGACGCGGCGGATCCTGCTGCCGGCGGCGCGCCCGCAGGTGGCGACCGGAGCGATGCTCGGCCTCGGCCGGATCATCGGCGACACGGCGATCATCGTCGTCCTGCTCGGCGCCACCCAGAACTTCGCCCCAGTCGAAAACAGCGCCTTCCCCTTCAACTACCTGCGCGGAGCGGGGACAACGCTGACCAACTTCGTCTACGAGGCCTCCCCAACAGGCAACCTCAACCAGCCCCAGAAGGCCTATGCGGCGGCCTTCGTCCTGCTGCTCCTGGTGCTGGGCCTGAACGCCGCCGTCGATGTCGTCCACCGCCGCGCGAGAAAGGCAGGGACGTGGAGTTCATAGCCCCTGACGTGTCTGAGCTTGACCACCAAATAGGGGGGGTTAGCTCAGACACCCCCCTTCCGCCACCGCCGATTCGGCGGCTGCCGCTGGAGGAGACGCCACCGGCGCAACAGGTGCCTGCGCCCTTGCAGCCCGCAGGTGAGCCCTCGTCACAGCGAGGCGGCTTCACCGCAGCGCGTCGCTCGATCGGCGCGCCGCAGTTCTCGATCCGGCGGATGGAGATCGACAACGTCTCGGTCGCCTACTCGGACCGCGAGGCGGTCAAGGGCGTCTCGCTGCCGGTCCGCCAGGGCGAGGTGCTAGCGATGATCGGCCCCTCCGGCTGCGGCAAGACGACGCTGCTGCGCTCGCTCAACCGGCTAACCGAGCTGACCCGCACGGCGACCCTGAAGGGACGCATCCTGCTCGACGATGTTGACATCACCCTGATCGAGCCGACCTCGCTGCGGCGCCGGGTGACGATGGTCTTCCAGCAGCCCAACCCGTTCCCGATGAGTGTCTTCGACAACATCGCCTACGTCCTGCGCGAGCAGGGCTCGCGGCGCCAGCGCAAGAAGGTGCTGGAGCCGAAAGTCCACAGCGCGCTCGATCGTGCCGGGCTCTTCGAGGAGGTCAAGGACAACCTCGACCACCCGGCGCTGAAGCTCTCCGGCGGCCAGCAGCAGCGGCTCTGCATCGCCCGGGCGCTGGCGGCCGAGCCCGAGGTGCTGCTGCTCGACGAGCCCTGTTCGGCGCTCGATCCGCAGTCGACCCAGGTGATCGAGGACCTGATCGTGAAGCTGCGCGACGACGTCGCCGTCGTCATCGTCACCCACAACCTGCAGCAGGCCTACCGGATCGCCGACCACGTCGCCTTCATGTACCTCGGCGAGCTGGTCGAGTACAGCAGCGCGACGGCCCTCTTCAACGCGCCCCGCGAGCAGCGGACCAAGGAGTACGTGAGCGGTGCGTTTGGTTAGCGATCGCATATTCCGCGTCGGGCTGCTGGTCGTTTGCGGTCTGCTCTTGGTGGGCGCTGTCACCGGCTGCACGACGACGCAGGAAACCGCCGAGCTCAAGCAGGCCCAGTCAAAGCGCATCCTCGAGCGCCGCGACCGCAAGCAGGCGAAGAAGCAGCGATCCAAGTCGCACGACCACGGGAGCAACGAGCAATGAATGCCTCAACCGACCAGTCGCCAGCGCTGAAGGGCCAGGCCCAGTACGAACCCTGCGAGGAGTGCGGGGCCCCGCTCGACCCGCAGCAGCGCTACTGCGTCAACTGCGCGGCGCGCCGCGGCAACGGCGCCAACCCCTCGTCGCGCTACTTCGCGGCGATGAGCCAGCGTGCCCGCCGGCCCGCCATTCGTCCTTCAGCCGTCAAGCCGAGCTCGGGCAGCCGCGCGGCCGCCGTTGCCTTCTTCGCCCTGCTGCCGATCGCCGTGGCAATTGGCGTCGTCGTCGGTCGCAGCGGCAACGACAGCGGCGAAAACGAGGCGCTGTTGGAGGCGCTGCACCGCCAGGAAGTGGCGCAGGCGAGTACGCCGGCGGCCGGCGTCGCGACCACTGTGGGCAGCGGCAACAAGAAAGCCAAAGCCAAGAAGGCGAAAGCATCAAGCAAGGGAGGCGGCAAAGTCGTGGCGCAGACCAGCAACGGGACCGTGCACGAGGTGACGGGCTTCAAACCGACCAAGCAGAAGACCGAAGAAGACACCGCAATCGTCGCCGAAAACCCCGAACAGTCGGGCGAAAATTACATCAAGGCACAGCAGAACCTGCCCGATGTGACGGTGGTTGGGGGCGACCCCAGCGAAGCGCCCGCCGCGCCGGCCGGGGGTGCGCAGCCATGAGTCAGATCAGCGAGATCCTGCGGCGGCCAGCCGAGGCGGTCAAGAGCGCCCGCAAGCCGGCATCCGCCAAACCAAAGCCCGAGGCGGCCAAACCGGCGGAGGAGAAGGTCGAGAACGCCGAGCTGCTTGCCCAGCGCGACCGCCTGCTGGAGAAGTTCACGATCATGCAGGCCGACCTCGGCGGCGCCTTCTATGAGATGGCGATCCGCGACCACGTGCGGATGGACGTGCTTACCCGCAAGGCGGCCGAGCTGCAGCGGGTCGACGCCGAGCTGCTCTCGGTCGAGCGCGTGCTCGAGCTGGAACGCTCCGACGCGGCCGGGCTCTGCCCCAGTTGCAGCTCGCCCTACGGCCACGCGGTGCGCTTCTGTCCCCAGTGCGGCCAGTCGCTCGTGTCCGCGGGGGCGGTTGCATGAAGTCGGCGATCGCCGCACCGTTGCGCCGGGCAATGGCGGCCGCGGCAACGCTGACGGGCAAGCGCTTCGGACTGCTGGTCGCCTCCTCGGTTGTGGCGACCTCGGCGATCGTCGCCAGCGCGATGACCGGCACCGGCAGCAGCGGCGCCCTGGCGGCGCTGATCGGCCGCAGCCTCGCCTCCAACAACACCCCGGTCGCGACCACGCCGGCTCCGGGTGGGTCCTCCCCCGGCGCCGGGTCGTCCGCCCCTGCCCAGAGCGGCTCGGCGTCCTCGGCCGGCGGGCCGCTCGCTTCGCCGCAACCCACCCCCGCACCGGCGGCGAGCGGCCCGGTGAGCGAACCGGCGGCGAATGAACCCGCAGCCAAGCCCGCGGCTCCCGAGCCAGCGGAAGCGGGCCCGGTCAAGCACGTCTTCGTGATCTCGCTCACCAGCCCTGGCTACGAACAGTCGCTTGGCGCCCAATCGCAGATGCCCTACCTCTCGGCGACCCTGCGCCCGCAGGGCGAGCTGCTGAGCAATTACTCGCTGCTCAGCGAAGCTGGGCTCCCCAACCAGATCGCCGCCCTCAGCGGCCAGCCGCCGAACGCGTCAACCACTGCCGGCTGCTCGACCTACGCCGAGTTCCCGCCGACCGCAAAAGTGAGCGCAAACGGGGTCCTCAGCGGCGCCGGCTGCATCTACCCGGTCGAAACGCTGACCCTCGCCGATCAGCTGGGGGTCAGCCAACTCACCTGGCGCGCCTACATCGACGGCATGGTCGATGCGGCGGGCAGCCCGGCGAACTGCGTCCATCCCGGCCCCGAAGAAGTCGAAACGGTGCTGCCCGGCGGCTACACGGCGAGGCAGAACCCCTTCGTCTACTTCCACTCCCTGCTCGACCTCGGCGACTGCTCCGCCGACGACCTGCCGCTCGATCAGCTGACGGCGGACCTGCGCAAAGCCGAGAAGACGCCGAGCTACTCCTTCATCGCGCCGACGCTCTGCAACTCGGGCGCGACCGGCCAGTGCCCGGCCGGGGGGATCGAAGGGCCGGCGAGCGCCGACGCCTTCCTCTCGACCTGGGTCCCCAAGATCCTCGCCTCACCGGCCTACAAGGCCGACGGCTTGCTGATCGTCAACTTCGCCGCGGCGAATCCGCCGCCCACCACACCGGAAGCCGCACCGGCACCGGCCACCGACCCGCTGCACGTGGGCGCTCTTCTGCTCTCGCCCTTTCTCACCCCCGGCTCTACCGACGCCGCTCCATATAACCCCTACTCCATCCTCCGCTCAAACGAGGACCTCTTCGGCCTCGACCCCCTGGGTCTGGCCGCCGCGGCCAAGACAAAGTCCTTCGCCCCGAGCCTGCTCAAAGAAAACGGCGGCGACTAGCACTATCCGGGTATTACCCCGATGACTCCCGGCCGTGCTGTCGGAAGAATCCGCCTTGATGTTTTCGGCCGAGGGGGAGACTCCGCTGGCGCGCTTCGCCGATCGCCGCGACGCGGGTCGGCAGCTCGCCGCACAGCTGTTATCACTGGCTGACAAGCATCCGGTCGTGGTCGGCTTGCCGCGCGGCGGCATCCCCGTCGCCAGTGAGATAGCGATCGCGCTGAAGGCACCGCTCGAGATCCTCGCCGTGCGCAAGCTCGGCGCTCCCCACAACCCCGAGTACGGGATTGGCGCGATCGTCGAGGACGGCACTCGCATCTTCGACCCCGAGGCGCTGGCGGCCCTGGATATCGATGGCGCCATGCTGGAGGCGATCGTCGCCCGCGCAAGCGCGGAGCTGTGCCGTCGTGTCGTCGCCTACCGCGCGGGTCGTCCGCCGATGCCGCTGCGCAACCGCACCGTCGTTGTCGTCGACGACGGGGTTGCGACCGGCGTCACCGACACCGCTGCGATCCGGGCGATCCGGCGTTTGCGACCGCGACGGCTGATCCTCGCGGTGCCGGTATGCGCACCCGATTCGCTCGCGCGCCTGCGCAGGGAGGCCGACGAGATGATCTGCCTGATTGCGCCGCCACGGCTGAGGGGAGTGGGCGAGTGGTACCGGGACTTCTCTCAGATCCATGACCAGGAGGTGATCACTGCGCTAGGGGCGGCGCGGCGCTCCCTGGCCTGAGGAGCCACGAGGCCGCGACCGCCCGCTGATTCGGGTTTGATTGGGCGGTGAGCGACGCCCTCGTGCAGCGTTACCGAGCCGCCCGCCGCGATCGCGGGTTGGCGGTGCTGGAAGGCTTCCACGCGCTCAAGCACGCGCTTCGCTTTGGCGCTGAGTTGGTCGAGGCGGTTGCCAGCGACCGCGAGGCACTGGAGCGGCTGGCGGCAGAGCTTGCCCCCGACCTGGCCGGTTCACTTGCGCAGCGGGTCGCGCCGGTCGAGCCCGAGGTTCTGGCCCAGATGGCCCGGCAGGCGCCGCGCACCGGGGTGATCTCGATCGCCCGCCGCCCGGCCATCGACCTGACGGGGGCGCTGGCCAGTGAGCGGGTGGCCCCGGTGGTCCTGCTCGAGGACCCGCGCTCAATGGGGAACATGGGGGCCTGCGTGCGAGTCGCCGCAGCCGCCGACGCAGCCGCTGTCCTTACCACCGGCAGCAACGACCCCTGGCATCCCGAGGCGCTGCGGGGCGCCGCCGGCCTGCACTTCGCCCTGCCGGTAACTGCGATTGAGGAGCTGCCGGCAAGCGACCGCCCTTTGGTCGCGATCGACCCCGAGGGCGAGGGCAGCGACCTGCGATCGCTTTCACCACGCGCGATCCTCGCCTTCGGCACCGAGCGCTACGGGCTCAGCGAGGCCCTGCTCGAGCGGGCGGACCAGCGCCTCGCGATCCCGATGCGAGAGGGCGTCTCCAGTCTCAACCTCGCCACCGCGGTCGCGGCGGTGCTCTTCTCGCAGCGCCTTTGAACCTTGCTGCTCCTCGCTCCGTAGACCGGGCCGATGAAGCGAATCGCCGCCTGTCTTGCCGTCTCGTTTGCCGTGGGATTGCTTGCAAGCCAGGTCGCCCCCGGCGCCCAGCCGGGGCCGGCACGGGCAAGCAAGGTGAAGACGGTCGACATCAACCACTTCGAATTCCACCCGCCGACGCTCTCGGTTCCCAAGGGGGCGAAGGTCCTTTTCTTCAACTCCTCCGGCACTGCTCATACAGCGACCGACAAGGGCGCCTTTGACAGCGGCCGGATCAAGCCGGGCGGTTCGGTGGCGGTGCGCTTCGAACAAAAGGGGACGTTCCGCTACCACTGCGAAATCCACCCCACCATGCACGGCAAGATCGTCGTCGGCTGAGCTTGCGAACCCCCGGGCGGGGGATTGCGAAAAATTACCGATGCACCGGGCAGGGACAAGGCATAGCCTGGGGAACATGTGACCGCGGCGTTTTGGCCGCCTACCAGTCATTCAATGAAAGGACGCCGCCTTGCCGTTTGCCGACATCAACATCGGAGAAGCCCTCCTCATCGCATTCGAGGTCTTCTTCTTCGTGATCTGGATCTGGATCCTGATCACGATCCTCAGCGATCTCTTCCGCGACCACGAAACCTCCGGCTGGGCGAAGGCCGCCTGGGTTCTCTTCCTGGTCTTCATCCCGTTCCTGACGGCGCTGATCTACCTGATCGCCCGCGGCAGCGGTATGCGCGACCGCACGATCAAGGCCCAGGCCGAGGCTAAGCAGCACTTCGACTCGTACGTCCGCGAACAGGCCCACACGACGCCCGCTGACGAACTGCACAAGCTCAACGAGCTGAAGGAAAAGGGCGCCCTCTCATCCGAGGAGTTTGACAAGGCCAAGGCCAAACTTTTGGCCTAGCGTCGCCTGGCCGGCGCATATCGGCGTCCTCGGTCGCTCGCGTGCAGAGCACGCCACGCTCCCTGCGTCCTTGATCTGCTTGATCAGGCGACGCTAGGGAGTGTGGATATCGCCACAGCAATGATTTCTCCTGCAAAGGCTGGAGTTCTGCAACCAAAGTTGCAAGTTATTAGCGATTCCTAACATTTAGGCGGCGTCTTCGCTACCTTGCGCCGTCGATGCGCGTTCCCCTTCGCGGTAACTCTTGGCGGCTGCTGCTGTCCGCGGCGCTGCTGCTCGTCGTCCTCTGCGTGGCCGCTTCGGCCCCGGCGAAGGACCTCGAAGAAAAGCTTGACGCAACCCAGGGCAAGCTCAGCCACGTGCGCGAGAGCCAGAGCGCCCTGGCCGCGACGATCGCCGAACAAAACAAGGCGATCGACTCGATGATCGGCGAAGTCTCCGATCTGCGCCAGCAGCAGGCAGCAGTTGAGTCTGAACTCGCCGCGAAGCAGGAGGAACTCGACAAGGCGACCGCGCAGCTGGCCGCTGACAAGCACCGCCTCGCCCTGGTCCGCGCCAAGCTGCAGCGGGCGCTCGGCGTCCTGCGTCAGCGCCTGGTCGCGATCTACGAGACCGGCAGCCCCGACATGCTCAACGTCGTCCTCGACTCAGCCAGCTGGTCTGAAGTGACCACCCGTGCCGAGTACCTGAGCCAGGTGCAGGAATACGACGACTCGGTCGCCGGGCGGGTCAAGGGCTTGCGCGACGAAGCCCGCGCCGCGGTCAAGCGGATGACGGCGGCACGGCTGCAGATCAAGGACGCCCGCGACGCGATCGCAGTCAAGGAGCGCGAAGTCGCCTCCGCCCGCGCGGAAGCCGAGTCCCGCTTCGCCGAGCTGAAGTCGGCCCAAGGGGCACGGCGCGAATCGCTCGAATCGCTCGAGTCGCGCGAAGAAGCGCTGAGCAACAACCTCGCGTCGATTTCAGAACAGATCGCCAGCGCGACCGGCACCCCCGGCCCTGTGACCGGCACCCCGGCACCGCTGACCCCCGGCCAGAGCGCCAGCTACATCTCCGAAAGCCAGGCCAGCGTGCCGAGCGAGGCGCCTTCCGCGATCGCCGGCGCGATCGAAGCCGCCAACTCGATCGCCACCACCCCCTACATCTGGGGCGGCGGCCACGGCTCCTTCGAATCGTCCGGCTACGACTGCTCGGGCGCGGTCAGCTTCGCGCTCAACGGCGGCGGCTTCCTCTCCAGCCCCCTCGACTCAACCGGCCTCGAGACCTGGGGCGAACCTGGCCCCGGCCAATGGATCACCGTCTACGCCAACGCCGAACACGCCTGGATGATCATCGCCGGCCTAGCCTTCGACACCGTAGGCGGCCCCGGCCCCCGCTGGCACTCCTCGCCAGTCGACTCACCAGAAGGCTTCATCGCTCGTCACCCGCCGGGCTATTAGGCCAGGGCGGTAGCCCAGTTCGCGGCGTTGCCGCGACTGACGTGGATCACGCCGTCGAAGCCTTCGCGTTGGAGGATCGAGGCGGCCAGGCCGCTGCGCTTACCCGCCTTGCAGATCGTCGCCACCGGTTGCTCGCGCGGGACCTCGTCGATGCGGTCGCGCAATTGGCCGAAGGGGATGTGGAGTGAGCCGGGGATGTGGGCGGCCTCGAACTCGGTGGGGTTGCGCACGTCGAGGACCAGGGGGCCGTCGGAGCCGTCGAGGCGCCGCGCCAGCTCGGCCAGGTCGATCGCCTCGATTCGCTCGACCGGCCGGTCCTCGGCCCGCCAGGCGGTCATGCCGCCGCCGAGGAAGCCGCGCACGCGCAGGCCGACCGCGGCGAGCAGTTCCGCCGCCTCGAGCTCGTTGCCGTCGGAGGCGGCGACGACGAGCAGCTCGGCGTCTACAGGCACCACCTGCGCCACCTTGGTCGCAAAGCCGGTGTCGTATCCCGAGGCGCTGATTGCGCCGGGGATGTGGGCCTCGTCGAACTGTTCGTTGGTGCGCGAGTCGACCGCCAGGGCGCCTTCGGCGATTGCCGCCTCGAAGCCGTGCGGTGTGAGCTGCGTGGGTGAGGAGATCGATTCGACCAGCGGGCCGCGGTTGAGCGAGACGATGTGCTCGACGTTGGGCGGCTTACTGCCGATCGAGGCGACCGCGTGCTCGACAAACTCGGCCTCCCTCTTGAACGCGAGGGCGCGGTTATGGCGACGCTCGAAGCCGATCGTCGAGCAGGTCTTGAGGTCGATCCCGGAGCTGCCGCAGAGCGAGCCGCCGAGGTGCCCGGGCCAGACCTCGGTCTCCTCGGGCAAGGTCAGCAGGCGCTGGTGCAGGGAGCGGAAGATGTCGGCGGCGCCCTCGCGCGGCTCGACCGCGAGGTCGGGGCGGGCGACGTCGCCGACGAAGAGGCAGTCCCCGGTCAGCGCCGCCCGGGGATCGTCGCCGCGCGAAGCGTCGCGAAGCAGGAAGGAGGTGTGCTCGGGGCGGTGGCCGGGAGTGTGAATCGCCTCGATCGTCGCCCCGTCGCCCAGCTTCAGGCCCCAGCCGTCGGTGAAGGCCTCGTGCGGGTACTCGGCCTCGGCCAGCTCGTGGACGTGGATCGTGGCGCCACTGGCGCGGGCGAGGCGGCCGTGCCCGGAGACGTGATCGGCGTGGTTGTGGGTCTCCAACACATGCTCGATCCGCACCCCGTGCAAGCGGGCGAGGTGCAGGTAAGGGTCGATGTCCCACTGCGGGTCGACCACGGCGGCGACGCCGGAGGCGGTGTCGCCGACCAGATAGGAGGCGCAGCCGAGATCCTCGTGAATTACCTGCCGAAAGAGCATCGGATCAGGGTAGCGGCGACGTGAACCGGGTATTAGAAGGTGCAGCTCCCGCGTCCCGGGCGGGACGGGCCCGGCCGGAGCGGGCGATCGAAGGAGAGCACCATGGAGTCAGCATCGATCCGTGCACACCAGCCGGCCGTCGGGAATGGAGGTCAGCAGCCAGTCGGCGCGGCGCAGGTGCGGGAGGGCTGGACGCCGGCCGATCCGGCGCCCCTTGGCCTCGCCGCCTTCGCGCTCACCACCTTCGTCCTCAGCATGTTCAACGCCGGCCTGGTCAGCAAAGCGGGCGAGCCGGTGGTGTTGGGCCTGGCTCTCGCCTACGGCGGCGTCGCCCAAATCCTCGCCGGGATGTGGGAGTTCCGCACCGGCAACACCTTCGGCGCGGTCGCCTTTACCTCGTTCGGGGCGTTCTGGATCTCGTTCTGGGCCTTCGTCACCTTCTTCGAGGGCGATGTCCCCGCCGCCAACGTCGGCGACGCGGTAGGGCTCTACTTGATCGCCTGGGGCATCTTCACCACCTACATGTTCGTCGCTTCGCTGCGCACCAACGCGGCGGTGGCCCTTGTCTTCGTCTTGCTTGCCGTGACCTTCTTCCTGCTCGGCATCGGCAACTCAGGCGGCAACGAAAGCCTCGTGGAAGCCGGTGGCTGGTTTGGCCTGGCTACGGCGGCGGCAGCCTGGTATGCATCGTTTGCGGCGGTCGTCAACTCGACCTTCGGTCGGACGGTCTTGCCGGTCCGGCCGCTGGGTCACTGAGCGAGGGAGAGGGATATGGCAGCGGAACCACAATCGGCGGGCCTGGAGCAGGAGCTCAGCAGCCTGCTGGAGGTCGATCGTTTCGATCCCCCCGAGGATTTCCGCCAGGGTGCGGATTGGAACGATCCCGCGATCTACGGGGAGGCGGCGGCCGATCCGGAGGCCTGGTGGAAGCGCCAGGCGACCGAGCTGCTCGACTGGGCCGAGGCGCCGAACGAAGGGCTCGACGCCTCCAACCCGCCCTTCTACAAATGGTTCGCCGACGGCAGGATCAACGCCTCCTACAACTGCCTTGATCGCCACGTTGAGGCCGGCCGAGGCGAGCGCGTCGCCTATCACTGGCGCGGCGAGGAGGGCGAGGAGCGCGACGTCACCTATGCCGAGCTGCTTGCCGACACGCAGCGCTTCGCCAACGCGCTGAAGGGCCTCGGCGTTGGCAAGGGCGACGTGGTCGGGATCTACCTGCCGATGATCCCCGAGGTCGTCGTCGCGATGCTGGCCTGCGCCCGGATCGGGGCGATGCACAACGTCGTCTTCGGCGGTTTCTCGGCCGAAGCGGTGCGCGAGCGAATGGAGTTCTCCGAGGCAAAGGCGCTGGTCACCGTCGACGGCGCCCGCCGCAAGGGCAAGGTGGCGCCGATCAAGCCCCAGGTCGACGAGCAGCTCGGCGACCTGGAGACGCTGGAGGCGATCGTCGTCGTCCGTCATGCCGGCATCGACTGCCCGATGCGGGAGGGCCGCGACCGCTTCTACGACGAGCTGCTCGAGGCGGCCGACGCCGAGTGCCCGGCCGAGCCGCTCGACGCTGAGCATCCCCTCTTCATCCTCTACACCTCCGGCTCGACCGCGAAGCCGAAGGGGATCCTGCACACCACCGGTGGCTACCTGACCGGCGTCGCCGCCACACACCGCTACGTCTTCGACTTGAAGCCAGAGGAGGATGTCTACTGGTGCGCGGCAGACGTCGGTTGGGTCACCGGCCATTCCTACATCGTCTACGGGCCGCTGCTCAACGGCGCCACCAGCGTGATCTGGGAGGGGGCGCCCGACTACCCGAGCAAGGGCATCTGGTGGGAGCTGGTCGAGCGCTACGGGGTGACGATCCTCTACACGGCGCCGACCGCGATCCGCACCTTCATCAAGTGGGGGGCGGATATTCCGGCCGAGTCCGACCTCTCCTCGCTGCGCCTGCTGGGCTCGGTCGGCGAGCCGATCAACCCCAAGGCCTGGCTTTGGTACCACAAGGTAATCGGCGCGGAAAAGTGCCCGATCGTCGACACCTGGTGGCAGACCGAGACCGGCGCGATCATGATCACGCCGCTGCCCGGGATCACCGCGACCAAGCCCGGCTCGGCGACGCAGCCGTTCCCCGGGGTCGCTGCTGAGGTGGTCGGCGAGAGCGATGGCAAGCCGGTCGAGCAGGGCCAAGGGCTGCTGATCCTGACCAAGCCCTGGCCCTCGATGCTGCGCACGCTTTACAAGGAGGAGGACCGCTTCATCGAGACCTACTTCTCGCGCTTCGGCAAGGAGACCTACCTGGTCGGCGACGCGGCGCGCAGGGACGAGGACGGCTACTTCTGGGTGATCGGGCGGATCGACGACGTCGTCAACGTCTCCGGCCACCGGCTCTCGACTGCTGAGGTCGAGTCGGCGATCGTCGCCCATCCCAAGGTCGCCGAGGCGGCGGTGATCGGCCAGTCCGACGAGCAGACGGGGCAGGCGATTTGCGCATTCGTCACCCTGCGCGGCGACACCGAGCCGAGCGATGACCTGATCGAGGGGATCCGCGAGGTAGTCGCCGAGCGGATCGGCAAGTTCGCCCGGCCGAAGCGCATCGTCTGGGCCGACGAATTGCCGAAGACCCGCTCCGGCAAGATCATGCGCCGCCTGCTGCGCGACATCGCCGAGGGCCGCGCCTTGGGCGACGTAACGACGCTGCGCGACCCAGGCGTGATGGAAGAACTCGAGGCGAAGATGGCCGACTACGACGACGAGGACTGAGGTGCCGGGGCGGCGCCGCGAGAGCGCTCGTCAACGATCCGCTCGACCGCGATCTCCAACGCCTGCAGCTGCTCGCGGACGCTGCGCAGCTCACGCAGGGCGATCGCCTCGGCGGTGAGCTGCTCGGCCTCCAGCTCCTGCTCGACCTCGGCGATCTCGGGCCCGAGGAAGCGCTGGGCGAAGGCGCCGGTGAGCAGAGCGACGAAGCCGATGCCGACGATCAGGATCACAACCGAGACGATCTCACCGCCGGTCGTGGTCGGGTAGATGTTGGAACCGAGCGTGGTCATCGTCGTTACCGCCCAGTAGATCCCGTCCCAGTCATTGAGGTGCTGGGCCTGTTTCTCGAAGGCGACGAAGAGGGCGCCGCCACCGACCACGGTCAGCAGGGCGAGGAACATCGCGTAGTGCAGGCCCTTCAGTGAGAAGACCTCGCGCGAGAGCTGCGCCAGCCGCAGCAACCGAACCAGCCGCAGAAGCCGCAGTACGCGCAGGCCCTGCAGGCCCGCCGGCAGGACCGGCGGGGTGAAGATGACGATGAAGGGGTCGAGCGGGTGGTGCCGCAGCCAGAGGCGGCGATTGGGGACGACGACCAGCATCACCACCAGCTCGATCAGGAAGGCGGTCCAGGTGACCCAGTTGAGCAGGCGGGCGACATCCTCCAGCGTGCCACCCGGATGCGACTCGCTGATCGCCACCATCGGCAGGGTCAGCGCCGCCGCGATCAGCATCGGCGTATTCAGCCGTTCGGCCACACGCGTGCTGCGCGCATCCATCCCCGGCGGGTAGATCGTCAACTCATGCTGCACCTCTGAGTCCATCCGGGTCTGATTCGACGTCCGCGTCCCGGTGCCTACTCCGCCCCCTTGGCCGCCCGGCCTCTGGCTGGCCCCAGAATCGACAAGACCCGCCGGAGCGGGTCGAGTCTGGCGACGTGGGGTACCACCCCACAGGCGGCCGACAACCATCTTCGAGACTACCAAGATGGGCCACCCCCAAAGACTCGAACCTCTCCGGCAGGTCTATATGCGGAGGGCGCCGGACTCGAACCGGATCCGAATGGTTGGTTCGGACATGGCGGTTGTCGACCGCCTGGAGACACCCGCCTCCTTCGCCCTCCTGTGAGCGATGCTAGAGACGAAAACGCGGCAATCTGCGGCACTGGGTGGATTGGCACACTGAGTTGACGCTTTCGTGACGAACGCGGCCGAGCTGCCCGCATCACGGGCGCCCCCGCGGAGCGCCACTCGGCGCTTTTCCTGGCGGCTTCGTACCATGGTCTGGCAAGCAATCGACCAGGAGACGCGCACCCGATGACTACCAGCACCGCCACGCAGGACTACAAGGTCGCCGACATTGGCCTCGCCGATTTCGGGCGCAAGGAGATCGCGCTTGCCGAGGTCGAGATGCCCGGCCTGATGCAGACCCGCGAGGAGTTCGGGGCCTCCCAGCCGCTGAAGGGCGCTCGGATCACCGGCTCGCTGCACATGACCGTGCAGACGGCGGTGCTGATCGAGACCCTGACGGCGCTTGGCGCCGAGGTGCGCTGGGCCAGCTGCAACATCTTTTCGACTCAGGACCACGCCGCCGCCGCGATCGCCGCCGCCGGCATCCCCGTTTACGCCTGGAAGGGCGAGACGCTGGAGGAGTACTGGTGGTGCACCGAGCAGGCACTGCTCTGGCCAGAGGGCGAGGGGCCGAACATGATCCTCGACGACGGTGGCGACGCGACGCTGCTGGTCCACAAGGGGGTCGAGTTTGAGAAGGCCGGTGCTGTGCCGGACCCTGAGACGGCGGAGTCGGGCGAGTTCAAGATCATCCTTGAGACCCTGCAGCGCTCGCTTAATGAGGACCCGCAGCGCTGGACCAACGTCGCCGCGAACATCCAGGGCGTCACCGAGGAGACGACGACCGGGGTCCACCGGCTCTACCAGCTGGCCGAGACCGACGACCTGCTCTTTCCGGCGATCAACGTCAACGACTCGGTCACCAAGTCCAAGTTCGACAACCTCTACGGTTGCCGCCACTCGCTGGTCGACGGGATCAACCGCGGCACCGATGTGATGATCGGCGGCAAGGTCGCGGTGATCTGTGGCTACGGCGACGTCGGCAAGGGCTGCGCCTCCTCGCTGCGCGGCCAGGGCGCCCGCGTGATCGTCACCGAGATCGACCCGATTTGCGCCCTGCAGGCGGCGATGGAGGGCTACGAGGTGCGCAGGCTGGAGGACGTCGTCGAGACGGCCGATATCTTCGTCACCGCCACCGGCAACAAGGACATCATCACCGCCGAGGACATGGCGCGGATGAAGCACAACGCGATCGTCGGCAACATCGGCCACTTCGACAACGAGATCGACGTCGCCGGCCTCGAAGCTCACCCCGGCGTCGAGCGGATCAACATCAAGCCACAGGTCGACGAGTGGCGCTTCGCCGACGGCCACTCGATCGTGCTGCTCTCCGAGGGCCGCCTGCTCAACCTCGGCAACGCGACCGGCCACCCGAGCTTCGTCATGTCTAACTCCTTCACCAACCAGGTGATCGCCCAGATCGAGCTCTTCAGCAAGGCCGATCAGTACGAGGCCAAGCAGGTCTACGTGCTGCCCAAGCACCTCGACGAGAAGGTGGCTCGCCTACACCTCGCCGCCCTCGGCGTCGACCTGACCGAGCTCAGCGCCGATCAGTCCGCCTACCTGGGCATTCCGGTCGAGGGTCCCTATAAGCCGGACCACTACCGCTACTAGAAACGACAAGACCCGCCGGAGCGGGTCGAGTCTGGTGAAGCGGGGAACCACCCCGCACGCAATTGACACCCATCGTCAGGCTAGCACTGCGATTGCCCAGACTCGACCTTTTCGGCGATCTATGCGGAGGGTGCCGGACTCGAACCGGATCCGGTGGTTGGCCGGACAGCGTAGGTATCAATTACGTGGAGCACGCCTGTCTCCTTCGACCCTCCTGCCGGCGATGCTAGTGGCGAAAATCGATCAAATGCTGGCCCCACTGCATTGGCACAGTGACGTGGCACTTTCTTAATAGGCAAGCGTCCCAGGCGGCTCCCCGCCTTTGGAGGAGCGTTCTAGCCGTCGCTGACGACCAGGGTCGCCTCCATGCCTTTGGCCTCGTGTTTGTAGAGGCTGCAGTAGAGGCGGTAGGTGCCGGGGGAGAGGGTGAAGCTGGCATTTGCCTGTGAGACGGAGGGCGTCGCCGGAATTTCCAGCGAGGGGTCGGCGCTGTTCTCGTGTTCGAGCACGAGGTTGTGGGGGTCTTCGCCCTGGTTGTTGAGCTCGACGATCACCTCGCCGGCGTCTACTTCGGGACGGGAGAGGGTGTAGCTGTACTCGACCGCTTTGACGCCGAGGCGGGCGACCTGCGGTCTCGGTTCTTCGGTGGGGGGCGCCGCGGGGGTTGGAGGGGCTGGCAGTGCGGCCGTGGGTGTGAAGGCTTGCTGTAGGGCCTCGCAGGTCCACCAGTGCTTGACTCGCCTGACTCGCCGCAGCTGCCCGGGGCGCTTGACCTGCTTGACGACCGGCCTCGAGTGTCGCTTCCAAGTGCAGCTTTCGGCCGATGCTCCCGGCGCGGCGAGGGCGAGCGAGCCGGTCGCCACCGCCAGGGCCGCGGCACCGGCGAGGCCGAGGCGGGCCGACTTCGCTGCCGCCGCGCTCACGCTTTCACCAGGACCGGCCGCTGGAACGACGAGGCCCCCGGGATAACCGATGCCGCGTCGTGCCCCAGCCACTGCTCCAACAGGGAGCAGTACATGGCACGGAAATCGCTGGTCACGCGGACGTTGTCGTTGCCGTCGAGTTGCGCCAAGCCGGGAAACTCGCCAACCATTTCGCCCTTGGCTTTGGAGCCGACGACGAAGGCGCAGCCGGCGGCGCCGTGGTCGGTGCCGAGCGAGCCGTTCTCCTCCGGGCGGCGTCCGAACTCGCTCCACATCTGGATCAGCACCCGGTCGGCGAGGCCGCGCGCTTCGAGATCGCGCTGGAAGGCGAGAATCCCCTCGCAGGTCTCTTGCAGGCCGCGCGAGAGGTCTTCGGCCTCGTCGGCGTGGGTGTCGTAGCCGCCCGCGGCGCGGATCGTCACCACTCGCATCGGCAGGCCGGCGTCGATGAAGGCGGCGAGTCCGGCGAGCTTGTGGGAGAAGCTCGTCGTCGGGTAGGTGACCAGGCTGGTGAAGTCACCGAGGCCGCCGAGGTCTGTGCGCAGTTTGTCGGTCTGGGCGGTGGCGCGGCGCACCTGGGACAGACCGGCGGAGTCCGAGGGCAGCGAGCCGAAGCGGGCGAAGCTCTTGTACATCTCGTCGGAGATCGGCTGGTCGACGCGCGAGTAGAGGTCGTAGCCGTCGACGCTGTCGATCGCCGCTACCGGGCGCTCCGCGGTGGCGATCATCGGCGAGAGCGAGCCGTCCATAGAGAGCCCCTGTAGCGGGTTGTCTTCATCGCCGACCTGGTCGAGGTAGCGGCCCAGCCAGCCGGTGTGGAAGCCGACGTCGAGCTCGCCAATCTCGTAGTAGTGGCGTGAGGTGAAGTGAGACTGGTCGGGGTGGTCGTAGCCGATCGCTGGGAAGGCGCTGACCTTGCCCTCTTCGTGCAGGGTCGCCAGGCCAGCGGCCGACGGGTGCCAGCGCAGGGCCGGGTCCTCGGCGAATTCCGTGCCGGCGTCGGGGGCGAGAGCCAGGTTCGGCCGCAGCTGCGAGTAGCGCGGGTCACCGGTCGGGGCGAGCACGCTGAGCGCGTCGATGCCGCCGTCGAAGAAGACCGAGACGAGGATCTTGTCGCTTGCTGCCGCCTGGGCGATCCCCTCCTCGAGGGCAGCGAGCGGGATCTTCGAGGCGCCGTAGACGGCCAGCGCCAGGCCGGCGCTCCAGGAGAGGAAGCTGCGCCGCGAGAGCCCGGTGCCGGCCGGCTCGGGCATGCCGACCTCGATCGCCGGCAGGCCCCGGCCCGCTTCGGCGGCGGCGGAGCGCAGCAGCTGCGAGCGGGTGTAGTCGTTGCAGCAGTTGTGCCCTCTCATCGGCTCTCCCTCATTGCAGGATCAGGTCCGGGCTGACGCCGATCAGCTGCAGCAGGGCGTTCTGGCGCAACGCGCGGTAAGGGCCCTGCTGCCATTTCGCGGTCGCGAGTTTCTCGCTGCGCTGGGCGAAGTCGAGCAGCTCGGCCCGGTGCTCGTCGCGCAACGCCGGGGAGCCCCAGGAGGCGAGGGCGCGAGCGAGCGCTTCCTCGGCGGTCTCGGTGCTGCTGTAGGAATCGCTCCAGGCGTTGACCGAGATGCTGTCGAGAACGTAGTCGACGGTGTTCCAGCGGGCCCGCAGCCGCGAGGTGTCGAGCCAGCGGCTGTCGTCCCAGCCGGAGACGTTCGGCGGCCAGAAGAGCTGCTGCCCGGCCTCCTCGCAGAGCCAGGTCCAGGCTTCGGTATCGACCCCGCGCCCCACCGAGCGCAGCATGCTGGCGAGCTGCACGACCGGTGGCTTCACCATCGGCGGACCTTCGTAGAGGTCGGGGCTGAGCAGGATCGCCTCGAGCACCGGTCGGATCGCCCAGCCGGAGCCGCGATAGGTGTTTTCCAGCCCGCTTCTGACGCCGGCCGAGGGCGGCTGTGGGAGGAAGTAACTCCAGAGCTTTTCGACGAAGAAGGAGGGGTGGAGGGGGTGTTCGACGCAGAGTCGGCAGGAGTCTTCCCAGCCCCAATTGCCGCTGCGGCCAAACACCGTCTTGGTGCCGGTGTCGTGGCGTTTGGGATCGAAGTGAAAATTGTGGGCGCCGAGCTCATTCGACCATTCGTAGTCCCAGCCGGTCAGCGCCCGCGCCTGCTCGCGGATGTCGTCCTCCGTGTAGGCGCCGCGGTCGGCGCCGAGTGAGAACAGCTCCATCATCTCGCGGCCGTAGTTCTCGTTTGGCGCCTGCTTGGTGTTTTCGGCGCCGTTCAGCCACTGCAGCATCGCCGGGTTGACGGTGACCGCCCTGAAGAGGTCGAGGAAGGAGGCAAAGCAGGCCGAGCGGAAGAGGTTCGACTGGTCGATCATCTGCTGCTGGCGGGAGACGCCGGCGTTGGAGGTCGCAAACCAGTCGTGGAAGACGAGTGCCATCCGCTCGACCAGCGGCTGGTCGCTGCGCACCATCCGATCGAGGAACCAGAGATGGTCGTGGCCGTAGGCGTCAGCGGGGGCGATCGGGTTGTTGTCGTCATCGACTGGCCCCGGGCCGTGCAGCGCCGCGCCGCCGCTGGGTCGGGTCAGCGACTGGACCGCGCCGACAAGGCCGAGCGTGGCCAGTTGCTCCGCCTGTCCAGGAACGGCGCCGAAACCGGCCCGGTCGAGCAGGCGCTTTGCCTGCGCGGCTCCGAACGGTCCCTGGTAGGCGCCGGCGGGCCGGGGATCGCGATCGACTGCGACCGCCGGGGCACAGCGATCCGCCGGCCTCGGCCCGGGACCGCGATGGTGGCCGCGGCGCGGCTTGTGCTTGTGACGGACGACGTAGCCCTGGACGCGCCAGCCGCACTCGCCGTCGGGGACCCAGCGGTAGTGCTTGTCCTTCCAGGCGTGCTTGTGCCGGTGGCGGCCGTGCCGCTTCGGCTTGGAAGCGCTTGCTGTCGCCGTGGGATTTGCCATGCCAGTGATGGCCGTCCTCGGCCTTAACTGGACTCGTCGGCGATGGTCGGTGAGGCTTGAAAGAAGCCGATCCCTCTGGACGTAAGGTCGAGTGACCTTTACCGGTGCCAGGCGGTGGGAAGCAGCTCGACCGGGGTACCGTGGTAGCCGGCGCGGGCGAGGCGACGCTTCTCGCCGCCGGGCCAGACGGTGAGGTGCAGGTCGGCGTGGTCGCCCGCCGGCTCCATCCGCAGCCAGGCGAGTGGGGCATCCGCCGTGGCGCGCTCGCTCGCAGTCTCGATCTGACGGTGAAACGCCGCCAGTTCCTCCTCGCCTAGGTATTGCATGACGATCGAGTGGTAGACGACCGTCGCGGTCCCCGGCGTGGGTTCGGCCAGCATGCGCTCTGTCCATGGGACCGCGGTTTCGCGATCGAGCGCTATTGGTACCTCTTCGACGAGACGAAGCGCGGCCCGCATCCGCTCCAGCCGGAACTTCTGGTCGGGCCAGATATAGGCGAGCATGGTCTGGCGACCCTCGGGGCCGCTTGGGTCGATTGGCGCGGCGTCGCAGCCGCGGCGCTCGGCGATCTCGACCTCTGCTGGCAGGGTAGGCGCCTCTCCATCAAGCTCGAATTCGACCCGCACCCGGGAGTCTGCCGGCCCCCAGGCGAAGCCGTCCGCCTCGTAGCGATAGCGGTCCCAGTGCAGGTTGAGCCCGGCGCTGGCGCCGACCTCGAGCAGGCGCAGGGGGAGGCGGGTCTCGCCGGCCACGGCGAGGAAGCCGAAGAGCAGCGCCGCACAACGACCGACCTCGTTCGTCTGCACGGGCAACTTGATCAGCTCGCGCAGCTCCTCGCGGTTGCTGCTCAGGATGGCGCTGAGGGCTTCCCACGCCGCCGATGGATCGACCGTGGGCCCCTCGTAGATCTGCGCCAACGTTGGCTCTCTGCCGACGAGCACAAGACGGTTCACTGCTCCCATTAGGCGCAGAGCCGGGACTGAGGCAGGCGGATCGGCCTCGTGTCCGCGCAGCACGTCCCAGGTCGGACCATGCGCTTCGACGTCCTCCGCGGCCCGCATCATCAGCACCGCGTAGAGCTCGGACCCAAGCTGCTCACACGCCCGCGCCTGGATACGCAGTGACTCCGCAAGTACTTGCTCTGTGGTCTCGGTCGCCATTGCGGCCGATTCTAGGGGCGGAATTCGAGGTCTAGAACGACAAGACCCGCCGGAGCGGGTCGAGCCTAGTGACGCGAGGAACCACCCCGCAGGTATCTCCAGACGACTGACACTCGTCATGGGAGCGTACCACCAGCCTCGACCCACTTTGCGATCTGCGGAGGGCGCCGGACTCGAACCGGATCCGGTGGTTAGCCGGACAGGACGAATGTCAATCGTCTGGAGATACCCATCTCCATCACCCTCCTGCGGCCGATGCTAGCCGCGAAAAACTGACTCCAGGCGGTATCACTCGATTGACACAGTGAAGTGACACTTTTGTGTGCTCAGCTCGTGCCTGCCTGAGGCTCCCAGCGAAAGCGACGGGTCGCGATCGAGGTGCCGGCCAGGGCCCAGAGGACCAAAACGGCGACGTTGCCGCCTTCGAGGCCGGTCCCGCTGGCTTCGGGCGAGAAGGTGCCCTGCAGGCCGACGGCGAGGTGAAAGAGGGGGAAGACGCGGCCGATCTCTTCGAGCCAGTGGGGCAACTGGTCGATCGCGGTAGCCCTCGAGGATCTCGATCGTGGTCGTCTTGCCGGCGCTGATGATAAGTAGTTTGCTAAACTAATTACTAAAGCTAATCAATGACTTCCAAGCCTACTGACATACCCCTCACCGACTCGGCCGCCAGACTGCGGATGGCGATTGTCCGCACCGCCCGTCGCCTGCGCCAAGAGGCTGCCGCGGAGGCGACTGGGCTGACCCCGACTTCGACCGCGGCGCTAGCGACGATCGAGCGGCACGGCCCGCTCACCCCAAGCGAGCTGGCCAAGATCGAGCGGGTTAAGCGGCCGACGGTGACCCGCACTCTCGGCTGCCTCGAAAGGGAGGGGCTGGTCGAGCGCACGCCCGACCCTGCTGATGGGCGCAGCTCCCTTGTCGCCATCAACGCCGCCGGTCGCGAGCGCCTGCGCCGCCTGCGCGGCCGCAAGAACGCCTACCTGGCGAAGCGCATGCGCGACCTGCCTGCCGCCGACATCGAGGCGCTCGAACGGGCGGCCGAGATCCTCGAGCAGATGCGGGAGGATGAGCGGGGCTGAGCGCCAAAATCGACACGGTCACTTCCGGGCGTTCGAATCCGTGGCGATTTTGGCGTGAAATCGGTGTTCTTGCGGCCCTGCGACGCTCCTTCAACTCGCTCGAGGTGCCCAACTACCGGCGCTATTTCATCGGCCAGCTGATCTCCCTCTCGGGCACCTGGATGCAGACGGTGGCGGCGATCTGGCTGATCCTCAGTCTCACCGACAGCGGCATCGCCGTCGGCCTGACCACGGCTCTGCAATTCCTGCCGATGCTGCTGATCGGCGCCTGGGGGGGACTGCTGGCGGATCGGATGTCGAAGCGGCGATTGCTGATCACGACCCAGGCGCTGATGGCGATTCCGGCCGTCGGGCTCTTCGCCGTGACGGCGACGGGTATCGCCGCTCCCTGGATGGTCTACCTGACGGTCTTCGCGATGGGCTCGGTCAACGCCGTCGACAACCCGACCCGGCAGAGCTTCGTAATCGAGATGGTCGGCCCCGACCGCGTCGTCAACGCGGTCAGTCTCAACAGCGTCATCGTCCAAGCGGCGCGGATCGCCGGCCCGGCCTTTGCCGGCCTGCTGATCGCCGGATTCGGCGTCGTCCCCTGCTTCGCCCTCAACGCACTCACCTTCATCGCGATGATCGTCGCCCTCTGGAGGATGGACTCGCGAGACCTCCACGCTGCCCCGGTTGCGACCCGCGAAGCGGGTGCGATCCGCGCCGGCTTGCGCTACGTCGCCCGCACCCCCGAGCTGGCGGTGCCGCTGGCGCTGATGGCGCTGGTAGGGACGCTCGGCTTCAACTTTCAGGTGGTGTTGCCGATGCTGGCCAAGTTCAGCTTCGGCGGCGGCGCCGGCGCCTACGCGGTGCTGGTCTCGGCGATGGGGGTCGGCTCGATCGCCGGCGCCCTCGTCAACGGGCATCACGGTCGCACCGGCCCGCGCCTGATCGCCGGTGGTGCGCTCGCCTTCGGCATCAGCGCCCTGCTCTCCGCGGCGATGCCATCGCTGGCCTTCGAGATCCCCGCCCTGGCCCTGCTCGGCGCCGCCGCGGTCACCTTTGCGGCGACGATCAACTCCACGCTCCAGCTAGCCGTCTCACCGGAGATGCGCGGCCGGGTAATGGCCCTCTACTCAGTCGTCTTTCTCGGCTCGACCCCAATCGGCGGCCCCCTAACCGGCTGGCTCTCAGAGGCCTACGACCCCCGCGTAGCCCTACTCCTAGCCGGCATAACCGGCCTCTCAGCAGCCTGGGCCGCCCACATCTGCTTTGCCCGCATCCGCACCCAAAGCAAACAAGCGAAAAAGCGAGCTCCCGCGGCAGCCTGACCACCCGGGAGCTCGCCGGTACGTGTTGAAGCGCGGGTGGAGGGGGTCCGCCGAATACTCCAGGCTTTTGTCCGGCGGACCCCCTCCACCCGCGCCTAAATTCCTAGCCGGTATACCCCGCCGACTTCAGGTACGCAGCCGCCGCCTGCTTCGGCGTCTGCTTTTCGAGTTCGACCCGAGCGTCAAGCTCCTGCATCACTTCCAGGGTGAGTCCCTTCTGCACCTGGACGATCGTCTTTTCGTAGTCGGGTCCCGCTTTTTCCACCGTCGACTTCTTGCTAACGAAGATGACGTTGCCTGCCGGGAAGACTTCCTTGTCGTCTTCGAGGATGACGAACTTGTCTTTCTCCGCCGCCAGCTGCGGGTCGGTGGTGAAGAGGATCGAGAGGTCGGCCTGGCCCTTTTCGAGCACCGTGTAGCGCAGGCCGATGTCGACCGGGTGGAATGACTTGAATTTGAGCCCGTAGTACTTTTCGAGTCCGGCCAGGCAGTCGATCCGCTGACGGCACTCGGGCGAGCCGTAGAGGCTCATGCTTTCTGACTTTCCTTCGAGGTCGGAGATCGTCTCCAGTTCTTCTTCTTCGGCGAACTTCGTCGTCGTCCCGACCGCGTTGGCGCTGGCGAACGGCGTCGGCGGGAAGGCGGTCAGCCCTTCCTTTTCAAATTCGGCCTTGGCCTTTTCGTAGGCGGGGGTGGCGCCGGCGGGAACTTCTTCGGGTTCGACCCCGAAGAACGAGGTCAGCGCCGTGCTGGCGTACTCGGGGTAGCCGGAGATCGCCCCCGATTTGACCGCCTGGTGCGCCACCGTTTCGGAGCCGAGGTTGAGGTCGCTCTTCACCTTGTAGCCGGCGGCTTTCAGGGCCTGCGCGTAAATTTCTCCGAGAATTTCCTGTTCGGGGAAGTTCTTCGAGCCGATCGTCAGGCTGACTTTTCCGTTTTCCGGGTTGGAGGCGATCGCTCCGGCGCTGCTGCCTTCTTCATTGCTCGTGCTGTCGTCGTCGCTGCTGCCGCAGGCGACCACCCCGAGTGTGAGTGCTAGGGCGAGCAGCAAAGCCGCGGCTGCGCGCAGACGAGTGGGCTGGGACCTCATTTGATTCCTCTCTTGTCGAGTTGCATGGACGAGATTCATGCGGGCTTCAGCTTCAAGCCTTTCGAAGTGAGCCGACGTTGCAGCGATGCGAGCCCGAACTCGAGCGTCAGAGCGAGGAGCGCGACCAGAATCGCCCCCGCCAGGACGCCGTTATCGCCGTAGACGTTCTGGTTGATGATGAAGTCGCCCAGGGTCAACACGCCGGCAATCGGGGCGATCGTCGCGGTGGCCACGATCGCGATCGTGGCCGAGCGGATTCCGGCAAAGAGAGTCGGGATCGCCAGCGGAATCTCGACCTTGCGGAGAATCTCGAACTCGGTCATGCCCATGCCGCGGGCGGCGTCGACCGCAGCGCGGTCGACCTGGTGGATGCCGACGAAGGCGTTGGTGAGTAGCGGCGGGATGCCGAGGACCGCCAGGGCGATTGTGAGGTTGAGGACGCCGACTCCAATCAGGGCGGCCATGAAGGCGATCAGCGCCAGCTCGGGGATCGCTCGCCCGGCGTTGCCAATCACGGTGGCAAAGAGTTCACCGGTGCCCCGGTGACCAAGGTAGAGCCCGATCGGCATCGCCACGACCAGCGAGAGTGCCAGGGCGAAAACGGTCAGTTCGAGCTGGCTCAGCGTCAGTTCGATCACCTGGTCGATGCCACCGACGGTCTTGCCCCCGGTCACGTTCGAGGTCTGCGGGGTGAAGATGAATTCGATCGCGCCCTGGATCGAGGCGAGGGGCGGGTTGAGCAGTAATGCGCCGATCACGCCTGCCTCGCGCGTTGCCATGGGGTCAGGAAGCGCTGGACCGCGAAGAGGACCAGACCAAGGATGACCGCGATCAGGAAGGCGATTCCCCCGGCGATGATCAGGTTTGTCTTGAAGCTGATGCCGCCCTTAAGGATCGGTTCGCCGAGGCCACCGCCGCCGGCGAAGGCGGCCAGGGTCGCGATCGCCACGGTGCTCACCGTGGCCACCTGGAGGCCGGCGAAGATCTCCGGCGTCGCCAAGGGCAGCTCGACCCGCCAGAGGATCTGGCGGTCGGTCTGGCCCATACCCCGGGCGGCATCGACCACCGCTTTGGGCACGTTGGCGAAGCCGACCATCGTGTTGCGGAAGATGATCTGCAGCGTGTAGGCGCTGAGGGCGATGATCGCGGTGTCCTCGCCACGTCCGGTCAGCGGCAGCAGCAGGAAGAAAAAAGCCACGCTGGGGATCGTGTAGAGAACACCCGTCCCGGCGAGCAGTGGTGGCTGCAGCCAATGGTGGCGGTGGGCCAGCAGGGCAAGGGTAAAGGCGACGATGAAGCCAATCAGGACCGAGATCGCAACCAGCTCGAGATGCTGCAGGGTCGGGGTCGCATAGCGGTCGATGTGTTCGGATGCCCATTCCCAGCAGAAGAGCTTGTCGGTCGCCTGGCAAGGCAGGGTGTCCGAGCTGCGTTCCTGGATGAAGCCTTTGCCGACTTCGCCGGTGGCCGCGAGTAGGACGCCGTTAGCCATGCGGCCGCTCCACCGCGCCGTGCTCCTCTTTTTTCGCCTCCGGGGAGCCGAGGAACTCGGAGATGATCTCGACCGAGAGGACACCGTCGATGCGGCCTTCGCGGTCGACCACGGCGGCGTACTGCGCCTCGCCCTGCAGCAGGTCGGCGAGGGCGTCGCGCATGATGTCGTCGCGGTCGAGCAGCGGCCCGAGCGGCGAGTCTGGGCGGCTGGGCACAACATCGGCGCGGAGGTCGCGCTCGGAGAGCCAGCCGAGTGGACGGCGCTCGCTGTCGACCAAGAGTGGATAGGGAACTTCGACCTCAGGGGTGGCCAGCTTCGCCCGCACCTCGGCGGTCGGCTGGCCGACGTAGGCCAGCGGCGCCTCCCAGAGGTCGATGTCGGAGACCCGCATCAACGCCAGTCGCTTCAGCGCCCGGTCGGCGCCGACGAAGTCCTCGACGAACTCATCGGCGGGGTCCATCAGGATCTCCGCCGGGGTCGCGTACTGGGCGACCTTGCCGCCCTCGCGCATGACCGCGATCCGGTCGCCCATCTTGATCGCCTCGTCGATGTCGTGGGTGACGAAGAGGACGGTCTTGCCGATCTCCGCCTGCAGGCGGAGGAACTCGTTTTGAAGGCGCTCGCGGCTGATCGGGTCGATCGCGCCGAAGGGCTCGTCCATCAGCATCACCAAGGGGTCGGCGGCGAGCGCGCGGGCGACGCCGACCCGCTGCTGCTGGCCGCCGGAGAGCTGCGCCGGGTAGCGCTCGCCAAGCTCCGGGTCGAGCCCGATCAGCTCGATCAACTCGGCGGTCCGCGCCTCGGTGCGCTCCTTCTTCCAGCCCAGGAGCTGGGGCACGGCGGCGATGTTCTCGGCGATCGTGCGGTGGGGGAAGAGGCCGACCTGCTGGATCACGTAGCCGACCTCGCGCCGCAGCCGCGCGGCGTCGCGGTTGCGCACCGACTCGCCGCCGATCAGGATGTCGCCCTCGCTGATCTCGACCATGCGGTTGACCATCCGCATCGCGGTCGTCTTGCCGCACCCCGACGGTCCGACCAGGACGCAGATCTCCCCGGCGGGAACCTCGAGCGTCAGCGCGTCGACAGCCGCCACGGAGGAGTCGCCGTAACGCTTGGTGGCGCCCTCATAGCGGACGGCGGAGGCGCCGCTATTTGACCCCTCTTCAGTGACCGCTTCGCTGGGCACTTAGGCCGAGCCTATACCCGATGGCTACTGGCTTTACTCGTGCGCGGGGCAGGTTGAGGCGCCGGCCCTGCTCGGCCTGCCCAGCCAAAAGAGCGCCGCGAAGACGACCAGGCCGATCAGGTTGAGCACCAGCTTGTAGTCGAGCTCAACCGAGCCGAAGATGTCCTCGCGACTCGGCCGCGTGCTCGGGATCAATCCGGCGGCGCTGAAGAGGCCGTCGACGGCCAGGGCCGCGATAACCATCGTCAGCAGCATCAGGGCGACGATCCGCACGGTGAATGGCCAGCCGTAGTACTTGCGGTAGGCGAGCACGATCGGCAGCACGATCAGGTCGGCGAAGATGAAGGCCATCACCCCGGCGAAGCTGATCCCGCCCGACCAGAGCACCGCGGCGAGGGGGATGTTGCCGACCGAGCAGACGAAGCTGAGCACCGCGATCAGCGGCCCGACGAGAACGTTCTCCAGCGCGTTGAGCCAGCCCGGCGCGTCGCTGATGAAGAGGCCGTTGAAGAAGTCGTCGCCGAGCAGGCCGATGAAACCGGCGAGCAGGAAGCCGATCGAGATCTCCTTCCAGAGCATCTTCCAGTCGCCGCGGAAGTTGGCGGCAACGTCGGTCCAGCTCGAGGCCGCAAGCAGGCGCTCGTGCCAGCCTGGTTCCTCCTCGCCGGCGTGGCCGTGTTCGTGTTGGTGACCGGCATCGGCCTCCTGGGCGTGGCGGCGCGCCTGCTCCTCCAGCCGCGGTGAGACGAAGAGGCGCAGCGCCGCCGCCATCAACACGATCATGATCAGGCCGCCGACGTACTCGGCGAGGGTGAACTGCCAGCCGAGCAGCACCCAGAGCACCAGCCCCAGCTCCCAGACCAGGTTGGTCGAGGCGAACTGGAAGGCGAGGGCGGAGGCGGCGGAGGCGCCCTTCTGGAAGAGGCTCTTGGCGATCGCGATCGCCGCGTAGGAACAGGAGGAGGAGGCGGCGCCGAGTCCCGTCGCCCAGGCGATTGGCTTTGGGCCGCCGCCTGAGAGCGTCGTCTGGATACGCTCGCGCGGCACCCAGGCCTGGACGATCCCCGAGATCGCAAAGCCGAGGACAAGTGCCCACCAGACCTCGTAGGCCATCAGGAAGGATTGTTCGAAGCCCTCGGCGATCGTGCTCAGAACGTCTGCCATGAGGCCACAGTAGCAAATACCCCCCGGGGGTATCTATTCACCAATGCCGAGGCGCCCTAAGCGCTCCACAGCACGCGCGACGATCTCCTCAACGCCGGGCACCTTGCCAGCGCGCATCAGCACTTTGCCGGCGACCACCGTGGTATCGACAATCGACCCGCTGGCCGCGTAGACCAGATCCGAATAGAGGTCACCAAGGCTCAACTCGGGCGAGTTGGCCCGAAGCAGCAGGAAGTCCGCCGGCCCACCCACGTGAACTGCATCAACTTCTCCGCCTGCTGGCCCTAGAAGTTGATGCAGTTCGGAGTTGTCGGCAGTGAGAAAGGGGGCAGCCCCCCCGGTGGCGATCTGCCACGCGTCCTCGGCGGGGAGGACGGTTGGGTCGCCTGAAGCGTGGCGCTGGGAGAGAGCGAAGACCTTCAGGTCGGAGAGGAGGTCGAGCGAGTCGTTCGACCCCGGGCCGTCGCTGCCGAGGCCGACGCTGACGCCGGCCTCGCGCGCGGCGGAGTAGGGGAGGACGCCGCCGACCGCGAGCTTCATGTTGGCGACCGGGTTGGCGATGACCGTGCAGCCGCGCTCGGCGATCAGCTCCAGCTCCTCCCGGTCGAGCCAGACGCCGTGGGCGAGGACCGTCCGCTCGTTCAGCATCCCCACCCGGTCGAGGTAGGCAGCAGGGCGTAGCGCGTGCTGCTCGAGGCAGTCGTTTACCTCTTTCTCCGTCTCGGAGAGATGAATCTGGACGGGAACCTCGCGTTCCGCCGCCTGCTCCGCCGTCCAGCGCAATAGCTCTTCGCTGACCGTGTAGATCGAGTGAGGGGCGAGGGAGCTGCCGATCTCGGGGCCGAAGCCGGCGAGGTTCTCGAGGTTGTCCAGCGCCTTCTCCTGCATCGCCGCGGTTTTGCCGTCGGCATCGAAGAGCGGGCCGCCGACCGTCGCCCGCAGTCCCGCATCCCGCACCGCCCGTGCGGTCGCCGCGGGGTGCCAGTACATGTCCCAAAAGCGGGTCGTGCCGGTGCGGATCATCTCCGCGCAGGCGAGGCGCGTGCCCCAGTAGACGTCCTCTGGCTCCAGCTTTGCCTCGATCGGCCAGACGACCTCCTGCAGCCAGCGCATCAGCGGCAGGTCACCGCCGTGGCCGCGAAAGAGCGTCATCGCCGCGTGCGTGTGTCCGTTGATCAGCGGTGCAACGAGGGGCGCGCCGGCCGCCTCGATCGTCTCGTCGCCGGGCTCTGCGCCCACCCCCGGGCCGAGCGCCGCGATTGTCCCCTCCACGCAGCGCAGCCCCACGGTCTCACCGTCGAGGACGGCGCCGGTGACCGTCAAAGGCGCTGCGCTCACGGACCGACCGCGCCCAGCTGCGGCAGGACCGCGGCCAGGCCATCGTGCAGCTGCAGGGCATTGGCGGCACGCGCCGCTTCGAGCTCGAGGATCTGTAGCGGGCGCGCCCCGATCCCGTTGGCGAGGTTGTCGACAACGCAGACCGCGGCGTAAGCGAGGCCGAGCTCGGCGGCGACGATGCACTCCGAGGCGATCGTCATCCCGACCACGTCGGCGTGCGCTGCCATCAGGCGGATCTCGGCCGGGGTCTCGAAGCGCGGGCCGATCGCCTGCCAGTAGACGCCGCCGTCGCGCAGCTCCGCCGGGCACGCCTGCCAGGCGGCCAGGACTTCTGCCCGCCAGGCGGGGTCGAACCCGGGTGCGCGGTGGGCGCGCTCGTCGCTGAAGGCCGAGAGACCGAGGTGGAGGGCGATGAAATCGTCCGGGCAGAGCAGGCTGCCAACCGGCAGCTGAGGGCTGAGCGAGCCGACCGAGCCCACCGCCAGCACCCGATCGCAGCCTTGCTCGGCGAGGGCTCCCAGGTTGGCGACGTGATCGACCTCGTGTGGCAGCACGTAGTCGCCCTCGCCGTGGCGCTGCACGATGGCCGCACCGTGCTCGGCGGCGGCCGCGGCGATCGTCTCGCCCCCCGGGCCGAGTGCACTGCTACCGAGCACCACCGCCAATCGTCCCATCGCGCCCGATCCTAAGCCAGCCGCTGTGCGGTCGTATTTATTTCCGCGCACCGGAAAGAATTACGACCGCACTGGGGTTAGCGGCCACGCCTGGCGAGGAAGGTCGCGGCGGCATCGTCATGGTCGACGATCGGCTCGGGATAGTCGAGTTGGCGACGCTGGCCGCTGGGCAGGCGCCACGGCTCGTGCACGGCGCTGCCCTCCACTGCCTCCAGCTCGGGCAGATAGCGGCGCACGTACTCGCCCTCGGGATCGAAGCGGTGGGCCTGGCGCAGCGGGTTGAAGACGCGGTTGGGTCGGGTGTCGTTGCCGGTCCCGGCAACCCACTGCCAGTTGCCGGCGTTGTTGGCGATCTCGCCGTCGCTGAGCAGGTCCCAGAAGTGGCCCGCCCCCCAGCGCCAGTCGAGGTAGAGGTCCTTGGTCAGAAAGGAGGCGGCGATCATCCGCGCCCGGTTGTGCATGCGGCCCTCCTCGAGCAGCTGGCGCATCGCCGCGTCGACGATCGGGTAGCCGCTGCGCCCCTCGCGCCAGGCCTCGAAGGCGCGTTGGGAGCGTGACCAGCGATCGCCGCGCGGCCGGTAGTCGCGCCTCGGCAATTCCGGGAAGGCGGCAAGCACCTGGTGGTGGAAGTCGCGCCAGCAGAGCTGGCGGGCGTAGGCGGCGCCGCCCGGCCGGGAGCGGGCCTCGCTCAGCAGCTCCAGCAGCGAGATGCAGCCGAAGCGCAGGTAGGGGCTTAGGCTCGAGGTCGCATCAGCCGCCAGGTCGTCGTGCCCCGCCTCGTAGCCGGCGAGGCCGTCGCGGAGGAAGGCGCGCATCCGCCGCCACCCCACATCCTCGCCGCCCTTTGCTCGTCGGGGGGAGGGAGGGCTGCTCAGCGCGGACCGCAACGCCGGTAGGCGCCCGACCGCGAGGCGCGGCGGCAGTGAGAGCCGCCGTGGGGTCGCGGCATGCGGTCGCAGTGGAACCTCCGCCCAGGCCCGATGAAACGGGGTGAAGACCTTGAAGTGATCGCCGCCCGCTGGCGTCACGGTTCCCGGCGCCACCAACGTCGTGCCGCCGTGGGTGTGAAAGGCGATCCGCTCCTCCTCACAGGCGGCGCGCAGCCGCTCCTCGCGCTGCCGCGCGTAAGCGCTCCAGTCGGCGCTCACGTGCAGCTCCCCGGCACCGCACTCGCGCGCCACCGAGATCGCCTCGCGCACCGGGTCGCCGCGCCGGATCAAGAGCCGACCGCCGGCGCGCCGCAGCGAGCCGTCGAGATCGCGCAGCGCCTCGAGCATGAAGGCGACGCGGTTGGGAGCGGCGAAGCGCGAGTCGAGCAGCTTCTGGTCAAGTACGAAAAGCGGCACGGTCCGCTCCGCCCTCGCCGCGGCGGCAAGCGACGGGTTGTCGCGCAGCCGCAGGTCGCGGTTGAAGAGGACGATCGCGGTGCTCACTTCGCTTATGGTGAAGATGTGACGGACCGGCCGTCAGGACGGGAAGAGAGCGAGGGAGAACGGCTCGATCGCAATCTCAGCGAGCTGCTCCAAGAGCTGCGGGTAGCGCTGCCTGGGGTCCAGGTGCTGTTCGCATTTTTGCTCGCTGTCCCGTTTCAACAGAACTTCACCAAAATCACACCTTTCCAGGAGCGGGTCTACTTCGCGACCCTGCTCCTCACCGCGGCTTCGGCCATCCTGCTGATCTCGCCGTCCGCCTACCACCGGATGACGTTTCGCCAGCAGCAAAAGGACCACCTGATTTTTCTCGCAAACCGGTTCGCGATCGTCGGGCTTGGGCTCCTCGCCCTGGCGATGACCGGCGCGATCATGCTGATCACCGACGTCCTCTTCGGCGGTGTCACCACCGCCGTTACCAGCGCCATCACGCTGCTGGCCTTCGCGGCCTTCTGGTACGCGCTGCCCTTGCGACGCCGCTTTAGTCAGGAGGATCTGGAGAAGAACCCACGGCCCTGAAGCGGTCGCCCCAGAGGCCGACCATCTGATCGGCAAATTCATCGGTCAGCGCCATCCCCGCCGCCTCCTCGAAGAGCATTTCGAGGTCGGCCTCCCAGATGTAGATCTTGAGGTCGAGCGAGACCGCGAGTTCGTCGCTGACGCCCTCGGCGATCAGCGCGTAGGCCTCGCGCAGCATCACCACGTTGGTCAGTTTGTCGGCGGCGAAGATCGCCAGCGCCGCGGGGTCGGCCATCGCCACCCGGCGCCGGTGCTCGTCCTTGCGCTCCTCGTAGTCGGCGATCGTCTCGTCTTCGGTCAGCGCTTCGACCAAATCGCCGACGATGTCGCCGAAGCGCTCGCGTACCTCGCCGATCTCGATATCGCTCTTCTCGACCACGTCGTGCAGCAGGCCGGCGGCCACTACCTCGTCGCTGTGGCGGTTTTGGATCAGGATCTCGGCGACCGCCACCGGGTGGTCGATGTAGGGGTGCCCGTCGCTGCCGCGCCGCAGCTGGCCCGCGTGGGCTCGCCGCGCTGTTTCCAGCGCGTCTCTGACTAGATCCGATCTCCCAACCGCAGCATCGATGCCAGAGGTCGACGACATCCCGCGTGCCAGGGTAGCGGTACCCCCGGGCCTGGTGAACCATGGTGTTTAACTCAGGTAGCTAACTTGCAGATGCGGGGCTGGCCGCGCGCGCCGGCAGCTCGTACTCGTTGCGCTCGATCGCCAGCTCGATCCCGCCCTCCGCGCCACCCAGAGCCAGCCAACGCTGCCGGGCTTCGGCGCCGAGCTGGTCGAGCTGCTCGTCGGAGTGCATCGGGTCGTGGTGGAAGAGCACGGTGCGCGCCGCGTTGGCGCGGCGGGCGAAGGAGATTGAGTGCGAGAGCGAGGAATGTCCCCAGCCGATGTGGTCGGGGTACTCGGCGTCGGCGTACTGGCCATCGTGGATCAGTAGCGAGGCATTGCGGGCGAGGCCGAGGCCGGAGATCCAGTCCTCCTCGAGCGCGTCGATGTCGGCGCCGAGGGCGGGCTCGTGGTCGGGGATGTAGGCCAGCGAAGAGTCGCCGTCGTCAATCCGGTAGCCAAGCGTCGGGCCGCGGTGGGCGACCGAGGCGGCGCTGATCCGCGCTGAGCCGATCTCCCACTCGGTCTGCGGGCAGTGGCGGAAGGAGACGTCGCAGGGCAGCTCGCGCACCTCGACCGGCGAGAGCGGCGCCGAGATGTAGCGGGCGATGCGGTCGCGCAGCGAGGCCTCCGGCGAGGCCGGGCCCCAGATCACGATCTCAGTCTGAGCCTGAAAGGCGGGGGCGAAGAAGACCAGGCCCTGGATGTGGTCGAGGTGGAGGTGGGTGAGGAGGATGTGGAGGCGGGCCGGCTCGGCGGCGAGGGCAAGGCCGAGGCTGCGGATGCCGGTGCCGGCGTCGAGCGCCAGCATCGAGCCGTCGGCGAGGGTCACCCCCACGCAAGAGGTGTTGCCGCCGTAGCGGATGGTCTCCGGCCCCGGGGAGGGAATCGAGCCGCGCGTGCCCCAGAGCTTGACCTTCATCGGTTACCGGCCCCGTTGCTCGAGCCGGCCGGCCAGAAGACCGCGATCGCTCCCTGCGAGCCATGCGCGGTGAGGATCGGGAAGGCCGAGACCTCCACCTGGTGGCGGGCGCCATCGGCGGAGCTGATCTCAAAGTCGGCGTGGGCGGGCCGGCCGTTGCGCACCGCTACCACCAGCGGCAGCTCGTCGTAGGGAATCGGCTCGCCGTCTTTGTCGAAAGGACCGAACATCGATCCCCACTCCTCGGCACCGACCGTCCCCAGCTCCTCGAAGCGCTTGCCGAGCAGCGCGCCGGCGGCCTCGTTGTAGAAGACGAGGACGCCACCCTCGTCGACCAGGAAGGCCGGAGTCGAGAGCGCAGACATCAAGTTGCGAGCCAGGATCAGCTCGAGCGGCCTCTGCGTCACAGATGACACTTTAGATAGTTGGGATCGACACAGCCGGGTGGGGAGAGGCAGTTGGTGTCGCCGAAGCGAGACGAGTACCTTCGATCCCCAGGCAGCTCCAACTGCGTGACATCGATCACTTTGAATCCTCACTGGCGAGCAAGTATCGAATAGCGTCACGTTCCCCGATGGAGACTTCGACGAAACCACAGGCCGACGCAATCCCCCCGCTCGAGCCGGCGAAGGAGCCGAGCCCGATGTACCGGACGGCGATGGCGGTCTGCAAGCCGGTGGCGCTCTGGGGTCGCCTGCGGGCGGAGGGCGTGGAGGCGCTGCCCGAGAGCGGCCCGGTGCTGGTTGTCGGCAACCACGACAGCCACTGGGACCCGGTGATGGTGGGGATCTCGGCAATCCGCCGCCGTCAGATCAAAGCCTTGGCCAAGGCCGAACTCTGGGAGGTGCGCGGCCTCGCCCCGATCCTCAACGGCATGGGCCAGATCCCGATCCAACGCGACGCCGGCGACGCCGGAGCGCTATCGCGGGCGATCGAGGAACTGCGGCGCGGCGCCTGCATCGGCGTCTTCCCCGAAGGCACCCGCTCGCGCGGCAAAGTGCTGCGCGCCCGCAGCGGCATCGGCCGCCTCGCGCTCGAAGTTCCGGAGGCGAAGCTCGTCTGCGTCGCGATCGAGGGCACCTCGGACCTCACCGGCTTTCCCAGGCGGCCCCGCCTGCGAATCCGCTTCTTCGAACCGGCTGGGGGACAGGCCCGGTCCGACGAGGACCCAGGAGAGCTCGCGGTCCGGCTGCTGGCCGAGATCCGCGCGCTCGTCCCACCCTCGATCTCCGCCCGCAAGCGCCCATAACCGCTTAGTCCTCGGCCTCTTCTCCGCTGGGCTGCAGCGCGTACCACTCGGCCCCGAAGGAGGAGAAGTCGTTGCCCTTGGCGTCGCCGGGCTTCTTGTCTTCGACGAAGGTGTAGAGCGGATGACCGGCGTAGGTGACTTGCGTCGTACCGTCTTTGCGTTCGGTGGTTCCCAGTTTCGAGGCCATCGCGCCTTCGCCGGCCTGCGGCTTGCCTTCGCTGAGTATGGGTGGCCAAACCTGCGCGCAGCCGCCGTAACAGGCTGAGGTCGTGCCCTTGTCCTTGTGGAAGTCGTAGAGGGTGAAGCCTTTGGAGTCGACGATGATCTTGCCCAGCTTGGGCGCGCTTGCCGCCGTGATCACGGCGGCGGTGCCTTCCGCCGAGGCGGGCTTGGTCGAGGCGGCCTTGGTCGATTCTTCGCCGGAGCCGTAGGCGCCGGCAGAGCTCGAGCTGCCGTCGTTGCTGCTTCCGCAGCCGGCTATTGCCAGCATCGCGATCAGCGCTAGGGCGGCGAATGCGGGAAAGGTCCTCTTCACGTCGATTCCTCCTCTTGGGTTTGCTTGCGCAGGGCTGTGTCGCCGGCGCCAATCGGCGCGACGAAGGTTCGATCGCCGGCATGGACGACGAGGGCTTTGGCGCGGGAGAGGTCGAGCGCGGCGCTGAGCACGGCCGAGGCGTCGCCTCCCCAGCGGTAGCGGAAGGTGCCGGCGGAGACGTCGCGGCCACCCGGCCCGCGCATGTACACCCGGCAGAGCGTGCCCGAACGGATGCCCTTCACGTACATGTGGATCTCGGTGCCGTAGGCCTGCGGTTCCAGCGCCGCGGCGATTTTCACCCCGGACGGCAGCGAGCGGAAGGAGACGTGCTGCTCGGGGCTGCTGCCGTCGCCGCTGGAGAGGATGAAGATCGCGAGGACGGCTGCGGCCGCTGCCGCAGCAGCGCCGCTGAGCCCGAAGCCGAGGCGAAGTCGCCGCTGCCGGCGCTTCGAGCGCCGCTCGGCATCAATCGTCGCCGCGATCCGCTTGCCCAGTTCCGGCGGCGGCATGGGGGCCGGGCCGAAGCGCTCGGGGTCGGCGTGGGGGAGCAGGCTGGCGACCGAGCCGAGCGCGGCGGCCTCGGCGCGGCAGGCCGGGCAGCCCTCGAGGTGGCCCTCCAGGCTCACCCGCTCCTCGTCGGTAAGGTGCCCGAGCGCGTAGGCGCCCAGGGCCTCACGCCATTCGCGGCAACGCTCAGTCTTCATAGCCCATCTCCTCGAGCACTACCCGCAGCGCGCGCAGGCCGTAGTAGACGCGGCTCTTCACCGTTCCCTCGGGGACGCCGAGCTCCGCGGCGACCTCGGCGTAGGGGCGGCCGCGGTAGTAGGTCTCGACCAGCACGCGGCGATGATCCTCGCCGATCCTGCGCATCGCCTCCTCGATCTGCCAGGAGAGCAGCGCCTCGTCGAAAGGCTCGACCGAGGGCTCGATGCCGCCCTCGGCGACGGATGGCCGGGAGCTGCGAGCGCGGCCGAGGTCGATGACGACGTTGCGCAGGATCGCGAACAGCCAGGTGCGCAGCGAACCGATCTGTGGATCGAAGCGCTCGCCGGCCCGCCAGGCCCGCAGGAAGGTCTCCTGCACGGCCTCTTCGGCGAGGCCGGGGTCGGCCAGGGATCGCACGGCAAATCCGTAGAGCTCGGCAGCGTGGGCCGAGTAGGCCTCGCGCACATCCCGCTCGTGGGTCAAAGCTCCAGAGGACATTCAGTCCGGGATACGCGTGATAGCTGGTCCTGGTTCAGAAAACGAGCCCCGCGTAGCAGCGCTACGTGGGGCTCGGAGAGGGGCCGTATCCGCGCAGCGCCAGCGGCCTCAGCCAGGCCGCGATCATTTCCGTTTCGTCGCTACTCCATTTTTCCGATCTTGAAGATTTTCGTGCCGCAGTCGGGGCACGTACCTTGGATCGCCGGGCGACCGTTCTTCATCGTCACCTGTTTGGCGTCTTTGATCTCGACCTTCTTTCGCTCCTTGACGCAGTAACCCTCGGGCATCGCTAGCCGTCCTTTCACTGCCTTGGCGGCAGAGCTCGCGGTCGTCGCGAGATCGAATTGCGGCGAATGTAACGCAGTCAGGGGACGATGAGGAGAAAGATTGTGCCTTTCGGCACGAGTAGCTACCTGGCCTGGAGTTCGCCTTCGAGGCTCCCGACCTTCGTTTCGAGCGCTTCGATCCTGGTCGTCAGTTCGCTTTGCAGGGCCTGCGCATCGGCTTCGCTGATCTGGTTGTTCTGGGCATCGACGCCGAGGTAGATGCCGGCCGCCGCGCCGCCGACCGCGATCGCGACCAGGACGAGAAAGACACGCGTGCGCATCGCGAGCTTGCGCTCAACCTCCCCGATCCACGCCCGCAGCCCGTCCAGCGACATGCCCCTAACTTAGAGCCTGTGTCCGATCCACTACCCTGCGGCCCGCACTTCCCGACCCCCCGCCTTCAAGGAGACCCCGCATGCCCGAGGCAGTAATCGTCGACACCATCCGCACCCCGATTGGCCGCGCCTTCAAGGGCTCGCTGGCCCAGCTGCGCCCCGAGGAGATGGGCGCTTTCGTGGTCGACCAGCTGCTCGCGCGCAACCCGGAGGTCGATCCGGCCCTGATCGAGGACCTCTTCTGCGGCGTCGGCATGCCGCAGGGCCTCGAGGCTTTCAACATCGGGCGGATCATCTCGCTGCTCTCCGAGAAGCTGCCGCAGACCGTCAACGGCGTCACCGTCTCGCGCTACTGCTCCTCCAGCCTCGACGCGATCCGCCACGCCGGCAACGCGATCAAGGCCGGCGAGGGCGACGTCTACATCGCCGCCGGGGTGGAGTGGGTCAGCCGCTTCAACGAGCGCACCGAGCCGGCCGGCGCCGATGACCGCAACCCGAACCTGATCGGCGAGAACGGCCAGCCCAACGCCTATATCGACATGGGCCTGACCGCGGTCAACGTCGCCAACCACTACGAGGTCAGCCGCGCCGACATGGACAAGATCGCGCAGCGCTCGCAGGAACTGGCCGTCCAGTCCCAGGAGGACGGCTTCTTCGACCGCGAAATCGTGCCGGTGACGCTGCCCGACGGCACCGAGGTCGCCAAGGACGACGGCCCGCGCGCCTCCTCGACCCTGGAGAAGCTGAGTCAGCTGCCCGAGGCCTTCGGCGGCGGCGGCGTAACCGCCGGCAACTCCTGCCCGCTCAACGATGGCGCCGCGGCGGTGCTGCTGATGAGCGACACCAAGGCAAAGGAGCTGGGCCTGACCCCGCGCGCCCGCATTGTCACAGCGGCGACCTGGGGCAACGAGCCCGAGTACATGGGCGTGGCCCCGATCGGCGCGATCAAAAAGGTGCTCGATCGCTCCGGGATGACGATGGACGACGTCGGCACGGTCGAGCTCAACGAGGCCTTCGCCGCCCAGGTGATTCCGATCATGGATGAGTGCGACATTCCGCTCGAGAAGCTCAACACCCACGGCGGCGCGATCGCCCTCGGCCACCCCTTCGGCATGACCGGCGCCCGCATGATGGGCACCCTGCTCAACGTGATGGAGACCGACGACCACCAGGTAGGCATCGAGACCATGTGCGTCGCCGGCGGCCAGGGTAAGGCCATGTTGGTTGAACGCGTGGGCTGAGGGCCCGCTCCGGAAATTTCCCGCGCGCGTCTGGCGGCGGCGGACGCTGCGCGGGGCGGCGTCCTCGGTCGGTTGAATAGCGCTGCTATTCGCCCTCCCTGCGTCCTTGCCCCGCTTGGTCCGGCGCTCGCCAGCCACGCACGTCAAATTCCCGAATCGGTCCCTCCGCCTGGTGTTAGTAGGGTCGGAAAATGGAATTCGAAACGGTCACTTACGAGGTCGAGGGCCGGATTGCTCGCATCACCCTGAACCGGCCGGAGCGTGGCAATGGAATTACGCCGCGCATGCCGGTCGAGCTGACGGCTTGCGTCGAGCGGGCCAACCTCGACCCCGAGGTGCATGTGATTGCGCTGGCGGGGAATGGCTCCGGGTTCTGCGGTGGTTACGACCTGGTCGCCTCTGCCGAGGGCGATATGAGTGAGCTGGGTGGGGTCGAGGCGCCGGCCGGATCGCCGCTTGACCCGGCGACGATCGGGGCCAATCACATGCCTGACTCGAACTGGGACCCGGTCACCGACTTCCAGTTCATGTCGCGCAACGTGCGCGGCTTCATGAGCCTCTTTCATTCGGAGAAGCCGGTGCTCTGCAAGGTGCACGGCTATTGCGTCGCCGGCGGCACCGACATGGCGCTCTGCTCTGACCTGCTGGTGATCGCTGCCGAGGCCAAGATCGGCTACCCGCCGGCGCGGGTCTGGGGTTCGCCGACGACGGCGATGTGGGCGGCGCGGCTTGGGCCGATGCGGGCCAAGCGGATGCTGTTGACCGGCGACTCGCTGACCGGTACCCAGGCCGAGGAGTGGGGGCTGGCGACCGAGGCGCCGCCGGCCGCCGACCTGGACGAGCGCTTCGAGCGGCTGCTGGAGCGCGTCGCGCTGATGCCGATCAACCAACTGGTGATGATGAAGATGCTGGTCAACCAGAGCCTTTACGCCCAAGGCCTGCACCAGACCCAGCTGCTGGGGACCTTCTTCGACGGCATCGCCCGCCACACCGAGGAGGGTCACGGCTTTGTCCGCCGCGCCGCCGAGTCGGGCTTCAAAGAGGCGGTACGCGAGCGCGATGAGCCCTACGGCGATTTCGGCATGGAGGGGTTTGGCCTGTGAGCCCACCAATCGTCACGGTGATCTCCGGGTGTTCGATTCCGTGGCGATTGGTGGGCGAACGCGAGGTGGTTCTGTGAGCGCCAAGCAGCGCTCGATCGCGGTAGTCGGCGGCGGCTTCGGCGGCGTCGGCGCCGCCGTGATGCTGAAGCGCCAGGGCTATGAGGACGTGACCGTCTTCGAGAAGGGCGAGCGCGTCGGCGGCGTCTGGCAACACAACACGTACCCGGGAGCCGCTTGCGACATCCCCTCCCATCTCTACGAGTACTCCTTTGCGCCCAATCGCTGGTCGCGCCGCTTCTCTCCTGGCCCCGAGATCCGCGGCTACATCGAGGGCGTCGCCCACCGCTTCGGCGTCTTCGACAAGGTCCGCACCGGCACCGAGGTGAGGAGCGCCCGCTGGAACGACGAGCGTGGCAAGTGGGTGCTCGAGACCAGCGCTGGTCCGCACGAGGCCGACGTCCTTCTCACCGCTTGTGGGCAGCTCTCGGTTCCGAAGGTGCCAGCGGTGGCCGGCCTCGACAGCTTTGAAGGCCCGGCCTTCCACACAGCCCAGTGGCGCCACGATGTCGACCTCGCCGGCAAGCGAGTCGCCGTGATCGGCACCGGCTGCAGCGCGATCCAGGTCGTGCCCGCGATCCAGCCCGAAGTCGCGCAACTCGACGTCTACCAGCGCTCACCCGGTTGGACCTTCCCCAAGGGCGACTTCGAGTACTCGCCGCGAGCGCGCGCTCTGTTCAAACGCCTGCCTGCCCTGCGCCGCCTCGACCGTGCCTCGGTCCAGGCATTTCAGGAGTTCGGCGCCGCGGCGATGACCAGCAAGCCCTGGCTGCTGCCGGTCCTGCGCGCGATCAGCAAACGCCAGATCAGCTCGGCGATAAGTGATCCCGAGCTGCGCCGCAAGGTCACTCCGACCGACGAGGTCGGCTGCAAGCGGATCATGCTGACCGACGATTGGTATCCGGCCCTGGCCCAGCCCAACGTCGAGCTGGTGACCGAGCGGGTCGGGTCGGTGACCGCGGATGGGATCCGCGATGCGACCGGATTCGAGCGCCCCGTCGACGCGATCGTCCTCGCCACCGGTTTCGCCAGTCATGATTTCGTCGCGCCGATGGAGATCGCCGGCCGCAGTGGTCGCACCCTCGCCGCGGAGTGGAGCGAGGTGGCGCGCGCCTACCTGGGTCTGAGCGTGCCCGGCTTCCCCAACATGTTCTTGCTCTACGGCCCCAACACGAACGGCGGCACCGGCTCGGTGGTCAACACGCTCGAGTGCGGGATCGGCCACGTGATTGCCGCCTTGGGCGAGATGGAGCGCTCGCAGGCAGGGCAGATCGAGGTTAGGCCAGAGGCTGCCGAGGACTTCGACCAGGAGCTGCGCGCAGCCCTCGCCAAAACCGTCTGGCACAGCGGCTGCAGCAACTGGTACGTCGACGAGAACGGCAACGACCCGAGCAACTGGCCATGGCTTTGGAGCACCTATCGGCGACGCACGGAGAAGCTCCAGCCCGGCGCCTATGCCTTGAGCGCAGCGTCAGCCCCGGTCGCCTCGAGCGCCCTGGGGTAGGGTCACCGCCGCGATGAGCGAGCCGCCGATCAGCGAGGTGTTTACCCCCGAGAACGTTCGCGCCTTTATCGGCGGCAGCTTCCCCGGCGACCTCGGGATCGAACCGCTGGAGATCGAGGACTCCTTCGCCAGCGGACGGATCGTCGTCGACAAGCGCCACCTTCATCCCGGCGGTTACGTCCACGGTGGCGTCTGGACCGCGCTCGGCGACACCGTCGCCGCTTGGGCCACCTTCCGCAACATCCCGCCGAAGCACAACTTCACCACGATCGAGCTGAAGCTCAATGTCTTCTCGGCCGGCCTCTTGGACGATGAAATCGTCGCTGTCGGCAAGCCCCTTCACGCCGGTAAGAGCACCGTTGTGATCGAGGTCAAGATCGAGCGGATCAGAGCAGGCGGAGACCCGAAGCTCGCGGCAAACCTGATCGTCACTCAGTTCGTGCTTCCGCCTCGGGGGGACTGACGGCGGCAGCGCCTTCGAGGTCGACCGGGGTCTCCAGCTGTTCGACAACCGGCAGGCGCCAGAGCACGCTGGCGATCGTCAGGCCGGCCGCCGCGGCGAAGAGCGCCAGGAACCACTGGGTTGCGCTGAGCAGGACCATTTCGAAGAAGTCGCGTACGGGGGCGGCGGCGAGGATCAGGGCGTAGAGGGCGCCGAGGCCGGCGACCAGAGCCAACATGTAGCTCTGGATCGCGATGTGCTCGCGGCCGGGGCCGCGCTCGAGCAACAGCACGAAGCTGAGTCCGAGCACGATCAGGGTCGTGGTCGCCGCGGTCCGCCCAGCTTCGAGGCTGCCGCCGAAGACCGTGTCGACGAGGAAGAAGGAGAGGATCGAGCCGAGCGCCGTCGCCAGCCCGGCCGGCACCGCGAAGGCCCCCAGGGCGCGCAGCAGCCGGCCCCGGTAAAGCGGTCCATCGGAGGGGGCGAGGGCCAGTACGAAGGAGGGGATGCCGATCGTCAGGAAGGCGGCCAGGGTGAGGTGGCGGGGCAGGAAAGGGAAGGCGAAGCCGGGGATCGCGACGAGCAAGATCAAGGCCGCGGCGTAGACCGTCTTGGTCAGGTAGAGCCGGCCGAGGCGGTGGATGTTGCGAGCGATCCGCCGCCCCTCGCCGACAGCCTGGGGCAGACGGGCGAACTCGTCCTTAAGCAGGACGACGTCGGCGACCCCCTTGGTCACCTGCGCACCCGAGCCCATCGCCACCGCCATCCGCGCCCGCTTCAGTGCCGGCACGTCGTTGACGCCGTCGCCGATCATCGCCGCGTAGCGTCCCGAGGCAGCCAGGGCCGAGACGAGGTCGCGCTTTTGCTCGGGCTTGATTCGGCAGAAGACGGTGTTGTCCACGGCCGCCCTGGCCAGTCCTTCGGCGTCCTCGGGTAGTTCTGAGCCCTCGATCACGCCGGCGTCCGGCGGTATCCCGACGGCGCCGGCAACCGCGGTCACCGTCGCCCGGGCGTCGCCGGAGATCAGCTTCAGGTCGACGTCTTCTTCGCGCATCAGGGCGACGGTTTCCGCCGCGTCGGGTCGCAGCGTCTCCTCCAGTACCACCAGTGCCAGCGGCTCCAGCCGCGGCGCCGGTCCCTCACCGGGATCAGCCGGCAGCGGCTGGCTGCTTTCGCCGAAGGCGACAACGCGGCGGCCCGCGGCGGTCTCCCGCTCGAGCACGCGGGCGAGGCCGGGAGGGAGCGACAGCGCCCCCGCCTCGCCGAGCACGTCCGGCGCCCCGAGCACGTAGCTGGTCGAGCCGATTCGCAGGCCGCTCCACTTCCACTCCGAGGAGAACGGCACTTCGCCCGCGACCTTCCCCGTCTCGCCCGGGAAGCGCTCGGCGATCGCTTCGAGGGTGCGGTTGCGGTCACCGGCGCTGGCCGCGAAGTTGCCCAGCGCCGTCTGCACCACCGTCGGCTCGAGCCCCTCGGCAACCTCGGCGCCAAGCAGGCGCAGCTCGCCGTCAGTCAGCGTGCCGGTCTTATCGACGCAGATCGTGTCGACCGCGGCGAGGCTCTCGGTGGCGCTCATCTGCTGCACCAGTGTGTCTTTTTTAGCCAGCCGTACGGCGGCGACCGCGAAGGTGACACTCATCAACAGCACCAGGCCCTCGGGGATCAGCGTCACCAGCCCGGCTGTGGCCGTCTGGGCCGCCTCCTCGATTCCGGTGTTGCGCAGCTTCAGGGTGAGGATCAGCAACAGGGCCAGCGGCACCATCACGTAGACGCAGGCGACGATCACCCGGTTGACCTCCTCCTGCAGCGGTGAGGGCGGGTGGCGGAAGGTGCGCGCCTCGCCGGCCAAGCGTCCGGCGTAGCTCTCCTCGCGCACCGCGGTGACCTTGTAATAGCCGGAGCCGCTGATGCAGAAGGAGCCAGAGAGGGCCTGGTCGTCGCGGTCCTTGCGCACCCCGTCGGCCTCGCCGGTCAGCATCGACTCGTCGAGCGTCATCCCGCGCGTGCGGATCACCTCACCGTCGGCGACGAGCTGGTCGCCCGGCCCGACCGCGATTACATCGCCGGGGACGACCTCATCGGCGAGCAGGTCGACGGTGGCGCCGTCGCGGACAACCTTGGCCCGCGGGGCGACGAGCACCGCCAGCTCATCGAGCGTGCGCTTCGCCTTCAGCTCCTGGCGGATGCCGATGTAGGAGTTGATCACCGCGATCAGGCCGAAGATCGAGTCGGCGTAGAGGCCCAGACCGAGGTCGAGGATGAAGAAGGCGCCGATGATCGCGTTGAAGAGCGTGAAGACGTTGCCCGCGACGATGCTGGAGGTCGAGCGCGAGGAGGTTTCCGGTGGCGGACCCAGCTCGCGCAGCCGCTTTGCCGCCGTCGCGCTGGAGAGGCCCTGCTCGATCGCCGCGTCAGTCATTGGGGCTATTCAATAGGGTGCGAGCCGGATGGCTTTGAAGCTCGGACTCAACCTCGGCTACTGGGGCATCGGCCCGGCCGGCGAGGACGCCCTCGAGGTGGTACTTGCCGCCGAGGCTGCCGGCTTCGAGTCGGTCTGGGCGGCTGAGTCCTACGGCTCCGACGTGGTCAGCGTGCTCGCCTGGCTGGCGCCGCAGACGACGACGATCAACCTCGGCGCGGCGATCATGCAGGTTCCCGCCCGCCCGCCCGCCGCCGCGGCGATGGCCGGCGCGACGATCGACAAGCTCTCCGGCGGACGCTTCCTCTTCGGCGTCGGCCCCTCCGGGCCGCAGGTCTCCGAAGGCTGGTACGGCGTGCCGTACTCGAAGCCCTGGGGCCGGACCCGCGAGTACATCGAAGTCGTGCGCGAGATCGTCGCCCGCGAGGACAAGGTTGACCACCAGGGCGAGCATTACCAACTGCCTCTACCCGGTGGCGAGGGAAAGCCACTGAAGCTCAACTTCCACCCTGAGCGCAACCAGATCCCCGTTTTCGTCGGTGCGATCGGGCGCAAGTCGGTCGAGATGGCGGCTGAGATCGCCGATGGCTGGATCCCGATCTTCTTCAGCGTCGACGCCTTTGAGCAGACCTGGGGAGAGCACCTGGAGGCGGGCTTCGCCAAGGGCGGCCGGACGCGCTCGGACCTCGAGGTCTCGCCCTCGCTGCAGGTCGCGATCGACGGCGATCTGGAGGCGGCGAAGAGCGTGGTCAAGGCCGGCCTCGTCCTCTACTTCGGCGGCATGGGTAGCCGCAAAACCAACTTCTACGTCGACCTCGCCCATCGTTTCGGCTTCGGCGAAGTTGCCGACGAAGTCCAGAAGCGCTTCCAGGACGGCGACCGCGCCGGCGCCTTCGAGGCGGTTCCCGACGAGGTCGTCGAGGCGACCTCGCTGGTCGGCACCGAGGCCGAGGTGGCGGAGCGGGTCGAGCGCTTCCGCGGCGCCGGCATCGACCGCCTGATCGTCTCGCCGGTTCATGCCGAGAAGAGCCAACAACTGCACACCTTGCAGCGCCTAGCGGCGCTCATCGCGTAGTCTCCGCCGCCGCGTCCTATGAAGATCGGAGTGCCGAAAGAGACCGCCGAGGGAGAGCGCCGGGTCGCGCTGGTCCCTGACGTAGTCAAGTCCCTTGCCGCGAATGAGAAGGTCGCGGTGCTGGTTGAGTCTGGAGCCGGCGAGGCAGCAGGCCATCCCGACTCCCAGTACAGCGAGGCCGGCGCCGAAGTCGTCGAGGGCGAGGTTACGTGGGGCGCCGACGTGGTCCTTCGCGTCGCCGTCCCTTCCGCCGCTGAGATCGGCCGGCTCAACTCGAATCAGCTGCTGATCGGTCACCTCTCGCCGTGGACCGCGGCCGAGACAAACAATGCGCTTGCCGCTGCGGGCGTAACCAGCTTCGCGATGGAGGCAATCCCGCGCACGACCCGGGCCCAGGCGATGGACGCGCTCTCCTCTCAGGCCGCTGCCGCCGGTTACGCGGCCAGCCTGATCGCCGCCCGCGAGTCGGGCCGCTTCTACGGGATGATGACCACCGCCGCCGGCACCGTGCCGCCGGCCAAGGTCCTCGTCCTCGGCGCCGGTGTTGCCGGCCTGCAGGCAGTCGCCACCGCCAAGCGGCTGGGCGCGATCGTCACCGGTTTCGACATCCGCCGTGCAGCCTGGGAGCAGATCGCCTCGCTTGGCGGTCGTCCGCTGGAACTTGACTTCATCCCCGACGCGGAGGGTGAGGGCGGCTACGCGCGCCCGCTCACCGACGAGGAGAACGCCCAGGTGCGCGACGCGCTCGGCGAGAACGCCGCCAAGCAGGACGTGATCGTCACAACCGCCGCGATCCCGGGGCGCCCGGCGCCACTACTGATCACCGCCGAGGCGGTGCGCGGCATGGCGCCCGGCTCGGTGATCGTCGACCTCGCCGCTGAGACCGGCGGCAACTGCGAGCTGACCGAGTCGGGGCAGACCGTGATCGAGAACGGGGTCAAGGTGATCGGCCCGCGCAACCTGGCCAGCGAGATGCCGCGCCCGGCGTCACAGCTCTACGCCAAGAACCTGGAGAACCTGCTTGGGCTGCTGATCAGCGAGGAGGGCACGCTCAACGTCGACTTCGAGGACGACATCATCGCCGCCGCCTGCATCACCCACGGCGGCGAGATCAAGAACGAGAGGGCCGCTAAGTGAGCTTGATGACCGAGATCACGATTTTCGTGCTCGCCGCCTTCGTCGGCTTCGAGGTGATCTCGAAGGTGCCGACCACCCTGCACACGCCGTTGATGTCGCAGACCAACGCGATCCACGGCATCGTCATGCTCGGCGGCCTGATCGTCGTCGGCTACGCCAACGACCCGCTCGAGTACGTCATCGGCACGATCGCGATCGCCTTCGGCGCGATCAACATCGTCGGTGGCTTCATGGTCACCGACCGCATGCTCGGCATGTTCTCGAAAAAGCCGAAACCCAAGGCCGAGGCTGCTGACGGCAAAGGCGGAGGCGGCAAATGATCGCCGAGGCCGTGCTCAAGCCGGGCGGGGACGCGGCGACCGCGCTCTACATCGTCGCCTTCTCGCTCTTCATCCTCGGCGTCAAACGCGGCACCCATCCGACCACCGCCAAGCAGGGCAACCTGGTCGCCGCGGTGGGTATGGCGGTTGCCGTCGTCACCACCCTGCTGCTCGACGGCGTCGGCAACTGGGGCTTGATCGCGCTCGGCCTCGGGATCGGCACCGCCGTCGGCGTGATCGCCTCGGTGCGGGTGAAGATGACCGAGATGCCGCAGATGGTGGCGCTCTACAACGGCGTCGGCGGCGGCGCGGTCGCCTTGATCGCCTGGTCGGAGATCCGCCACGGGATCTCGCTCGGCGAGACGATCCCGCTCGATACGCTGATCCCGGTCCTCTTCGCCGCGGTTGTCGGCTCAGTCTCTTTCTGGGGCTCGAACATCGCCTTCGCCAAGCTCCAGGACCTGATCCCGACCCGCCCGCTTGCGGTTCCTGGGCAACAGGTGATCAACGTTGTGCTGCTGATCGGCATCCTTGTCGCCTGCACCGACATCGCGATCAACAACGACGATCCCTCGCAGGCGATCTTCATCGCCGTTCTGCTCGCCGCCGGTCTGCTCGGCAACCTCGTTGTGCTGCCGATCGGCGGCGCCGACATGCCGGTCGTGATCTCGCTGCTCAACGCCTTCACCGGCCTCTCCGCCGCGGCGGCCGGCTTCGCCCTCGACAACGTCGCGCTGATCGTCGCTGGAACCCTGGTTGGCTCCTCGGGAACGATCCTGACGATGGAGATGGCGACCGCGATGAACCGCTCGGTCGCCAACGTCCTCTTCGCTGGCTTCGGCGGTGCGCCCGCGGGCGGCGGTGGTGGCAGTACCGAGGAACGCCCCCACGTCTCGATCGGCGCCCAGGACGCGGCGATCAAGCTCGCCTACGCAGACTCGGTCGTGATCGTGCCCGGCTACGGCCTCGCCGTCGCCCAGGCGCAGCACGCGATCAAGGAGGTCGGCGACGAGCTGGAGAAGCGCGGCGTTACCGTCAACTACGCGATCCATCCCGTGGCGGGCCGCATGCCCGGCCACATGAACGTGCTGCTGGCCGAGGCCGACGTGCCCTACGAGCAGCTCAAGGAGATGGAGGAGATCAACCCTGAGATGCCGCGCACCGACGTCGCGGTCATCGTCGGCGCCAACGACGTCACCAACCCGGCGGCCAAGAACGACCCTGACAGCCCGATCGCCGGGATGCCGATCATCGAAGTCGACCAGGCCCAGCAGGTGATCGTGATCAAGCGCTCACTCAGCCCCGGTTTCGCCGGCATCGACAACGACCTCTTCTACGAAGCCAATACTTCGATGCTCTTCGACGACGCGAAGAAGGCGGCGGCCGACATCGCGGCCGAGATTCAAAACCTCTGACGGCGGTCGGAGGGAATCCGGTCATCCTCCGGCGGAATTGGGTTGCGCGCCCTTCGGGGAAGTCTGGCTCGGGGACCTGCCGCACGCGTCTGGCGGCGGCGGACACTGCGCGATGCGGCGTCCTCAGTCGGCCAAATAGCGCTGCTATTCGGCCTCCCTGCGTCGTTGCCTCGCTTGGTCCGGCGCGCGCCAGCCGCACACGCCATCTCCCCGAGACAGACTTCAAAGGGGGAGAGAAAGAGATCCCAATGGCTTAGACCTCCATGCGAGGGTCCGAGCGGGGGCAGTCGACGGTCGAGTGGGTCGGGCTGCTGTTGCTCGTCGCCCTGCTGTTGACGGGCCTCGTTGCTGTTGGAGTGCGTGTTCCCGGAGCCGCGTTGGCACGCGGCATCGCTTCGCGAATCCTTTGCGCCGCGTCGCTGGCTGACAGTTGCGATGGCGACGAACCTGTCCTGATCGCGACTTACGGAACCGAAGTCGGCAAGCTGGTGCGCGAGCACATGCCCTCGCTGTTGTTTGAGTCAGGGTCGCGCGCGGTGCCGGTCGATTTTCGCCGCTGTCGCAGCACCGCCTGTGGCGACGGCGCCGAGCGCGGTTACGTGCGGCGCACCGATACGGGCCTGCCGGTCTCCGCCTTCGTTCACGTCGTCGATTGCAGGCCGAATGCGGATGCGGCCCAGGCCGAAGACGCGAACTGCGCCGGCAACCGCGCCGGCAACCTCTACATCCAGTACTGGACCTACTACGCGGACTCGGCGACGTTGCGAGCTGTCCCGGTTGCCGGCGAGGAGGGATTCCACGCGGACGATTGGGAGGGGGTGCAGATTCGCATTCGGCCCGACGGCAGCGTCGACGAGCGCGCCTCTTCGCACGATGGCTACAACTACGACGAGGGAACGGCCAACTGGGGATCGGACATCGGCGCCGGTGCGCTCAGGGGGCTTGCCGAAGCAGCCAGCATCCGTCCGGTCGACGGCTGGGGCCCCGAGACGCACCTCCTCTTTGTCTCCGGCGGCAGCCACGCTGGCAACGCCTTCGACGTCCGCGATATCGAACGCTTGACCTCCGGCAACCGTGTCCACCTGATCCCGCTGGAGCCGATCGCAATGACCAGCGACGCCAGCTTCGCGATCAGCCCGCCCTGGCACAAGAAGGTCTGGCGCGATCCCGAGGCCGCTGGGACCGACTGATCACGAGACCAACATTTCCCATGCATGGGATGGGAAAAAGCGGTTTCGTCAGCGCCGGCCTACTTCGGCGGCATCCTCAGGGCGCCGTCGAGGCGGATCGTCTCGCCGTTCAGCATCGGGTTGGCGACGATCTGGGCGACCAGCTGGGCGTATTCCTCGGGGCGGCCGAGGCGCGAGGGGAAGGGGATGCCGGCGCCGAGGGCGGTGCGGGCCTCCTCGGGCAGGGCGGCAAGCAGCGGGGTGTCGAAGAGGCCTGGGGCGATGGTCATGACGCGAACGCCGCGTCCGGCCATATCGCGCGCCGCCGGCAGCGTCATTCCGACGATGCCGCCCTTCGAGGCCGCGTAGGCGATCTGGCCGATCTGGCCGTCGTAGGCGGCGATCGAGGCGGTGTTGACGCAGACGCCGCGCTCCCCTTCGACGTCGGGCTCATTCTCGCTCATCGCCGCGGCGGCCAGGCGCAGCACATTGAAGCTGCCGATCAGGTTGACCTTGACCACGTTGGAGAAGAATTCGAGGTTGTGGGGCCCGCGTTTGTGAGCGACCCGCTCGGCCCAGCCAATCCCGGCGCAGCAGACCGAGATCCGCAGGCCGTCGTCGTGGGCAGCCGCACGCTCGACCGCGTCCGAGACCGCGTCCTCGTCGGTCACGTCGGCCCGGACGAAGGTCGCGCTCGGCCCCAGCTCCGCCGCCAGCGCCTCGCCCTTCTCGGCGTTGAGGTCGGCGATGGTCACTGCGGCACCGGCCTCGACCAGGGCCCGCGCCGTGGCCTCACCAAGCCCCGACGCTCCGCCGGCCACCAGCGCGCTTGTGTCCTCAATCCGCATTGCCGCGCACCCTACAGCCGAACTGCATCAACTTCTCCGCCTGCTGGGTCTAGAAGTTGATGCAGTTCGATCGATTTGCGAAGTTCACACCCCGGTAATCAGACCTCGCTAGGGTTTTCGCATTGCGACCGGGGTGAAGTCGAGCACCAAGAGCGCCATCGTGGAACGCCTCGGCGAGGCGCGCGCACGCACCTTGGCGCTGATTGAGCCGCTCGATGACGAGCAGCTCAACCGCGTCTACTCGCCGATCCTCAGCCCGCTGGCCTGGGACCTCGGCCACATCGCTAACTTCGAGGAGCTCTGGCTGGTGCAGACGATCGGCGGTCGCGAGCCGCTGCACGGCGAACTCGGCCGCTTCTACGACGCGATCGAGAACCCGCGCAAGACGCGTGGCGAGCTGCCGATCCTGCGCGACGCCGAGCTGCGCTCGTACCTCGCCGACGTGCGCGAGCGCACGCTCGAGGTGCTGGATGAGGTGGACATCGGTCCCGACGCCGGGGATCCACTGCTGCGAGAAGGCTTCGTTTACGAGATGTTGCTCGCCCACGAACTGCAGCACAACGAGACGATGCTGCAGCTATTGCAATTGGTTGAGGGGTATGAGAACGAGAGCTTGGCCCTCGGTCCCTCCGCTGTGCCCGAGGAGGTAGGTCCAGAGATGGCCAGGATCGAGGCGGGAGAGCACGAGATCGGCGCGCCGGCCCGTGGCTTCGCCTACGACAATGAGCGCGTCCGCCACGCGGTTGTGCTCGAATCTTTCGAAATAGATCGAACTCCAGTGACCAACGGTACGTATCTCCAGTTCATGGAGGAGACCGGCGCCGAGCCCCCGCTGCATTGGGAGCGAGACGGCGGGGGGTGGGTGCTGACGACAATGGCGGGTCGCGACCCGGTCATTTCTACCCACCCCGTCCTCCATGTCTCCTGGCATGAGGCCGATGCCTTCGCTCGCTGGGCGGACAAGCGGCTGCCGAGCGAGCAGGAGTGGGAGGCGGCATGCCCCCGCCTAGAGGGAGTCGGTCAGGCCTGGGAGTGGACCTCTTCTGACTTCCTCGCCTATCCGGGCTTTGAGGCGTTCCCCTACCGCGAGTACTCGGAGGTCTTCTTCGGCGAGACCTACAAGGTGCTGCGCGGCGGCTCTTGGGCAACCCACGCCAGCGTAATGCGGCCGAGCTTTCGCAATTGGGACCTGCCCGAGCGTCGTCAGATCTTTGCCGGCATCCGTTGTGCGAGGGATGCATGATCGCGATCGAGGTCCACCTGGCCGCCGACGCCGCCGCGACGATGCGGCGCGACGTCCGCGCCGGCCTCTCAACCGAACCCAAGGAGCTGGCGCCGAAGTACTTCTACGACGAGCGCGGCTCGCAGCTCTTCGAGCAGATCACTGAGCTGCCCGAGTACTACCCGACCCGAGCCGAGCGCTCGATCCTCGCCGACCGCTCGGCCGAGATAGTCGCTGCCGCAGGCCAGCCGCAGACGCTGGTCGAGCTCGGCTCTGGATCGGCGGCCAAGACCCGCCACCTGCTCAACGCGATGCGTGACGCCGGTTGCCTGCAGACCTACGTCCCGGTCGATATCTCCGAGGAGATCACCCACGAGACCGCCGAGGTACTGGTGGAGGAGTACCCCAGGCTCGTCGTGCGCGGCCTCGTCTGCGACTTTGAGCATGACCTCGAGCGCATCCCCGATGACGATGGCGGCCGCCTGGTCGCTTTCCTCGGCGGCACGATCGGCAACCTCTATCCGGCCGCGCGCCGCGACTTCCTCACCCGCCTCGCGGCCTTGATGGGGCCGAGCGATCGCCTCTTGCTCGGCACCGACCTGGTCAAGGCCCACGATCGTCTCGAGGCTGCCTACGATGATGCCAGCGGCGTCACCGCCGAGTTCAACAAGAACGTCCTGCGGGTGCTCAACCGCGAGCTCGGCGCCGACTTCGATCTCGACGCCTTCAAGCACGTTGCCCTTTACGACGCCGAGGAGGCGCGCATGGACATCCGCCTGCGCTCGCTCGAGGAGCAGACGGTCCGGGTCGAGGATCTCGAGATGGACGTCAGCTTCGCTCGCGGCGAGGAGATGCGCACCGAGATCTCCGCCAAGTTCACCTACGAGCGGCTCACCCGGGTCTACGAAGAGGCCGGGCTGGCGATCAGTGGCTGGTTCACCGATACCGATTGCGACTACGCGCTCAGCCTGGCGCGGCCGCTATAGCTCTCAGGAGCTGGTACCTCTGCTTGTGAGGCCCTGAAGAACCACCTCGATCGGCGAGCGACGTTTCGCCCCATCGGCAACCTCGCGGTTTCTGCGCAGCTCCGATGCAAGCTGTCCGACATCGACGCCGAACTGCCCAACCTCTTTCGCCGCCTTGGCGAGATCGTGTGAATCGATCTTTACCTTGGGCCCGATCTTTACCTTGGGTCTGCGTTGCAGCAGCTTTGAACGACGCGTCTGTCGTGACCCCAGCGCGATGCCGCCGGCCACTCCAGCGATTGCCGCTCCACTCGCCAGCAGCGGAGTTCTCGCCTTGCTCGCGGCTCGGCCGACCGTGCTCGCGGCGTCGCCGACCGAATGACCGGCGTGTTTTGCGGTCTCCTCGACTGCATTGCGAGCGGCATCGACTCGGGCAGCTCCGTTTTTTGATCGCGATGAGCTTTTTGTTTTCGTTGTTCGCGTTTTCGTCGCCCGCGAGGCGCTCGCCCCGTTAGACGATTTCGCCGTGCTCGCTTTGCGCGCTTTCGACGGTTTACGTTTAGTCGTTTTGCCACCTGCGCTCGCGGCGCGCGTTTTCGTCTCAGCCATGTTGTCCCTCCGGATTTGCTCTCCCATTACCTGCCTGAAAGACGCTGGTACCCGCGAAGAAAAGGGCTCAATCAGGGTAGCGCGAGCGCGCCGATCAGATCGCCCAATTTGTCGGGCGTCGTAATCGGGGTGAGGATCGGCAGCGTGATGCCGCCCTCGACGAAGGCGCCGATGCGCTCTTTCATCTCATCGGGGGAGCCGAAGATGAACATTGCCTCGATCAGATCCCAGGGCGCTGCCGCGGCCGCTGCCTGGCGATCGCCGCTCTCCCAGGCCGAGATCATCGCGTCGATCTCATCGCCGTAGCCGAGCCAGCGGTAGAACGCGGCGTAGACGGGGACCGTGATGTAGGAGGAGAACATGAAGCGGGCCAGCGGCTCGACCGCCTCGCGCTCACCGGGCAGGCAGAAGAAGCGGCAGAGCAACTCAAAGTCGTCGGGGGCGCCCTCGAGCTGCGCTGTCACCTTGGGCAGGCCGCCGAGCGGCAGGAAGTTGGTGAAGGCGCCGTCGGCGCGCTCGACCGCCAACTCGAGCATCTTGCCGCGCAGCGCCGCCAACACAATTGGCACCCGCTGCGCCGGCGCGCTCTCCAGCTTGAAGCCGCTGGTCGTGCGCTCCCCGTCGAGTGCCGTGCGCAAGAAGTCGAGCGTCTCGCGTACCCGGCTCAGCGGTCGCTCGAAGGGGATGCCGTTCCAGCCTTCGACGATTCGATCCGAGGAGGAGCCGATGCCGAGCACGAAGCGTCCGCTCGAGGCGTCGACAAGCGCCGCTGCCTCCTGGGCCAGCAACGCCGGACCGCGCTGAAAGACGCCGACGATCCCGGTCCCAAGGCGAGCCCGCTCGGTCCAAGCAGCACTCAGCGCCAGCGGCGTGAAGCCATCGGGACCGTTCGTCTCGCCGCTCCAGAAGTCCGTGTAGCCGGCTGCCTCGGCCTGCTTCACGAGCTCCTCGTGAGCCGCAAGCGCGGTGCCCGGCAGCGGCAAGGTCAATCCCCATCGGCTAGCCACCGCCCGACCCTATAGCCTGCGGCGCCAATGGGCGAGACCTCCCCTACCAAGCCGGACCGCAACCTCGCGCTGGAGCTGGTTCGCGTGACCGAGGCCGCCGCGCTCGCGGCCGCCCGCTGGGTCGGCCGCGGCGACAAGATCGCCGCCGACCAGGCCGCCGTCGACGCGATGCGCTTCGTCCTCGACTCGGTCGCGATGGACGGCATGGTTGTGATCGGCGAGGGTGAGAAGGACGAGGCGCCGATGCTCTACAACGGCGAGCAGATCGGCGACGGCAGTCCGCCCGTGGTCGACATCGCCGTCGATCCGCTGGAGGGCACGCGCCTCTGCGCACTCGGCATGCCCAGTGCCCTTGCCGTGATCGCGCTTGCCGAGCGCGGCACGATGTTCGACCCCGGCCCCTGCGTCTACATGGAAAAGATGGCCGGTGGCGAGGAGATCGCCGATCTGCTCGATCTCGACCGGCCCCTTCCCGAGACGCTTAAATTGATCGCCGAGCGCAAGGGCGGCAGCGTCGGCGACGTCACCGTGGTGATGCTCGATCGCCCCCGCCACGAGGATGCGATGCGCGAGGTCCGCGAGGCCGGTGGCCGCATCCGCCTGATCACCGACGGCGATGTCTCCGCCGCCCTGCTCGCGGTCAGCGAGCGCTCTCCTGTCGACCTGCTCTGGGGCATCGGCGGCACTCCGGAGGGCGTGCTCTCCGCCGCCGCGCTGAAGTCGATGGGCGGACAGCTGCTGGGGCGCCTCTGGCCGCGCAACGACGAGGAGCGCAGCGCCGCGGTCGATGCCGGCTATGACCTCGACCGCATCCTCACCGCCAACGATCTCTGCTCCGGCGAGGACGTCTTCTTCTCCGCCACCGGCGTCACCGATGGCGACGTGCTGCAGGGAGTCCGCTACCGCGGCCCCGGCGCCAGCACCGAGTCCCTGGTGATGCGCTCGCGCTCCGGCACGGTCCGCCGCATCCACGCCCGCCACGATCGCTCAAAGTTGCGCGCGGTCATCGGCGAGCGCTACGGCTGAGCCTGAGACGCGCGTGCCTCTTCGGCCTGCTCAGCTTCAGCCGCGGCGCGTTCTTCCGCGGCGGCCTCTTCGCCGATGTAGGGCAGCAGCAACTCGAAGGTCAGCTGGGGCAGCAGGTGCGAGAGGTTCGTGGCATTGCCCAGCGCCACTTCTTCGTAGACCCGGGCAAACACCGCGCCGCCGGCGATGCTCGAGAGGTTGGGCAGGTCCGGGGCGTCCTCAATTTGCTCGCGGCCGTCGTCGAGCAGCGCCGTGAAGCGGCTGAAGGTCTCGCGGAAGCGGGAGCTGGCGATTGGCCCGACGGTTCCCATCTCGATCATCATTACGCGGGCGATTTCGGGGCTGGCGGCGAACCATTCGAGCGTCACGGCGAGCCCGCGGCGCACCCGTTGCGGCCATGACCCCGGCTGTTCGTAGGCACCTTTGACCCCGGTCTCAAGGTTGGCGACCAGCGCGTCGTTCGCGGCGACGAAGCAATCTTCCTTGTCCTTGAAGTGTTTGTAGTAGGTCTCCCGGCCCACGCCGGCCTCTTTGAGGATGTCGGCGACCGAGCTTGCCTGGTAGCCCTTCGTCGCGGTGACCCGCACGACTCCGGCGAGCAGGCGCTCGCGCTGCGATTGGAGGACCAGCTCTCGTGGCAATCCGTGACGACCGCGCGGCAGCTTCCACAGGTGCAGGTTCGACGGCGGATCACCCACCGAGGTGAGCTTGGGTCTCTCCGCGTCTTTCGCGTCGCTCATCGGCTGGCTTTCGCCTGCGCCAGCGCCGTCTCCTGGCCGGCGTAGGGAAGCAGGGCGATGTAGACGAGGTCCGGCAGCAGCCTGCCCAGGTCCTCGACCTGGTCGGCGGCGACGTAGTTGGTGATCAGCACCTTGGCCCGTCCGAAGGCGATCTCCGGATTGGCCTGCGCCTGCCCGGCCACGCCGCCGGCTCGCAGCAGCTTTTCCAGTGCCGCGATGGCGAAACCCCGGTAGCGGCGCACTATCTCGGCGTCGACGATCGGCGCCTCGACGAGCAGCATCCTGGCCTGGTCGGGATCTGCCGCCAAAGCCTCGAGCACGGCCGCGATCACGTCGCGGACCATCTCGACGGTCGAGTCTCCGCTGCGGGTGTAGGCGACCGCAGCAGCGCCCTGCAGCTCCAGCAGGAAGGTGTCGGCCGTCGCGTAGAAGCAGTCCTGCTTGTTGGCGAAGTGTTTGTAGAAGGTGGCGCGGGAGATGCTCGCGTGGCTGACGATGTCGGCTATGGTCGTCGCCGAGAAGGTCTTCTCGGCGCAGCTCTTTGCCATCGCTTCGAGGATGCGCTGCCGCTGGGCCTGGATGCCGATGTCCTGGGGAACGCTTGGGGTGAGGACGGATCTGGGCGCCGCTCCGCCACCTTCCCCATCGTCTGCCCTCGTGGGCCCTCGCGCCACCCGACGCTCCTCTTTCGGTGTTTCCAAGAACATCGGCCTTCACCGGAAGAGGCGACTTCAACTCCGCTGGTGGCTGCCGTGGTCACCCACCGAAGGGCGGCCGCCGGCCGTGGAGGGTTGGTCACCCATCGCGATCAGCTGCCTCGCACGTACACGTCGCGGCCTGTCAAAGCGCCCTTGTGAACGCTGGCATTCCGTGCGACGTGAAGGGCTGGGCCCTTGTTTTGTAGCATAAAACTCACTCGTTCTTTGTTAGAATCTACTCGTACCGATACAAATGCCGAGTACTAAAACTTCTCAACAGGCCCTAGAAATGCCGCCCCCACGCGGCCCTTACGCGATCTCAGCCGACGCTGTCGCCGCCGACCAGCGCCGCCGGATGCTCGAGGCACTGCCGCACGCGGTCGCCGACCACGGCTTTGAGGGAACGACGGTGGAGCACATAGTCAAGCTCGGTCAAGTCCGCCGCAATTCCTTCTACGAGCAGTTCGCCGACAAGCGCGACTGCTTTGCCGCCGCCTATGAGATCGCCCAGGAGCGGCTGCTCGGCGTCCTCACCTTCCAGTGCTACACGCGGTCGGGCCTCGCCAACCGGGTCGATGCCGCCCTCGGCGCCGGCCTGCGCCTACTCGGCGCCAACCCCAGCCTGGCCCGCCTCGTCGTGATCGAGGCGCCGGCGGCGGGGGAGGAGATCGCGACGCGACACCAGCAGTGGCTGGACCGCTACGGCCGCCTGCTGCAACTCGCCGCGGTCGGCAGTTCCGACGTCGCAAGCCCGCGGCCGGCGCTGGAGAGCGCGATTCTCGGCGCGATCGTCTCCCGCATCAAGCAGCTGATCCTGGCCGGGGAGACGGCGGAGCTGCCGGGCATCTGCCCGGAGCTGGTGCGGTTGACGCTCGCCTACTACGGCTCGCCCGAGCCGCCGCTGCTGGTCTCCGCCGGCGCCGAGGGCGCTGGGTCTTCACAGCCGCAGTCGCCGGGGCGCCGCGGCGAGCTCGAGCCCGTATAGGGCATCTCGCCGGTGTCGTGCAGCTCGTGGCGCAGTGAGTTGATCACCGCACCCGCCATCAGCGCCAGGCTGAGCACGTAGAACCAGAGCAGGGCGATCAGGATGAAGCCAAGGGTCGAGCCAAAGCGCGAGAGGCTGGAGACATTGGAGAGGTAGACGGGGAAAAGCCAGTTGGCGACGCCGGCGCTGACGGTGACGAAGACCGCCCCGGGCCAGACCGCGCGCCAGGGCATATGGCCCTTCGGCACCGCCCAGAAGATCACGCAGCAGATCAGGAAGGTGATCAGGATCGCGGCGCCGAGCAGCAGCGTCGTGTCGATCACCTTGATGTCGGAAAGGCCGAACGGGAGCCGGTCTGTGCTGGAGACGAGGGCGCTCTCCATCGCCGGCAGGAAGATGCTGGCGGCGATGAAGAGGAGGACGACCGCGAGCATCGCGAAGGAAAAGCGCTTTTGCTCGACCCAGCCGCGGCATTCGACGTGGTAAATGCGGCAGAAGGCGGTGTCCATCGCCCCCCAAAAGGAGGCGCCGATCCAGAGTGAGCCGAAGAAGGCGGCAATCCCGATCGTGGTCGAGTTTTCCTCGATCCGGTTGAGCACGTCGGTCAGCGTGCCCTGCTCGACGTTGGGGAAAAGGCGCTGCAAATCGCTGAGTACGCTCGACTCGACGCCACCGATCTTCAGCACCTGGCCAAAGATGAAGAGCACGAGCAGGGCGAAGGGGAAGACCGCCAGCATCAGGTTGTAGGCGACCATCGCCGAGAGCCCGGTGACGTTCTCGCGGTAGGCGCGTTGCCAAAAGGCGCTCAGCCAGGGACGGGGATGTCGCATCGATTTAGGCATTGACTTCAGAAACTGAAGCGATTATCATGCGAACAGACGTTTGAGCAGTATCGAGACGCCGTCCTGGGGCAGTGCAGCGCAGACTAGTTGGCTTTGCGGACCGGTTCGCCGGTCCGTTTTTTCGCGACTTTCCGCCCCGCGATGGTATTTCTGTGGGTAGGACTAAATCTTCGAGCGCAAGGAAACGAGAGTAAACGGATGCTGGTAGCTGAGCTTCAGGAGTTGGAGGAGGTCAAAGGCCTCATAACTAGAGGGCAGCAGCTTGGCGTGCTGACCTTCGGCGATGTCGCCTCCGCGGTCTCGGAGGTCGATCTCGACGAGTCCGACGTCGAGGACCTTTACGGGCACCTCGAGAAGTCGGGCATCGAGCTCGTCGAGGACATGGATCCGGCCCAGAAAGCGGCGGCGGAAGCGCTGCCGATCGACACCGGCAAAAAAGGCCGGCGCCGGCAGAAAGCCGCGCTTGACCTGAAACCGGACATGACCACGGACTCCTTGCAGCTGTTCCTCAAGGACATCGGCAAGGTCCGCCTGCTGACCGCGGCGGAGGAGGTCGAACTCGCCAAGCGGATCGAGCGCGGCGATCTCGACGCGAAGCAGAAAATGGTCGAGTCGAACCTGCGGCTGGTCGTCTCGATCGCCAAGAACTACCGCAACCAGGGCCTGCCCTTCCTCGACCTGATCCAGGAGGGCACGCTGGGCCTGGTCCGCGCGGCGGAGAAGTTTGACTACCGCAAGGGATTCAAGTTCTCGACCTACGCGACCTGGTGGATCCGCCAGGCGATCGCCCGCGCGCTCGCCGACAAGGCGCGGACGATCCGCATCCCGGTGCACGTGGTCGAGAAGCTGAACAAGATCGGCCGTGCCGAGCGCAAGCTGGTGACCGAGCTGGGCCGCGAGCCGACCCCGGAGGAGATCGCCGATGTGACCGGGATCGATCCCGAGGAGGTCGACTCGATCAAGCGCTCAGCTCAGGCCCCGGTCTCACTGGAGAAGCCGGTCGGCGACGAGGAGGAGTCGGAGTTCGGTCAGTTCATCGCCGATGAGAAGGCCGAGTCGCCCTTCGACCGCGCCGCTGACCTGCTGACCAAAGAGGCGCTGAAGGAGGCGCTGGAGAACCTCTCCTACCGCGAGCGCCGCGTGCTGGAGCTGCGCTACGGCCTCGGCGGCGAGCACCCGCGCACGCTCGACGAGGTGGGGCGGACCTTCAACGTCACCCGCGAGCGCATCCGCCAGATCGAGAATCAGAGCCTGAAGAAGCTGCAGCAGCTAGGCGAAGCCCAGAAGCTGCGCGAGGTCACCTGAACCTGATTTAAGAAGTACGGGCATCCCGGCCGATACAGGTCGGGATGTTCGAGATCGACAAAGCGCTGCGCACGCTGATCGAGCGCGAGGGCTCCGACCTTCACGTCAAGGTCAACTCGAAGCCGATCATCCGCCAGCACGGCGAGCTCGTCTTCCTCGAGGGCTACGAGCCGCTCACGGAAGAGGACACCGAGAAGGCGTTCCATGACATCGCCGAGGTGCGCTCGCTGACCGAGTTCGAGGAGGCCGGTGAGGCCGACTTCTCCTACTCGATCCCCGGGCTCTCGCGCTTCCGCGTCAACACCTTCAAACAGCGCGGCTCGATCTCGATCGTCTGCCGCGCGATCCCCTTCGACATCCGTTCGGTGGATGACCTGGGCCTGCCAACGGTCGTCACCAAGCTGGCCGAAGAGCAGCGCGGGATCATCCTCGTCACCGGCACCACCGGCTCGGGCAAGAGCACGACGCTGGCGGCGATGATCGACCACATCAACCGCAATCGCTCGCACCACATCATCACGCTCGAGGACCCGATCGAGTACCTGCACGAAGACAAGCGCTCGATCGTCAACCAGCGCGAAGTCGGCTCCGACACCGAGAGCTTCGGCCGCGCGATGCGCCGTGTCCTGCGCCAGGACCCCGACGTGATCCTGATCGGCGAGATGCGCGACGAGGAGACCGTGCGCACGGCCCTCTCCGCGGCCGAGACCGGCCACCTCGTCCTCTCCACCGTCCACACCCTCGACGCGACCGAGACGATCAACCGCATCATCGACTTCTTCCCACCCCACCTCCAGCACCAGGCGCGGGTGATGCTCTCGGCGACGCTGAAGGGCGCGATCGCCCAGCGGCTCGTCCCCGACATCACCGGCGAGGGCCGTGTCCCCGCCTCCGAGGTGCTCGTCGTCACCGGCCGCGTCCAGGACCTGATCATGAATCCGGAGGAAACCGGCAAGATCACCGAGGTCATCGGCGAGGGCGAGTACTACGGCATGCGCACCTTCGACCAGTCCCTGCTCGGCTACGTGATGGAGGGCAAGATCTCCGAGGAGACGGCCCTTGATTACGCCTCCAGCCCGCACGACTTCAAGCTGATGCTGGCGGCCGGGGGACAGCGCGCGAGCGGGATCGAGCAGCTTGCCGGGCAGACAACTGAGTAGTACGGCCGGCCAGGGCCCGATCAACGCTTTCGCCGGGTTCAAGCTCCGCATCAATTGAGTCGATCAGCCAGATGATGCGATTTCTGCGCCCACTTCGCGCTCGCCTCCGCCACCTCGCGGTAAGCGAGCACGGCTTCGCCCTGCCGACGGCGCTCTTCGCGACGATCGCCAGCCTGGGCCTTGCAAGTGCGGCCGTGATCGCCTCGGTCGACGTGCAGCAGGGCACGAAGCGAGACAGCGCCTCGAAGAGCTCGATTGCGGCGGCTGACGCAGGTGCAAGCGTTGCCTTGCTGCGGCTCAATCGCTACGCGAGCGCCTTTACCTCCTCGACCCCTTGCCTTGCCGCTCCCGCCGGCACTCTGGTCCTCAGCGCCGCCAGCAGCGGTGGCTGGTGCCCCGGGATATCGGGAACGGTTGGGAGCGCCACCTACAGCTACTGGGTCGGCCCGGCAGCTGTTGACAGCACGCGGACGGTCGTCGCAACCGGCACGTCGGGAAACGTCACCAGGCGCATCGCGATCTCCTTCAAAACAACCACCGTCGGCAGCATCTTTGACAGCGCAGGCGTGATCGGGCAGGACAAAATCACGATGACGAACAACTCCGACATCCGCGTGGGAGTCGGCACCAACGGCGACGTCAGCCTCTCCAACAGCGCCAACATCTGCGGCAACATCCGCCACGGCGTGGGGAAGAAAGTCAGCTTCGAAAACAGCTCGGGACAGTGCAGCGGCTACGGGGAAAGCGAAGGCAACCAGACCCTGCCGGAGGTGAGCACCTTCATGCCCACCGACATCGCCACGAATAACTACAACTACCGCCTGGCCCAGTGCGTCTCCAAAGAAAAACCGGTCGGCTGCGAAACCGACACCTACACCGACAAACGAAGCAGCACAGTGCCTTGGAATTTGACCACGCGGACGATCTCCACCGAACACAACGAGACGCTGACCTTGGGTGGCGGCGACTACTGGATCTGCCGATTGGAACTGGGCAACAACTCCCATCTGGTGATGGCAAGTGGCGCAAAAGTCCGCCTTTTCTTCGATACCCCGGAGCACTGCGGGATCAAATCGGGTGGCACGCAAGTCGAAATATCCAACCACGCGGACATCACCGCGACTGGCTACAGCCCGACTATCGGCAATTACGAAGTGCCGGGGCTCTACCTGATGGGCTCGACGACGATCCCGACCGTCGCAAACTGGTCCAACAACACCGAGACCAACGAGTTGATCTTCTACGCGCCGCACACCGATATCTCAATCGACAACAAAGCCACTTACATAGGCGTGCTTGCGGGCAAGACCGTGACGATCGGCAACCACGCCGTCGTCAAGCAAGACGCCGGCTTCAAAGGGCCGCAGCTTGGCGGCGCGACGATCTACCAGCGCCAGTCCTACGTCGAGTGCACCGGCGCCACCGCCTCGCCGCCCAACGCCTACTGCTGAATTCAAGCTCGCGGCAATTGCTGTCGAGCTAAGTAAGCGAAGGTATGAGAGACAAGCTCAACAGCAACCCTTTGGCGCAGCTCGCCGTGGTCGGTTGCCTGCTGCTGGCCGTTGGCGTCTTCGTGATGTCCTCGATGGGGGGTGGGGGGGAAGAAGAAGGCGAAACGACGACCACGTCCTCCTCGGCGACCCTGACCACACCCGAAGGCTCGGCCTCGGTCACGGCGACGGTGACGACTCCGGTCGAAGGCGCCGAAGCAGCCCCAACCTCCGTGCCGCCGCTTCCACCTGAAGCGGCGAGCGCCGCGCCCAAGCTTCCACGATCCGTGACGTCGGCATTTGCCGACAATCGCACCGTCGTCCTCCTCTTCGTCCACGACGGCGGCATCGACGACCAGGCGGTCAAGGCGACCGTGGCCGGGCTGCATTCGCTCCCGGACGTAACACCGTTCGTCGTGCCCGCCGATCGCATCGCCCGCTATGCCGCCATCGCCCAGGGGGTAGCGGTCGATCGCGTGCCCGCCCTGGTCGTGCTGCGACCGAAGCGCCTCAACCACGGTATCCCGGTTGCCTCGGTCCACTACGGCTTCCAAAGCCCCGAGAGCGTCACCCAGGCCGTCATCGACGCCGGATACAAGGGCCGCACTCTCGACTACCACCCCTGAGCATGGACGCCAGGGACCTCCCCACGCACCTGCGTCCCGTTCCCGACTCCGGCGATTCGACCGCCCCGGCGCTGGAGCCCGACAACGGTGGCACCCTCGGCCTCACCCCGCCACTCGTCCGCGGACGTTCCAGCGGCTTCGTCACCGACGTGCTGGTCGACCTCGGCTACGCCCCCGAAGACCGGGCGCGACTGGCGATCGAAGAAGCGCGGACGGCCGGCCGTCCACCGGAGCTGCTGCTGCTCGATCAGGGCGCGATCAGCGGCGATCAGCTCTCGCGGGCCGTCGCCGAGCGCTACGGCCTCGATCACGTCGACCTCTCCGTCTACCACGTCGACATGGCCGCGGCCAACCTGATCTCGGTCGGCACCGCCCGCCGTTACAAGGCTCTGCCCGTCGGCTTCGTCGACAAGGACACCCTGCTGGTCGCGATGGCCGACCCGACCAACGTGCTGGCGGTCGACGACATCCAGATCGCCACCGGGCTCGACTGCCGCGTGGCGGTCGCCGCCGACGAGGACATCGAGGCCCTGGTCACTCGCCTCAACACGCTGCAGAGCGCCGTCAGCGAGGCGGTAACCGAGGGGGAGGCCCAGGCCGAAGAGAACGAACTGGCGCCCGTCGCCGACATGGAAGTCAGCGCCGAGGACGCGCCCGTGATCAAGCTCGTCTACAGCATCCTCGGCCAGGCGGTGGGGGAGGGCGCCTCCGACGTCCACTTCGAGGCCGGTGAGGAGGAGATGCGGGTCCGCTTCCGCATCGACGGCGTGCTGCGCGAGTCGGCGCACGTGCCAAAGCGGATGATCAACGCGGTCGTCTCGCGGGTGAAGATCATGAGCGACCTCAACATCGCCGAGAAGCGGGTGCCGCAGGACGGTCGGGTCAGCGTCACGGTCGAGGATCGCCGCATCGACCTGCGCGTCACGACCCTGCCCACCCAGCGTGGCGAGGGGGCGACGATCCGCATCCTCGACAAGGCCAACGCGCAGCGCACGCTCGACGAGCTCGGCATGTACGGCTCGGCGCGGGAGCGCTTCGAGGCCTCCTTCCACCAGGCCTACGGCGCCGTTCTGGTCACCGGCCCGACCGGCTCGGGCAAGTCGACGACGCTCTACGCGGCCCTGCAGGAGGTCAACAGCGTCGAGAAGAACATCATCACGATCGAGGACCCGGTCGAGTACCGGCTCAACGGCGTCAACCAGATGAACGTCAACCGCAAGGCGGGGCTCGACTTCGCCACCGGCCTGCGCTCGATCCTGCGCGCCGACCCCGACATCGTCATGGTCGGCGAGATCCGCGACGGCGAGACGGCGCGGATCGCGATCGAGGCGGCGCTGACCGGGCACATGATGCTGAGCACCCTGCACACCAACGACGCCCCCGGCGCGATCGCCCGCCTGACCAAGATGGGCATCGAGGCCTTCCTCACCGCCTCGGCGGTCGACTGCGTAGTCGCCCAGCGGCTTGC